>ERZ772999.653-NODE-653-length-21322-cov-23.123384_pt1 | contig 21322 bp, 9 predicted proteins | sample MGYA00511467_ERZ772999 | MGnify/ENA primary metagenome ERZ772999 (study PRJEB29015, sample SAMEA2738064) | human oral metagenome | biome: human oral; feature: human-associated habitat; material: saliva | place: China | collected 2218 ... | reverse complement strand
GTGGCCAGCGTCGCCGCAGCGCTCAAGTTAGGTAGCCGGCTCAAAGAACCGCCCGGCCACACCCCCAAACGCTCATCAACCTCCGGGGCGTCACGAACTGAGGTCCTAAACGCAATTACTGAAGAGGCGTTGCCGCGCAAAGCCTCAAGCAAGCTCATAGACAGCTGCCCCATGTGCTGGTGCAGCAGCGTCAAAGCAATCCCAAACTTGCGTCCCTCCGCCAGCATCTGGCTAAGCAGGGATTCTTGAAAAAGGTGGGCTTCATCAACCACCACATGGAAAGGCAGGTAATCGTCCTGGCGGTTAGGTACTGCCAGGGCCAGCTTAGCCAGCCACAACATGCCCAGCATTTGTGCGGCGAAGCGACCAATCTTGGGTGAGGCCAAGTTCACCAACACAATCTTGTTGGAGGCCATAGCCTCGTTTAAATCCAGCGCGTCGGCACCAGTTTCCAGGGCGGCGCGCAAAGCCTGCGAGCTTAGCATGCGCTCAAACTTAGAGCTCGCCCAGGCGATAAGCTCCGCGTAGTCGGAGGAGCGGTTAGTGACAATCTCAGTCATAACGCTGCGCGTCAGCTCTGGGCTTATGTTTGAGACGGCCTTGGCCAGATTCTCCAGAGCCTTCTTATCTAGCAGCAGCTGGGGGATCAGGGTAATTGGCAACTCAGATTCATAGATGTGGCTTAGAAGCTCGGCTAGCTGGTGGATAATCCGCTCAAAACGCGGGCCCACAATACCCTGCCTGGTTGGGTCAAAAGTGAGATACATTATCTCAATGACTTTGCTACATGCCATATCAAAGTCGCCGCAGTGAAACAGGTTGATAGGTACCGGGTGGCTCAGATCCGCGTAGTCAATAAACAGACAGCGTTCCAAAGCCTCGGCGGGCAGTTCATCCGCGATACGCCGCACCAGCTGCCCGTGCGGGTCTAGCACAATGCCCCCGCGCCCCTGGGCCACCAGTGAATGCACCATGGCAGCAGCCAGAGTGGACTTGCCTGCACCCGAAGCGCCCACAACCTGCACGTGCTGCAAGGCGCCTTCTGGGTTCAGGTAGACGTCAGCGGCGTCCCCGGTAGTGGTGGTGGCCGTGCCCAGGCGCATCCCGCCTGCTTCCTCACGTACCTGCGTGTGGTCAGATAGGGGTACGACGGCGGGGTCCTGCTCCACTGCAGGCAGACCAATGATCTTGGCTTGCGTATCTGCTACAGGTAGGCGCGCAAATACTTTAACTAGCCCCTCCGGTTGGGCTGCTCCCGCAAGTGCTTCCTGGCTGCACCATAGTTTTTCAGCTTCGGCGCGGTTGGTGATTTGTTCGTAGCGGATGCCTACTGCCCAGCTGCATAGTGCGATCCATAGCCGGGAGGGGAATCCCTGGGAGCTGTCTGCGCCCATAAAAACCCTTAGGCGCATGGGGGTGCCCAGGTACAAATCGACGTCGCTGCCCGCCATTAGCTTTTCGGTGCTGGTGAAGGCCTCTTCAGCCATCTCGCATTCAATTTCCTCGGCCTTACCTAGCCGCACACGTAGGTGGCCACCCACTTCATTGAGGGTTTCCATAAGCATTTGCGAGTTTGAGCTGCGAGGCAAGGGCCAGGTGGGCTTACGCCGCCCGGGCAGCATAACCTCAGGCTTGGTGGGGCTGAGGAGGTCTTCAACGTTTTCTAGGTGACCAGGTAGTGCGCCGAAAACCTCATACACCTGATCTGGGCAGGCAGGTTGATAGACCTCGATAGGTTCCCACACTTGGGCGCCGCGACAGGCCCACTCTAGGTCGCGGGCGAAACTGTCGTTAACCCCGACTGCTTCCAATATGACATTGACGCTTCCGTCGCCCTTACCGCTCCAATCGATGCAGATGCTAGCGTCTTGAGGCTGGGTCTGTAGTAGCCCCAGTAGGCGATTGGTACTTACTAGTGACGCTTCTTCTGAATTTAGCTTGCGCCACAGCTGGCGTAGTCGCCATGCCTTTTTTACCTTATGGTGGCGCGACTCGCTAACAGGCTGATTTCCTGAACTTAGAGATTCTGCTCCCTTATTCATGTTCGCTCCAGACGGTAGAGACACTTGCGGTACTTGTTTACAGCTACATCTATGCCAAGTAGGGTTTGGGGGGCTGAAAATATGGGGGTAAAGAGGTAATATCTACTGGATTTCCCGAACGAAATCAGGATTTATTCAAGATATCCCTACCCATATTCCAGGCACAGCTAATAAGTGCGTGCCTTATAGCAGTCTTGGCGCTCTAAATAATTAGTCAACCAAAGGTGGTAGCCGCTTGTTCCGAGCCTGCAATCGCACCAGATGCTCCAAGGTGGAGCCATAAATTTTGTGCGGCTTCTACGAAAGTCATGCGCCTTGTCGAATAGGATACAAAACCGCCTGGACGCATATAGGTCTGATCACTGTGAGCGTAATGGTAAATTAGTGTGCATAGTTATACCTAATACGGGAGTGTTTTCTGTAAATAATGAGGATCAAGTAAACCGCAGCTAAAGCAGTTAACCACAGGGATAAATAAGCTTTGAAAAACGTGGAAAATTATGCGCGCGCAGACTTATGTTTACCTAAGTAAATGTCGTATGTGATATGACCACATGGGGTGTGAACTAAAAACGAAATACCAGGTAAATGGCGGTGCGCAAGCAAATGCGGCCCCAAGGCATTAGCCTTGGGGCCGCATTGGTTAGCGTTTACTAATTTCTATGGTGTGCGCCGCTTGGGGAGTCGGCGCCGGCTTGGCCAGGGGCACGTAAAGCGCGTAGGCCTACGCGCCGCTTTTGAGGCGCGCCGCGTGCGCTATTCGCCCAGGAAGGTGCGGCGCTGCGGGTCAGCCAGGTAGCGCTGAGCTAGCTCTAGACGCTGTCTGGCGCTAGGGGCTAGCGGTGAAGGCAGATCATCAACCTCAAACCAACCCATATCCACTGATTCATCATCATTGATATGGGCTCCGGCTGCTGCCTCGGCACTGACTGCATGGGCAATGAAGCACAGATTCATGTAGCTGGCCTGATCCCCGTTGGGGTAGGTGACCAGGTCAGAAGCATCAATCAAAAACACTTCATCAACTTCGATCTCCAGAGCAGCCTCCTCCAGCGCCTCGCGCTTAAGCGCGGCCACCGGCTGCTCACCCGGGTCAGGGATGCCACGGATCTCAGCCCACAAACCATTGTCTGCACGCTGGCCCAGCAGCACCCTGCCGGCGTCGTCGAAAATAACTGCACACACGCCCGGCAGCCACAGGGGACGGTGGCCCACGCTGGAACGTAACTCAGTAATGAAATTGGGAACTGGCATTTGTAAACCTTTACCGGGGACGGCTCATAGCTACCTTGGCGGCAGCTATAGCTAGTGAATCATCCAACTCGGCCGGGTGCCAGGTCTGACCTGCGTGTTCAACCGCGCGGGCCAGCAGCCAATCAGCTAGGCGAGGGTTCTTAGGCAGCACACTGCCGTGCAGATAGGTGCCGATCACGTTATGGGCGCGCGCGCCCTCGGTGCCGTCAGCGCCGTTATTACCCCACTCGCCACTTACGCGCCCTAGCGGACGCGCCTGGCTACCCAAAGTGGTCAGACCCGAATGGTTTTCGTAGCCCACCACCTTGCCGAAGTCATCAGTTTCAACAGTAAGATTGCCGATCAGGCGCTTAGGCCCACCCACGGTATGTGCATCAAGCACGTCAATGCCCGGGATAACCTCCCCGCCCACAGTGCGGAACTCATGCCCAAACAGCTGATACAAGCCACAGATCACCAGCATGGGCACGCCGTCACTGGCCCAGGCGCGCAGCTGCGGGGCAACCTTTTGCAGGTCGTCCTGGATACGCTCTTGCGCTGAATCCTGGCCGCCGCCGCCAACCAAAATATCTACCTGCTCAGGTAGCTGATCTCCGGGGTTGTGTGAAAGTAGCTCCACCTCATAGCCGTGCCAGCCCAAACGCTTGGTTAGGGTCAGGGTGTTGCCGCGATCGCCATAAATACTCATGTCGCGCGGGTAGAGCTGCAAAACTTTAATGGCGCTCATAGGACCTCCTCCACGTCGGTGTAACTTGCCAGCAGGGAACGCAGTTCCAACATGGCGGTATAGGTGCTCAAAATGCGGATAGGCCGGTGTTGTTCGCGTGAAAGCTTGACCAGCTGGGCTAGCGCCTGGCTGAGGTTTGCTTCAACCTTGCCGACGGCGACGTCGTCGTAGCTCAGTCGCAGCGCCATGTCCGTGGCCCGCACGCCGGTAACGATACTCACGCCCGCCTGCTTGAGGGGGGTGAAGTCCACGTCCCACAGCCAGGACATGTCGCGGCCGTCAGCGTACTGGTCGTTGATGGCGATCATGATCAGCGGGGGCTGCTGGGAGCGTACGGCGGCGGCGCTAAGTAGGCTCATGCGGAAGCCGGCCGGGTTTTTGACCAGGCCCAGCTCAACTTCTTGGCCGTCAATGCTCAGTAGCTCGCCACGCCCGAAAGCGGCGGTGACCTTAGCGGCGCTGGCAGCCAAGGCCTGCTCATCGGTGCGCTCGCCCAGTAGTTCCTTAACTAGGCCCATAGCGGCGGTGGCGTTGAGGATGTTGTGGGCGCCAGGAATGGCAAAGTCCACTTCATGACGGTGTCCGGCCAGGTCGATAACCGCGTGACGGCCCATCATTTCTTCCAGTGTGGCCACGATTTCTAGCGGCTGGGAAAGCTTTTCGGCTGGCTTGGTTGGGCTGTCAGCGGCGACGGCGTCAGGCTCGCCTTGACCTGGCTCCTTGACGCTGTCTAGGGGCGCCTCGGTGGTCGGCTCGGACTTAGTATCCGCCTTGGCCTCGGCGTCCTTTTTGGGCTGGCCTAGAGTGCAGCCGTCGAGAGAGTCGTGCAGTTCGTCGTCGGAAAGAAAAACGCTACGCAGCTGGGGGCTGACCGCAAAGCCTCGCACATCAGCGCGCAGGTCGGCACGGAAACTGGGGGCGGCCAGGCGCGGGTCGTCAGCATTCAGCACTACCGTGCCAGTGGTGGCGCGGGCAACCTTGTGTAGCAGGGAGGCGGTGTAGTCAATCTCCCCAAAGCGGTCTAGCTGGTCGCGCATGACGTTTAGTAGCAGGGTGGCGCGCGGCTTGACGGTGCGCACGAAATGGGTGGCGTGGGCTTCGTCCAGCTCCAGTACGGCGACGTCGGCGTCAAGGCGGCCATTTAACGGCATGGCCCCCAGCAGGGCGGCAACTACACCACGAGTGAAGTTTGAGCCGGTGGGGTTGGTGAATACCTTCAGGCCCTGGCCGCGCAGCAACTCAACCACCATGCGTGTAGTGGTGGTTTTGCCGTTAGTGCCGCTAACCAGCACCACCCCATAGGGCAGGGGAGCCAAGGCGCGAGCCATAAAATGCGGGTCTGCCTTCTCCATAACTAGGCCGGGGAAGGCGCTACCACCGCTGCCACGCAGGCGGGAGGCCGCCCGGGCACCATGCCCGAGCGCGAGGGTCAAAGTATTGCGAGACGCAAAAGTCATAGCCCAAATATAAAACGTCAGGGGAGCTGCCTGCTGGCAACTCCCCTGCGATAAGCGCGACTTTAGATCACTTGAGGTTCTTGAGTGCGTCGGCAGCCTTGTCGGTTAGGCCCTCAGCGGTCTCGATGGCAGAGTCGAACTTGCCACCGGCGGTGCCCTTAGCCTTGTCGGCTAGGTCGTGGGCGGTCTCAGCAACCTGGTCGGCGTCTACGTTCTTGGCGGCCTCCTTAGCCTTGTCGGCTAGTTCTTCGGCCTGCTTGGCGAAATCTGCGATACCCATGCGTTTCTCCTTACGTATAGGGAACTATCAGCAGCGAGTCTAGCCCTTAGTCCCAAATAGCCACACATCGAAGATAAGTGATTGGCGTCACCCAAGAAAAATAAACTTGAGTGGAATAGACTCAAGTCTGTGGAAGTTGTACTCACCGGAACGTGACGCCGTCGGTTCCACCAGCTCATACAGCTAAAAGTGAGACTGACCGCGTTGCTATAACTACTTAAATTCAAGGAGAACCGTGGACACCAACTACACAACCAAATCCCAAGAAGCCATATCGGGGGCTGTGCAAGCCGCCGCAGCCGCTGGCAACCCCCAGGTGGAGGCGCTCCACCTACTTGGTGAGCTACTAAGCCAAGAGGGCGGCGTCGCCGTCGGGCTACTAAACGCACTAAGCCCGCAGACCCTAAAAAACGTAGGGACCGCCACCCGCACCGCACTAACCTCCCTGCCCTCCTCGGCAGGCAGCTCCGTAGTGGAGCCCAACCCCTCACGTGGCTTCCTAGCCGCCCTGGAAAAGGCCGACAAACTCGCCAAAGAACTAACTGACGAGTACATCTCTACCGAGCACATACTGATCGCCATCGCTGAAGGCGACGACGCCGCTGCCCGCGCCCTGCGTGACGCCGGCGCCACCGCCCAAGCCCTACGCGAAATCCTGCCCACCGTGCGTGGCGGACAGCGCGTAACTAGCGCCAACCCTGAAGGCACCTTTGAAGCCCTGAAGAAATATGGCACTGACCTGACCGAGGCCGCCCGCGCCGGCAAACTAGACCCGGTAATCGGCCGCGACAGCGAAATTCGCCGCGTGGTGCAGGTGCTATCGCGCCGCACCAAGAACAACCCGGTGCTAATCGGTGAACCCGGCGTAGGTAAAACCGCCGTGGTAGAAGGCCTAGCCCAGCGTATTGTGGCCGGTGACGTGCCCGAATCGCTGCGCAACAAGCGCCTAATCTCCCTGGACCTATCCTCCATGGTGGCTGGCGCCAAATATCGTGGCGAGTTCGAAGAGCGCCTCAAGGCCGTGCTCAACGAGATTAAGAACTCTGACGGCGAGGTAGTCACCTTCATCGACGAGCTACACACCATGGTGGGCGCAGGCGGTGGCTCCGAAGGGGCCATGGACGCCGGCAACATGCTCAAGCCCATGCTGGCGCGCGGTGAACTACGCATGGTGGGTGCCACCACGCTGGACGAATACCGCGAAAACATTGAGAAAGACCCGGCTCTAGAGCGCCGCTTCCAGCAGGTTTATGTGGGTGAGCCCTCCGTGGCTGACACCGTGGCCATCTTGCGTGGTATCGCCCCCAAGTACGAGGCACACCACCACGTGACCATCTCCGACGGTGCCCTGGTGGCTGCCGCCAGCCTGTCTGACCGCTACATCACCGGCCGTCAACTGCCCGACAAGGCCATTGACCTGGTTGATGAGGCTGCTTCCCGCCTGCGCATGGAGCTGGACTCCTCCCCGGTGGAAATTGACGAGCTGCGCCGTCGCGTAGACCGCCTAAAGATGGAAGAAGCCTACCTGGCTGATTCCAGCGCCAAGGAAGATGAGGCCGACGCCGGCGCGGCAGAGCGCCTGGCTGCCTTGCGTGCCCGCCTGGCTGACCTAAACGAAGAACTCAGCGCCCTAAACGCCCGCTGGGAAGCCCAAAAGGCCGGTCACAACCGCATCGGTGAGCTGCGCGCCCAGCTAGATGAGCTGCGTACCCGCGCCGAACTGGCTGAGCGTGAAGGTGACTTTGAGGCCGCCGGACGTATCCGCTACGGCGAAATGCCCAGCTTGCAGCGTCAAATCGCTGAGGCTGAAGCTAGTGAGCAGAACCAGGCTGACGCTGGCGAGCCGATGATCGCTGAGAAGGTTGGCCCTGAGGAGATCGCTGAGGTTATCTCTTCTTGGACCGGCATTCCGGTAGGCAAGCTGATGCAGGGCGAAAGCGAAAAGCTGCTGCACATGGAAGAGCAGGTAGGCTCGCGCCTAATCGGCCAGAAGGACGCGGTTGCGGCTGTGGCCGACGCTGTGCGCCGCTCGCGCGCCGGGGTTTCTGACCCTGACCGCCCCACCGGTTCCTTCATGTTCCTAGGCCCCACCGGTGTAGGTAAGACCGAGCTGGCCAAGGCCCTGGCTGAGTTCCTCTTCGATGACGAGCACGCCATTGTGCGTATCGACATGAGCGAATACTCCGAGAAGCACTCGGTTTCGCGCCTAGTGGGTGCCCCTCCCGGGTACGTAGGCTACGAAGAGGGCGGTCAGCTGACCGAGGCGGTGCGTCGTCGCCCCTACTCTGTGGTGCTGCTAGATGAGGTGGAAAAGGCCCACCCTGAGGTCTTTGACATCTTGCTGCAGGTGCTCGACGACGGTCGCCTAACTGACGGCCAGGGACGCACGGTGGACTTCCGTAACGTCATCTTGATCCTGACCTCCAACCTGGGTAGCCAGTTCCTGGTAGACCCGGCGCTGAGCCAGGAGGAAAAGCGCGAGAACGTTATGGCTACGGTGCGCGCCGCCTTCAAGCCTGAGTTCCTCAACCGCCTTGACGATGTGCTGATCTTTAATGCGCTGAGCAAGGATGAGTTGGGCCAGATTGTGGGCTTGCAGCTAAGCAAGATGAGCAAGCGTCTGTCTGACCGCCGCATCAGCCTGGATGTTACCGACGCCGCCCGCACTTGGCTGGCTGACGAGGGCTACGACCCGGCTTACGGGGCTCGCCCGCTGCGTCGCCTGGTGCAGCGTGAGATTGGTGACCGCTTGGCCCGCCTGATCTTGGCCGGCCAGGTTGCTGACGGCCAGCAGGTTACGGTTGACGTTGCCGACGACGGTCTGACGCTAATTCCCGGTGCGGCTGTGGCCGGTTCGGCTGCTAGCGCCGCCAGTGCGGAGTGACCTGCGCTTTTAACTAATTCGACGGTGCTGGGTGGGTTTAGACCCACTCAGCACCGTTTTTAGTTAATTAGCCCACATATAAAGTGATTTGCGACTACTTGTAACTTGCTGGCCTGCAGAAACACTTTTGGCCTAAAAGAAAGTGCAAAAAATGAGGTTTAGGTACTGGAATTACTAGTAAAAACCAAGGTAATCTATCGCCGCACCGCCGCTACTGCGAGTGTTCCGTTATAGCTAGCTCATCACCCTGGCTATAGTGCGTGTTGCTCACTGGCGGCGGTGTTCCCATGTACAGGCGGCAATGAAGCTGTGATACATGGACTACCCCAAGCTTTTCGGTTTGTGTGCAAAACAGTCTTTACGATAAACGAACAAATGCGCGCAGCAGGCGCTAGTTAAATTATTAGCTCAAACCAGATTTGTAACTGTTTGGTTGCAACTTCTGCTGTTCGGTTCTGCTTAGACTTGACGCTTTTTGTTGCAAAAGGACAAAATTGGGTCAACCACGTCTAGGCAAAGGAGCCCTACACGATGAAGGTAAGACACCTCCACCGACGGTCCCTAGCATTGCTAGGGGTTGTCGCCCTATCCCTTCCAGGGGCAGCTGCTGGCGCAGTGACCCCGGAAACTTCTGGTGTCATTAGTGCTCCGGAGACCATTAGCGCCGGTAACTTGACCGCGACCGTATCCAACGCCTTCCCCCAGGTACTTGGCTACACCTTCGCGGGCAATAAAGTTGGCGGCCGCACCCAGGTCCTCGATTCAGTACTGATTGACAATCAGGCTTACACCGTCAAGTCGGTGCAGGCAGTTAAAGAATCCAACACCAAGGTGGCCTACACGGTTGACTTCAATGACACTGACGTCACCATGAAGGCCGAAATTGAAGTAAAGGAGATTACTTCAAAGGCCCAGGGCACAACTGGTGCCAAGCGTCCCACCCTAACCTTCCGTATCACTGAGCTCACCGGTGGCGCCCACACCGTCGAGATTCCCGGCCATGGCCTGGTATCGGTTAGCGCTAAAGACGGCGGCGCCTACGCTGCCGGTATCACCCTGGTTTCGCGTGGCGCTAGCGCTAAGAACAAATACGCTGGCGTGGCTGACACTATTGAGAGCCTAAGCGAGTCCACCCCGGTCAGCGACGCTGACGCCCCCAGTACCTACCTGATGGTTAACACCTCTAAGGTGGCCGTGGGTATGGAAACCAACGCCACCTATGACCGCCCCACCGGCTGGGAAGCTGACGACGGTTCGCGCTGGAAGCGCCGGGTAGTTGACCAGGATGGTTCTAAGACCCTGCTGGCCTCCAACGGCCAGTGGACCTACCGCTCAGCTGCAGCAACCGACGCCGTCGGCGATGAAGAGCGCCCCTACACCACTTTGGTGTTCACCGGTGACGCCAACTCCTCGGGCACGGTGAACTGGCAGGATGCCGCCGTCGCCTATGCGGACATCACCCCCTGGGTGGCCGGTGCAGCTGACAACCACAAGTGGGTAGTAACCCATATTCCCTTTGACTTCGGCTCGGCCGCCACGCACCCCTTCTTGCAGGTAGCCGACGACGTAAAGCGCGTCAACCTGGCTACTGACGGCCTAGGTCAGCGCGTGATGCTCAAGGGTTATGCTTCTGAAGGCCACGACTCTGGACACATGGACTACGCGGGCAACATCAACACCCGCGCCGGTGGTGACAAGGACTTTGCCACCCTGTTTAACACCACCGCCAACTCCAACGCGATTTACGGCGTCCACGTCAACACCACTGAGGCCTACCCCGAAGCCAACTCTTTCGGTTCCCTACCCTTCACTGGCGGGCGCGGCTGGAACTGGCTAAACCAGTCCTACTACGTTGATCAGCGTGCTGATCTAGGTAGCGGCGCGGTAATTAAGCGTTTCCAAGACCTGCGTAACCAGTTCCCGCTGGCTACCTACCCCAACTTCCGCTGGATCTACATTGACGTTTACTACGGTTCGGGCTGGCAAGCTGAGCGCCTGGGCCGCGAGCTAAACAAGATGGGTTGGGAAATGGGTTCAGAGTGGGCTGACCGCTTTGAGCGCTACTCCACCTGGTCGCACTGGTCCAATGATGAAAACTATGGCGGCGCCACCAACAAGGGTTTGAACTCTGACGTGATCCGCTTTGTGGACAACTCCAACAAGGACAACTGGAACCCCAACGTAGTTTTGGGCTACCCCCAGATTGTTGAGTTTGAGGGCTGGACTGGCCACCAAGACCAGAGCGCCTTCTACCGCAACATTTGGGCTAACAACCTGCCGGTTAAGTTCCTACAGAACTCGCGTATTATGCGTCAGGAAAGCGCTAAGGGTGAAAACGGCAAGACTGTCTACACCTACACCTTCGCTAACGGCACTGTAGCCTCAGGTGCTACGGCGGTCACCAGCCAGACTCCGGCCACCCAGGTTGCCGGGGCTATCAAGGCTGACATGTCCGCTAGCCGCCAGTTTGTTTACGACGGCGCCACCGTGCTTAAGGGCGACAGCTACCTGCTGCCCTGGATCGACAATGGCGCTAAGGGCGGCGCACCACGTCTGTACTACTACAACCCCGCTGGTACCGCCACCACCTGGACCCTAACCAAGTCCTACCAGAACGTGGGCTCTTTGAGCGTCTACCGCCTCACCGACAAGGGCCGCGTAAAGGTAACTGACGTAAAGGTAGAAGGCGGCAAGGTAACCATCCCTGAGTCCGTATACGAGACCGTGCCGGCCGCTGAACGCGACCACACCGCCTTTGTACTGGCTCCCGCCAAGGCCCCCGCAGCCGCCGCCACCCCCAAGTGGGGCGCCGGAACTGTGTTTGTGGACCCCGGCTTCAACTCCGGTAGCTTCAAGGACTACCAGACCACCGGCCAGGTAACCGCCCCCCACGACGCTCACGGCGACCCGATCGCCCAGCTGGGTAAGGGCAACTCCTCCATTAGCCAGGAAATGACCCTCAATGCCGGCACCTACCAGGGCAGCGCTTGGGTACAGGTCAAGGACGGCAAGACCCGCCAGGTTAGCGTGTCTGCTTCAGGTGAAGGCGTCACCAGCGCCGCCAGCCAGCAGCGCAACGATGATCTGGGCGCCACCCGTGACAAGCCGGTCACCATCGCCTTTGAGGACTTTGAAAATGTCCCCGAAGGTTGGGGCCCCTTCGTTAAGGGCGACGCCGGCGAAATCACCGACCCGCGTACGGTACTGGCCTCCCTCAACGGCCCCTACACCCAAAAGGGCGGCACCCTACCGGACGGTTCCAAGAAGGCTACCGACGACGCCGTCGCCGGACACTGGTCCCTAAAGAGCCACGAAGAAAATGGGGGACTGGTCTACCGCACCGTGCCCCAGACCGTAAACTTCAAGGCCGGACACCGCTACCGCATTTCGTATGACTACGAAAACGCGCTCAGCGGCTCCTACTACTGGGTTACCGCCTATGACGCCCAGGGCGCCAACGGACTAAACGCTAACTACCTGTACTCCACGGTGATGCCGGTGGCCACCAGCCCCACTCACTATGTACAGGAACTTAACGTGGGTGGCTGTGGCTCCTACTGGGTGGGTCTGTACAACACCCAGGGCGGCCAGGACGGCAACGACTTTACGCTCGACAACTTCCGCGTAGAGGACCTGGGCGCCACCACGGATATGCCCGCGTGTGCCGCTGCCTCAATTGACACCAACGAGACGGCCGTTGAAGGCTCCACCTTCCACATGACCAGCTCCCTGGTGAACAACGAACCCAGCGAAATCACCGATGTGACCAGCAAGCTGACCCTGCCTAGCGGCTGGAGCGCCACTGCTGACACCCCGGCCACCACCGCCAAGCTAGCCAAGGGCGCCACTTTCACCACCACCTGGACCGTCAAGGTTCCCCAGGGTGCGGGCGGCTCCACCGCTAACGTGGTACACACGGCCACCTACAAGATCGCTGGTAGCGCCCGCAGCGCTAGTGGTGACACTAACGTGGCGGTTTTGGGCTCGGTGAAACCTGACGCTGTCAACTACCTCTCTGACCTGCCTTTCAGCCCCAAGTACAACTCCAACGGTTGGGGGCCGGTTGAGCGTGACAGTGAGGTTGGTGAAAACCAAAAGGGTGACGGCGGCCCAATCGTGATGGGCGGCAAGCAGTACACCAAGGGTCTAGGTACCCACTCTCCTGCCGATGTGGGCTTCGAGCTCAGCGGCAAGTGCAAGGCTTTCAAGGCCACCGTGGGTGTGCAAGATGGCCAGAGCGGCTCGGTTACCTTCCGTGTGGTAGGCACCACCGACGGCACTAACTGGGTTGATGTGGTACCGCAGACCGGCGTGATCACCGGTAGCAACACTCCTCAGGAGGTTTCCGGCGACGTCACCGGCATGAAGCTGATTCGCTTGATTGTGGGCGACGGCGGCAACGGTAACGGCAATGACCACGCTAACTGGGCTGACGCTCGCGTTCTGTGTGGTAACGCCACCGACGGCGATACTCCCGCCCCGGCACCTGGCAACCCGGTTAAGGACTACAGCGGCGACCAGCAGCTGGTATCCGCCCCGGCTGCTTACGCCAGCAACCCGGCCTCCAACATGTTTGACGGCAACGTTTCCACCTTCTATGACAAGGACTGGCAGCACCCGGTAGCTCACCCCAGCGACATTGACCTGGCCCTGTACCAGGGCGATGACCCCACCGCCGCCTCTGCGGTAAGCGTGGCTGGTCTGAAGATCAATAGCCGCGTTGACCAGGCCAACGGGCGTCCCGAACGCTACGAGGTCTATGTGGGTCAGGATGCTGCCAACATCAACCAGAAGGTAGCTGAAGGCACTTTGCAAAACACCGGCCAGGTGCAGCAGATTGTCTTTAACAGCCCGGTTAAGGCCAAGCTGATTCGCCTGCGCGTGCTGTCTAACTACAAGACCAAGGCTGACCAGCCCGATTACCTGCTCTCTATCGCTGAACTAGGGGTCCTGGTTCCCGATGGTGACGCAAGCGGTAATGCGGCCGGCCAAAGCCAGGCTGGCACCCAGGGCCAGGCTGGCACCCAGCCTCAGGGCGGCGCTAAGGCTGCAGCTGAGGGTAAGGCCAGCTCCACCGACAAGGCTGCCGCTGGGGCTGCCAAGTCCGAGCCGGAGATTACCGTAAACACCAACGCTGAAGGCCTGGTGGGCCAGAACTACCTGGATGTTAAGACTGTCAATGACACCAACCCAGTTAAGAACCCCTCCACGGTTATTAACCACACTTGGGCTCTGAACTGGATGGCTGCTGACCAGAAGCACACTACTAACGCTTCTGCCAGCTATTTCCAGCGCGTTCCGGTCACCTTCAATGTGGCTAAGGATGGCACCAAGGTTAAGTTCACGGTTGCTGCCGGCGACGGCGACGCCCTGGTGCAGGTAGACAACCTGCGCATGGTCAAGATCGTGCGCCCCACCAGCAATGACCTGATCGGTGTGGACTGCCTGGCCACTCCCGCCCCCGAGGTGTGTACCACCAAGCGAGCTAACGACCGCATTGGGGTAACCACGGCAGTAAGCGCTGAGACTGTGACGCCCACTCCGACGCCGCAGCCCACCGCTCCGGTTTCGCCTACTGTGGCTCCCACTCAGGAACCTACCGCCAGCCCTGAGCCGACTGTGGCTCCCACTGGCTCCCCGGCTCCTACGGCTCAGCCCAGCCCGGCACCTACCGGTAGCGCGGCTCCCACGGTAGCTCCCACCGGCGCCCCGGCACCTACCGGCGCCCCGGCTCCGACCGGCAGTGCGGCTCCCACTGGTAGCGCGGCCCCCACGGCCCAGCCCAGCCGTTCGGCCAGCTCCGCCCCGCTTCCGGGTCGCCCCGGTAAGCCTGGTAAGCCCAGCCACGGCGCAGCCCCGGCTAAGCCGGAAAAGCCCGGCGGTTTGGCCCGTACCGGTGTGGCCAGCGGAATGTTGGCTCTAAGTGCCCTGGCATTGGGCGGTGGCGGCATGTTGCTGCGCCGCAAGCGTCAGGACTGACAGGATCTACAACTGAATATCGACACAATTGAATACACAACTCAATAGGGGTGCCTGATTTCCCTCTCAAAACTAGGCACCCCACCCCGCCGGGGGCCGCTTAACAAATGCGTTAGCGGTCCCCGGCGGTTTCGTTAGTGGTTCTTGGGGTTGCGCTAGTGGGCCTCGTGCTTTGCTGTGGAGCTGCGCGTTTGTGAGGACTAAAAAGAGTCGCTACACTTAGCAGGTAATGATAATCAATATCAACTAGAAAGACTGCCATGTTTGCGTGGTTGCAGGCCGCCGGGCCTTCTTCAGTTCCCACCCAGGGCGCTACCAACTCTTCCCCCTCTGTTATGCGTGTAGCTGCTGGTCGCGGGCGTTTTTCTGACTCCACCCCGCAGCGTCTTAATGACCCCTGGCTGCGGCGTATGGCCGCGCTGACCACTGTGGCGCTGTGCGGTTTCATGACGCCGCTAGCGGGCGCTTCTGTCGCCAGCCCCTCTGGCGCTCATGTTGGCGCTGCACATGCTGCCCGGGTTTCTGGCCCCGCTGCTAGCTTGGCCAGTAATGATGGCCAGTCCAAGCCGGTAAACCTTGAGGGTGGGGACTTAAGCATTTTCGACGCCGTCGCCACTGCCAATGGGGAAGTGGACTTGCAGCTAAAGGATGGCGCCACCGGAACTAGCCACAACCCGGCCCAAACCACTTTGAAGATCCCGGCCTCCACCTGGCAAAACATTTCTGACGACTATCCGGGCAGTCCGGGTGGCTATTTCGTCAGCCAAGGCGTCCAGGCTAACTCGCCACTGCAGCCGGCCAGCGCTGCCCCCAAGGGACGGCTGGGTTGGGACACCAGCCAGCTGGCCCAGGCAGGATTTAGCGCCGCCCACTTTGAAGTCAGCTACAGCGGCCCTGAGGGCGCTAGCGTGTCCCTGTTTGGATTGGATGACAACGGTCAACTGGCCTCCTCGCTGCTGGTTGATGGCAACTATGAGCTAAACCCGCTTGGCTCAGAAATTGCCCCGCAACAGCTGGCCGCCGCCTACCCCAACTGGGTGTTTTCTGCTGCCGGCGTCTACCAGCTGCAGGTGCGGGTGCTGGCTCAGCGCAGTGATGGCACGGTAATTGCTAGCCCGGTGCGTAGCTATCGAGTTGAGGTAGGCGACGTCGCCGCTCAGGCCACCCCCACCCCGGCGCCTACCCCGCAAAACCCTGATACCCAAAACCCGGGTGCCCAGCCCACAGCGGCCCCCAGCGCAGTGCCCTCGGCCGCTCCCAGTGCGGTTCCGCAGCCGGTGGTCACCCCCTCGGCCCAGCCCAGCACTGCCCCCAGCGCTCAGCCTGGTGTTAGCGCCGCCCCCAGTGCTCCGGCTAGCCCGGTGGCTAGTCCCAAGCCGAGCGCCGGCAAGCCGGCCACCAGCCCCTCGCCGCGCTCAGCCATTGGCGGCGAGGTAAAGGCTAAGCCGAGCGCAGCTAACCCCGCTGGCAAGCAGCTTTTGGCCAGCTCGCGCAGCGCTAAGTCAGCTCAGGCCCCGCGTGCCGCAGCTCAGGGCCGCTCTGCCAGTCAGGCTCGCGCCGCCGTCGGGCAAAACCGATCTGCCGTAACCACCCGGGCCGGCGCGCAAAGCTTTGTATCCCAGGCTCGCCCCGCCCAGAGTTTTGTGGCCCAGGCTCGCTCTGTCAGCCAGGGGGCAGCCGCCCAAACCAGCGCCCAAAAGGCTAAGGCTCAAAGCGCCGCTGCGGTGAAGGAAAACCCGGCTTCTTCGGCGGTTAGCGCCACCGCCACGCTGACTTTCGTGGTGGGCCCTGACGCCAACGGCAACGCCAATGAAGGGCACTTTGACTTAGGTCCGCGCATTGTGGACGGCAAGCTCAAGCTGCAGGTGAAAGATGACCGCTCTCAGCCGGCCAGCTGGGTTGACCCGGCAACTTTGACTTTCTCGCTGGGAGACAAGGCCACTCTTAAAGCCCCCGACGCGCTTAACTTTGTGGCCACCCCGGGCCAGGATGTGTGGATGATTTCCTCCAGCCAAAGCGCGGGTGTGCCCTGGCTGGGTATGAACTCTCAGGCTGAAGAGATTGTCAGCAAAACCAGCGGCGAGGTTACCTTCACCCTGGTGAGTGTGGAGGGGCCCGGTAAGGTCTCAGTATTTACCTCCGGCGGCCTGGGTGGGGGTGTGGGTGAGCACCTGCTGCAAGAAGAGGGCAGCTCCTACACCCTGCCGGCTAACACTCACGCCCACCAGAACTGGGTGTTTACCGCCCCGGGCACCTACAAGCTGACCATTTCCGCCCAGGTCACCCCCAAGCAGGGTGAGCAGATCAGCGGTGAAGATGGCGGCTCTGGCGACGGCGCAGCGGCCAGTTCCGGTGCCGGCTCCAGTGAAGGTGGCAGCGCCAGTGGAGCTGCTGGTTCTGCGGCCTCAGGCTCTGCCAAGGCTGGCCAGGCGGCCGGCGCTAGCGGCGGTAAGTCTCTGGCTAAAACCGGTGCGGTTAGCGGCGCCTTGAATGTTGCTGGTGGTCTGATGTTGCTGGCGGTTGCGGTGCTGGTGGCACGCAGGCGGATGGCATGGGCCTAGTTAAGTCTGTAATTCAGACTGCACTAGTTTTAACGTTAGTGGCGGGCTGCGCCGGTGTCGGCGTAGATCCCGCCCGCGACGGCCAGTTGCGGGTGGTCACCACCACCGGCATTCTGGCCGATCTAGTGCGTAATGTGGCGGGAGGCCGGGCTACGGTCTCCCAGCTAGTTCCCGACGGCGCCGATCCGCACTCCTATGAGCCCTCACTGCGGGCTATTCGGGATGTGGCCTATGCGGATTTGGCTTTTAGTAACTACCTGTTGCTGGAGCAGCATTCGATTATTCGCGCCTTGGATGCCAACCTGCCTGCTAGTGCCCAGTCAGTGTCTATCGCCGAGGAGGCCGCCAAGCAGGGGGCCACGATTTTGCCGCTGGTTGAGGATCGGGCTTTGGATACCCTGTGGCTGGGGATGCGCGTGTCTGGTGACGGTAAACGTTATGGTGCTAACCGGGCCAGTGAGGTTGATTTGCAGGTGGTTTCGGTGCAGGGCCCGGGCCAAGCCAGCTCCTACCTGACCACCACTTTTGGCACCCCGGAGCTGGGGTTTTCCAGCCATGACGGGTTTGACGCAGCCAGCGACTATAAACATGACACTGTCAGCTTGCCGGCTGACGCCCACCAGCATATGAGTTGGGCTTTCACTAAGCCGGGAGTGTATCGGGTGCAGTTTAAGGCCCGCCTGCGCCCGGTTAAGGGTAAAAACGTGGAGTTTAAAACCGCCACGTTTACTTTCGCGGTGGGGGTCGACGCCGCCGCTGTAGCTAAGCGTGAAGGTCGGGTGGTTTTGGGTCCGGGCCACGGCGATGTGAGCGTGGATCTAGAAGCTGGCCGCATCACACTGGTGGCCGACAAGCAGGCTAGCGGCCAGGCTTGGCCGTCAGCCGCTAAAACCGCGAGCGCGAGCACTCCTAGCCCCGCTGCGAGCGCCAACACGAACCCGGGCGCTAGCTCAGCCAGTGCTTCAGCTAGCGCTGCGCCCAGCGGGGCTAGCCCCACCGCGAGCACCGGCTCAGCCGCTGCGCCCAGCGGGGCTAGCCCCACCGCGAGCACCGGCTCAGCCGCTGCGCCCAGCCCTGGTGGCTCTGCCAGCCCGACCCCCAGCGACGGCGCCAGTGCAGCCAGCCAGAGCGACGTCGTCGTAGCTGGGGCGGCCCACGTACCAGGCCACGTAGCCCTAGACCCGCAGCGGGTAGTGGTGGATGTGCCCACGCGCACCCTAGCCCAAGTGCCTCAAGGCTACGGTTTTGTGGGCCGTGCGGGCACGCAAGCCTACATCCTGCCCCAGGCGGTGCTGGGCAAACACGTGCATGGGGAAATTGACCCGCACCTGTGGCATGACGTGCACAACGCGGCCGCCTATGTGAAGGTAATCTGCGCCAAACTCAAGCAGGTTGACCCGGCCGGGGCGAGTGTCTATGAGGCTAACGCCGCCCGCTACCTAAACCAGCTGGCCCAGCTAGACACCCAGGTTAAAAGCACTCTGGACACTATTAGTGAAGCTAACCGCCAACTGGTAACCACCAATGACGCCTACGCTTACCTGGCTAACGCCTATGGGCTTAAAGTGGCTGGTTTCGTGGCTCCCAACCCGGCTAGTGAGCCCTCCTTGGCTGATCGGCGTAAACTCGCCGCCACCATTAAGGACCTACATATTAAAGCGGTGTTTTTAGAGCCAAATCTGGCCCGCACCCGCTCCACCTTGAAAGTGGTGGCCAGTGAAGCCGGGGTGAAAGTATGCCCGCTTTACGGCGACACCCTGGATAACCAGGCCCCCACCTATCAGGCGATGATGCGTTTTAATGCCAACTCCCTGGCTCGCTGCCTAGGTGGCAGGCCTATCGCAAACCAAGCGGCGTCGTCGGCAAAAACCCCGGGCACTTCAGCCACCCCCAGTGCGGCCGGCGCTACCACGGCCCCCACCAGCGGCACCCCTGGCCGCGCAGCCAGCCCCAGCGCAGCCACCTCCCCTGGCACCTCAGCCACCCCCAGTGCTGACCCGGCCCTAGAGCAAAACGTGGCCGCAAACGAGCCCACCTCACAAACCCCAGCGGTAATCGAAGCTGGACACGTAGACCTAGGCCCGCGCCTAATCGGCGGCAAACTAACCGTGTCCCTACGAGATGATTCAGCAGCCTCACCCGTATGGCGCGACCCCAACAAAACCGTGCTGCGCGTACGCGATGGCGCCCTAATCCAAGTGCCGCAAGGCGAAGACTATAAATTCCTAGCCGACTCCAAGCGCGTCTATGTGCTACCTCAAACCCAAAAAACCCAGCTGGTTTGGCTGGGGTGGAACACCCAAGACCCAGCCGTAACCAAGCTGATCCAAGGCGGGGTAAACATGCGCATCGAGCAGGTTAAGGGCCCCGGCCGCAGCTGGCTGATTTTGCAAGAAGGCACCTTCGGTAAACCCAAAGTGCTGGCCGACTCTGCCGCCAGCGCCCAAGACATCTGGGTGGACACCAACACCCACGTGCACGCCAACTGGATTTTCTCCAAACCTGGCATTTACCTGGTCAAAGTCTCCTTCAAAGCTACCGGTGTGGACGGTAAAACCTACCAGGCCACCACCACCTTGCGCTTTGCGGTAGGCGACGCCACCAGCACCACCAACGCGCTAAAAGCACAGCCATCAGGAAAGTGACCATGCTAGAAGTAAACCAACTCAGCGTGCAGCTGGGCGGCCGCAGCGTGCTACAAGAGGTCAACTTGAAGCTAGACCAAGGCCAGTTCATGGGGCTGATCGGCCCCAATGGGGCCGGCAAAACCACGCTGCTGCGGGCCATCCTAGGGCTCGTGCCCAGCACCGGCACTATCACCTGGCAAGGCCAGCGCATTGACCGGCGCGGCATTGGGTATGTGCCTCAGCGTCACGCTTTCGCCTGGGATTTTCCCATTAACGTGCGTCAGGTGGTGTTAAGCGGGCTCACCGGCAGGCTCGGCTGGCTGCGTCGGCCCCGCCCAGAGCACCTAGAGGCTGCCGACTGTGCCCTAGAGCAGGTAAGCATGAGTGATTTGCGCTCGCGGCCGGTGGAGCAGCTTTCGGGTGGGCAGCGTCAGCGGGTGCTGGTGGCTCGGGCGTTGGCGTTAAAGCCGCAGTTGCTGCTGTTGGATGAGCCTTTTACGGGCTTGGATATGCCCACCCAGGAGCTGTTGACGGATCTGTTTAAAGAGCTGAGCCAGGCGGGTGTGGCCGTGCTTATGTCCACCCATGATCTGGTGGCGGCCCAGGCGCAGTGCGAGTATTTGTGTCTGCTTAACCGCACCGATTTGGCTTGCGCCCCGCCTAGCCAGCTTAAAGACAAAGACCTGTGGATGCGTACTTTCCAAGTGCGCGCCGATAACCCGCTGCTGCAAGCCCTAGGGATGAGTTAAGTTGTTAACCCCAATTGATTTTCTAAATGACCTACTAAACCCGCAGCTGGCCTTCCTACCCAGGGCGTTGCTGATTGCTATCACTAGCGCCCTGGTTTGCGGAGTGGTGGGGGCTCACGTGGTGTTGCGTGGGATGGCTTTTATTGGCGACGCCGTCGCTCACTCTGTGTTTCCCGGCCTGGCGGTGGCCTTCGTTAGCGGCACTAACCTGGTGCTTGGGGGCGCGGTAGCCGGGATTCTGACGGCGGTAACCGTGGCGCTACTAGCCCAAAACCGCAGGCTTAAAGAAGACTCCATCATTGGGGTGCTGTTTGTGGGGGCATTTGCTTTAGGGGTGGTAATTATTTCGCGCGCCCCAGGCTATAGCGGCTCGCTGCAACAGTTCCTATTCGGCTCTATTACCGGCGTGCCGGCGCGTGAAGTGCCGGTGGCGCTGATCGGGGCAGCAGTGGTGATTGGGCTGATCGCAGCCCTAAATAAAGAGATTGTGGCGGTAAGCCTGGACCGTGAAACTGCCCGCGCGGCAGGGCTGCCGGTGTTGGCTTTAGATATTGCCCTGTATGTGTGCGTGAGCTTGGCGGTGGTGATTTCCGTGCAGACTATCGGCAATATTTTGGTGTTGGCGCTGCTGGTAATCCCGGCGGCCACAGCCCGCTTACTGACTGACCGCTTACTGACCATGATGATTATGGGCCCTCTGCTAGGGGCGTTAGGGAGCCTGCTGGGAGTGTATTTGAGCTGGTCAGCTGATTTGCCTACGGG
>ERZ772999.652-NODE-652-length-21332-cov-7.854773_pt1 | contig 21332 bp, 17 predicted proteins | sample MGYA00511467_ERZ772999 | MGnify/ENA primary metagenome ERZ772999 (study PRJEB29015, sample SAMEA2738064) | human oral metagenome | biome: human oral; feature: human-associated habitat; material: saliva | place: China | collected 2218 ... | reverse complement strand
GAAGTGATGTCTGGAGAAATATATGCTTCAGCTCAAGCATTAACATTATCTCAAGCACAAGATGTTAATAGAGATTTATCTAATAGATTTTCAAGAATAGATAATTTAAAAAATTCTAAAGATGATACAGAAGTATGGTTCTCTGCTTTAGGAGGAGCTGGAAAATTAAAAAGAGATGGATATGCTTCAGCGGATACAAGAATTGTAGGAGGGCAAGCAGGAATAGATAAAAGATTTACTCCTACAACAACTCTAGGAGTAGCATTAAATTATTCTTATGCTAAGGCAAATTTTGATAAATATGCTGGAGAATCAAAGAGTGATATGGTAGGTTTATCTCTATATGGTAAACAAGATCTAGGAAATGATTTTTACCTTGCTGGTAGACTGGGACTAGCTAATGTTTCTTCAAAAGTTGAAAGAGAACTTTTAACTGCAACAGGTGATAGAATTGAAGGGAAAATAAATCATCATGATAAAATGTTATCGACTTACTTAGAATTTGGAAAGAAATTTAATTGGTTTACACCTTTTGTAGGAATTTCTCAAGATTATTTAAGAAGAGGAAGTTTTGATGAATCAACTGCAACTTGGGGAATAAAAGCTGATAAAAAGACATATAGAGCAACAAATTTCTTAGTTGGAGCAAGAGCAGAATATGTAGCTGATAAATATAAATTACATGCATCTGTAAGTCATTCTATAAATACAGATAAGAGAGATCTTGCTTATGAAGGAAGATTTACAGGAAGTAATGTAAGTCAAAAATACTATGGAATAAAGCAATCTAAACATACAACATGGTTAGGTTTTGGAGTATTTAGAGAAATAAGTCCTGCCTTTGGAGTTTATGGAAACATAGATTTCAGAATAGAAAGTAATAAAAAAAGAGATTCTCTTATCTCAACAGGAATACAATATAGATTCTAAAAAAATATTTTAAATAAAAGAAGTGGCTGTTGCAAATTAACAAAAAGTAAAAAAATAGTTCGTTACTGAGTAAATTTCTTATTTTTTACTTTAGATTTAAAACTTAACTTTGCAACAGTCTCTTTTTTCTAATAAATGAAAGGAATTCTAAAAAAATTATTTATACTTGCATTTTCTAAAATTTAATGTTAAAATACAATGTATTATATAAAAAAGTAATCAAGGAGGTGTCAAGATGCAAAGATGTGAAATTACAGGAACTGGGTTAATCAGTGGAAACCAAATATCTCACTCTCATAGATTGACTAGAAGAGTATGGAAACCAAATTTACAAGTGACAACTTTAAATGTTAATGGTAGTCCAATAAAAGTTAAAGTTTGTGCTAGAACTTTAAAAACTTTAAAAGGAGCTTCTGAAGTGGAAGTTATGAGAATCTTAAAGGCAAACATAGCAACTTTAAGTGAAAGATTATTAAAACATTTAAACAAATAATTTTTAAAAATTAGTGCACTTATTTTTAAAAATTCAAGTTGAGAACTTGATAAAAGAAGAAAGTAGAGAATTATTTTAAGAATAAAATCTTAAAATGATTCTCTTTTTTTTATTTTGAATCACTAAAAATAGTTAGTTGAGGGTATTTTTAAAAAATAAAAAATTCGTATTTTATAACTTACATGTACATTATTTATAAAAAAATTTGACATTAGAGCATATAAATAATATAATCAGTGTATAAAGAGAACAAAAAATAATTTGTGCAGAGAAAGTATTTTGAACAAAAAGTTAAACTTTTTAACAGTAGTATTTTTAGAAATTCTATACAGTAAAGAATACATATAAATTTTCTTATATTTTTCAAGGAATAATATATTTTTTTATGAAAATTTGACAATAAATAATATAAATAATATAATGTGCAAATGATATAATAAATATATAAACAATTTTTAAACTATAAAACTAATTAAATTATAAGGAGGCATCATGAAGAAAAAGTTTGGTTTATTAGTAACAATTATTTTAAGTATGTTATTTTTAGTAGCATGCGGAGGAAGTGGTGACAAGAAAGAAGGAGGAGATGCTGGTGCTAGTACTGGAAAAGATACTTTAGTAATAGCACAAGGTGCAGATGCTAAATCACTAGACCCTCATGCATCAAATGACAACCCATCTTCAAGAATTAGAGTACAAATCTATGATAGATTGATGGATCTTGATGATAATGGAGTTCCTCAACCTATGTTAGCTGAATCTTGGGAAAGACCTGATGATAAGACTATCATTTTCCATTTAAGAAAAGGAGTTAAATTCCACAATGGTGATGAAATGAAAGCATCAGACGTTAAATTCTCTATAGAAAGAGCTTTAGCATCACCAGAAGTAGCTGAAATTATATCAGGAATAAATGGAGTAGAAGTTTTAGATGATTACACAGTAAAAGTAACTACTGAAAAACCTATGGCTGCTATTTTAAACAACCTAGCTCACACTACTATAGCTATTTTAAGTGAAAAAGCTACAAAAGAAGCTGGAGATAAATTTGGACAAAATCCAGTAGGATCAGGACCATATAAATTTGTTTCTTGGCAAAGTGGAGACAGAGTAACTCTAGAAGCTTTCCCTGAATATTGGCAAGGTGAAGCACCTATTAAAAACGTAGTATTCAGAAATATAGTTGAAGAAACTAACAGAACTATAGGATTAGAAACTGGAGAATTAGATATAATCTATGATATTCAAGGTATGGATAAAAATAAATTAAAAGATGACGATAGATTCGTTGTAATTGAAGGACCACAAGTTTCAATGACTTATCTTGGATTCAATATGAAAAAAGCTCCTTATGACAATCCAAAAGTAAGAGAAGCTATATCTTATGCAATAGATCAAAAACCTATAATAGATACTGTATTCTTAGGAGCTGGAGAAGCAGCAAACTCTATAATAGGACCAAATGTTTGGGGATATTATGATGTTGAAAAATATACTCAAGATATAGAAAAAGCTAAAGCATTATTAGCTGAAGCAGGATATCCAGATGGATTTAAAGCAAAAATTTGGGTAAATGACAACCCTGTAAGAAGAGATACTGCTGTTATATTACAAGACCAATTAAAACAAATTGGAATAGACTTAGCAATAGAAACAGTTGAATGGGGAGCATTCCTAGATGGTACAGCAAGAGGAGATCATGAAATGTTCTTACTAGGATGGGGAACAGTAACAAGAGACCCAGACTACGGTATGTATGAATTAATAAGTACAGCTACTATGGGAGCAGCAGGAAACAGATCTTTCTACTCTAACCCAACAGTTGATAAATTATTAGAAGAAGGAAGAACAGAACTTGACCCTGAAAAGAGAAAGGCTATCTATAAAGAAATACAAGAAATTATCAGAAAAGATATTCCTATGTATATGATAATCTATCCTCTACAAAATGTTGTAACTCAAAAGAATATTAAAAACTTTAAACTAGATTCAGCACAAAGTCATAAAATATATGGAGTAACAAAAGAGTAAGTATAGAATGAAAGAGCTAGGAATCTCTAGCTCTTTTTATAAAATTATAGTTTTGGGACGGTGAAACAATGTATAAATATATATTAAAAAGATTAGTTCTTCTAATTCCTGTAATGTTAGGAGTAACATTATTAGTTTTTGCAATCATGTATTTAACTCCTGGTGACCCTGCTCAATTAATCTTAGGAGAAAGTGCTCCTAAAGAAGCAGTTGCAGCACTGAGAGAAAAAATGGGATTAAACGATCCTTTCTTTATGCAATACTTAAGATTTGTAAAAAATGCTTTAGTAGGAGACTTTGGAAGATCTTACACAACAGGTAGAGAAGTTTTTGAAGAAATATTTGCTAGATTTCCAAATACAGTTGTACTAGCTGTATTAGGAGTAATAATTTCTATAGTTATAGGAATACCTGTTGGAATAATATCAGCAACAAAACAATATTCACTTACAGATAGTTTTAGTATGGTTTTAGCTCTTTTAGGAGTTTCTATGCCAGTATTCTGGTTAGGACTTATGCTAATTTTATTATTCTCTGTAAAATTAGGAATATTCCCATCAGGAGGTTTTGATGGATTTAGAAGTGTAATTCTACCATCAGTAGCTCTTGGAGTTGGTTCTGCAGCAATAGTAACAAGAATGACTAGATCTTCTATGCTTGAAGTTATAAGACAAGATTATATTAGAACTGCAAGAGCTAAAGGGGTTGCTGAAAAAGTTGTTATTAATAAACATGCTTTAAAAAATGCCTTAATTCCTATTATCACTGTTGTAGGACTACAATTTGGAGGATTACTTGGAGGAGCGGTTCTAACTGAATCAGTATTCTCATGGCCTGGTGTTGGAAGACTTATGGTTGATGCTATAAGACAAAAAGACACACCTACTGTTTTAGCATCTGTTGTATTTTTGGCAGTTGTATATAGTGTGGTTAATTTATTGGTTGACTTATTATATGCTTTCGTAGACCCAAGAATTAAATCACAATATAAGTAGGAGGGCGAAATGGAAAAAAGTAAAAATAAAAAACAAAGCCAATGGGCAGAAGTTTTTAGAATGTTGAAAAAAAATAAAATGGCTATGTTAGGATTAGTTATCCTTCTAGTCTTAGTTTTATTAGCTCTATTTGCAGATGTTATTGCAAATTATGATACTGTTGTAATAAAACAAAATCTAGCTGAAAGACTTATGCCACCTAATGGAAAACACTGGTTAGGTACAGATGAGTTCGGAAGAGATATATTTGCAAGACTTATACATGGAGCTAGAGTATCATTAAAAGTTGGTATTTTAGCAATATCTATATCTGTTGTTGTAGGTGGAATTTTAGGAGCTGTATCAGGTTACTTTGGTGGAGTTATAGATAATGTTATAATGAGAGTTGTTGACATTTTCTTAGCAGTTCCAAGCATATTACTTGCTATAGCTATAGTTTCTGCATTAGGACCTAGTATGTTGAACCTGATGATTTCAATCAGTGTTTCTTATGTACCAAACTTTGCTCGTATAGTTAGAGCCTCTGTACTTTCTATAAGAGATCAAGAATTTATAGAAGCTGCTAAGGCAATAGGGGCAAGTAATACAAGAATTATATTAAAACATATAATTCCTAACTCTTTAGCTCCAGTAATAGTACAAGGTACTTTAGGAGTTGCAGGAGCAATTTTATCAACAGCAGGATTAAGTTTCATCGGATTAGGTATACAACCTCCAGCACCAGAATGGGGTTCAATGTTATCAGGAGGAAGACAATATTTAAGATATGCTTGGTGGGTAACTACTTTCCCAGGTGTAGCAATAATGATAACAATTTTATCACTTAACTTATTAGGTGATGGATTAAGAGATGCTCTTGACCCTAGATTGAAACAATAATTATTAGGAGGCGAAACGATGGAAAACAGAAATCTTTTAGAAATTAGAGATTTAGTGATACAATATGTAAAAGATGACGAAACAGTCCATGCGGTTAATAGTATAAGTGTTGACATAGCAGAAGGGGAAACTCTAGGACTTGTTGGAGAAACTGGAGCTGGTAAGACTACAACTGCTCTAGGAATAATGAGATTAATTACAGGACCTACTGGAAAAATTAAAAGTGGTTCTATAAAATTTAATGATAAAAGTATATTAGAAATACCTGAAGAAGAAATAAGAAAAATTAGAGGTAATGATATTTCAATGATATTCCAAGATCCAATGACATCATTGAACCCAGTTATGACAGTTGGAGAACAAATAGCGGAAGTTATTGAAATACATGAACATATCTCTAAAGAAGAAGCAATGAATAAAGCAGCTGAAATGCTTGAACTAGTTGGAATTCCTGGAGCCAGAAAAAATGATTTCCCACATCAATTTTCTGGAGGAATGAAACAAAGAGTTGTTATAGCTATAGCACTTGCTTGTAACCCAAAACTTTTGATAGCTGATGAACCAACAACAGCTCTTGATGTTACAATTCAAGCTCAAGTTTTGGACTTAATGACAGATTTAAAAAATAAGTTTAGAACATCAATGTTACTTATAACACACGATTTGGGAGTAGTTGCTCAAGTTTGTGATAAAGTAGCAATTATGTATGCTGGAGAAATTGTTGAGTATGGAACTCTTGAAGATGTTTTTGAAAATCCAAAACATCCATATACTTTAGGACTATTTGGATCTATTCCAAGTTTGGATGAAGAAAAAACAAGACTAGTACCTATAAAAGGGCTTATGCCTGATCCAACAAACTTACCAACAGGATGTAAGTTTAATCCTAGATGTCCACATGCTACAGAACTATGTTCTCAAAGAGCTCCTATTGTTAGTGAAATTTCAAAAGGACACAAAGTACAATGTCTGATAGCAGAAGGTTTAGTAAAATTTAAGGAAAATTGGGAGGAAGAAAATGAGTAAAGTATTATTAGAAGTTAAAAATTTAAAGAAATATTTTCAGACTCCAAAAGGACAATTACATGCAGTAGACAATGTAAATTTTGCTATTGAAGAAGGTAAGACTTTAGGAGTTGTTGGAGAATCTGGTTGTGGAAAATCTACAACAGGTAGAACTATTCTAAGACTTTTAGAAGCAACAGATGGTGAAATTATATTTGAAGGAAAAAATATAAGAGACTATTCTAAAGCTGAAATGAAGAAATTAAGAGAAGAAATGCAAATAATATTCCAAGACCCATTCGCTTCTTTAAACCCAAGAATGACAGTTAGTGAAATTATTGCTGAACCTTTAATTATTCATAATAAATGTAAAACTAAAGAAGAACTTAATAATAGAGTAAAAGAATTAATGGATACAGTTGGTTTAAGCCAAAGACTTGTTAATACTTATCCTCACGAACTTGATGGAGGAAGAAGACAAAGAATAGGTATAGCTAGAGCCCTAGCTTTAAATCCTAAATTCATAGTTTGTGACGAACCAGTATCAGCTCTTGATGTGTCTATACAAGCACAAGTTTTAAACTTGATGAAAGATTTACAAGAAAAATTAGGTTTAACATATATGTTTATAACACATGACCTATCAGTTGTAAAATATTTCTCAAATGATATAGCAGTTATGTATTTGGGAGAACTTGTTGAAAAAGCTCCATCAAAGGACTTATTCAAGAATCCTATTCACCCTTATACTAAGGCTTTATTATCAGCAATACCTACAATTAATATCAGAAAGAAAATGGAAAGAATTAAGCTTGAAGGAGAAATCACTTCACCTATCAATCCAGGAGTTGGTTGTAGATTTGCAAAAAGATGTGTTTATGCTACAGAAATCTGTTCAAAAGAGTCTCCAAAATTAGAAAAAGTTGGAGAGGCTCACTTCTTTGCTTGTCATAGAGCAAAAGAATTAGGTTTTGTGGATGAAAAATAGTCTTTAAATAGAAGAGTTGTACATGATATAAAATGTACAACTCTTATTTTTAGATTGACATAAAAAAAATAATATGGTATTCTTATTAGGTATTCGATATGCATCTGTGGCTCAATTGGATAGAGCATCTGACTACGGATCAGAGGGTTGTGGGTTCGACTCCTGCCAGGTGCGCCAGAAAATGCCTGAGTGGTGGAATTGGTAGACGCACCAGACTCAAAATCTGGAATTCTTCGGAGTGTGCGGGTTCAAGTCCCGCCTCAGGCACCATATTAAATATTAAACATTTTTAGGACTAGTGAAATAGTCCTTTTTATTTTCCAAATTATATAAAAACTTGCTAAATTATTCAAACTATAATATAATTTAAGATAGGAGATTTATGTAAAAGAAGCGCCAGAGCTCTATTTTTGAGTTGACGAGGATTGAAATTATCGAATTTTCGGCGGATATTTCAAAGGTGGTTACAACCATTATTAACAAAAACATAGAGTGATCTATGTAACAAAGAAATAATTGTAACAGTCTCCTATTTTATAATGAAAATTTTTAGGAGGTTTAATATGTGTGGAATAATTGGATATTCAGGAACTAACACGAATGCGGTGGAGGTTCTATTAGAAGGACTTGAAAAGGTTGAATACAGAGGATATGATTCAGCAGGAATTGCCTTTGTAACTGATAAAGGGATACAAATAGAAAAGAAAGAAGGAAAATTAGATAATTTAAGAAATCATATGAAACAATTTGAAGTTCTTTCTTGTACAGGGATAGGGCATACTAGATGGGCAACTCATGGAGTACCTACAGATAGAAATGCTCACCCTCACTATAGTGAAAACAGGGATGTTGCACTTATACACAATGGAATTATTGAAAACTATGTAGAAATCAAAAAAGAATTATTAGAACAAGGTGTAAAATTTAGTTCAGATACAGATTCAGAAGTAGTTGCTCAACTATTCTCAAAACTATATGATGGAGATTTATACTCAACTCTTAAAAAAGTTTTAAAAAGAATAAGAGGAACTTATGCTTTCGCTATAATTCACAAAGATTTCCCTGATAGAATGATTTGTTGTAGAAGTCATAGTCCTTTAATTGTTGGACTTGGAGAACATCAAAATTTTATAGCTTCAGATGTGTCAGCTATATTGAAATACACAAGAGATATCATTTATCTTGAAGATGGAGATGTTGCTTTAGTAACAAAAGATAATGTTACTATCTATGATAAAGATGAAAAAGAGGTAAAGAGAGAAGTTAAGAAAGTTGAATGGAACTTTGAACAAGCTTCAAAAGGTGGTTATGCTCACTTTATGATAAAAGAAATTGAAGAGCAACCTGAAATTATTGAAAAGACTTTAAATGTTTACACAGATAAAGAAAAGAATGTAAATTTTGATGAGCAATTAGAAGGAATAAATTTACATAATATAGATAGAATTTATATAGTTGCTTGTGGAACAGCTTATTATGCAGGTTTACAAGGACAATATTTTATGAAAAAATTATTGGGAATAGATGTATTTACAGATATAGCTTCTGAATTTAGATACAATGATCCTGTAATAACTGATAAGACTCTAGCTATTTTTGTAAGTCAATCAGGAGAAACTATTGATACTTTAATGTCAATGAAATATGCAAAGGAAAAAGGAGCAAAAACTTTAGCAATATCTAATGTTTTAGGTTCAACAATAACAAGAGAGGCAGATAATGTTATCTATACTCTTGCAGGACCTGAAATTTCAGTTGCTTCTACAAAAGCATATAGTTCACAAGTTTTAGTTCTATATCTATTATCTCTATATATGGGAGCAAAACTTGGAAAATTAGAAGAAAAAGATTATGTGAAATATATTTCTGATATAAATTTAGTAAAAGAAAATATAAGTGAACTTATAACAGAAAAAGAAAAGATACATGAAATTGCTAAGAGAATAAAAGATGTAAAAAATGGTTTCTATCTTGGTAGAGGAATAGATGAAAAAGTTGCTAGAGAAGGTAGCTTAAAGATGAAAGAAATCAACTACATTCACACTGAAGCTCTTGCTGCAGGGGAGTTAAAGCATGGAAGTATAGCCCTTATAGAACAAGGAGTTTTAGTTGTTGCCATCTCTACTAACTTAGAAATGGATGAAAAAGTTGTATCAAATATAAAAGAAGTTAAGGCTAGAGGAGCTTATGTTGTTGGAGTTTGTAAGGAAGGAAGTTTAGTTCCTGAAGTTGTAGATGATGTAATTCAAATCAAAGATAGTGGGGAGTTATTAAGTCCTGTTCTTGCAGTTGTTGCTCTACAATATTTAGCTTACTATACATCTTTAGAAAAAGGTTTTGATGTGGATAAACCTAGAAATCTTGCAAAATCTGTAACAGTAGAATAGAGTAAATTTCATTAAATTGGAGGGAGCTTAGAATGGAAATCAACAAAAGAATTGAAGCAGCTAGAAAAAGTATGAAGAAACACAAAGTAGATGCCTATATTGTAACAAGTTCTGACTATCATCAAAGTGAATATATAGGTGAATATTTTCAAGGAAGACAGTATTTGTCAGGTTTTACTGGTTCAGCAGGAATTTTAGTTATATTTAATGATGAAGCTTGCCTATGGACTGATGGAAGATATCATATCCAAGCTGAAAATCAATTAAAAGGTAGTGAAATAAAATTATTTAAACAAGGTAATCCTGGTGTTCCTACATATAAAGAGTATATAGTTTCTAAGTTAGCAGAAAATTCAAAAATAGGAATAGATGCAAAGATACTTTTATCTTCTGATGTGAATGAAATTCTTTCAAAGAAAAAATTTAAGATTGTTGATTTTGATTTATTAGCGGAAGTTTGGGAAAAAAGACCAGCTTTAGCAGCTGAAAAGATATTTATTTTAGAAGATAAATACACAGGAAAATCATATAAGGAAAAAGTAAAAGAAATAAGAGCAAGTTTAAAAGAAAAAAATGCAGACTATAATATTATCTCAAGTCTAGATGATATAGCTTGGATATATAATTTCAGAGGTGACGATGTTCAACATAACCCTGTAGCTCTATCATTTACAGTGATTTCTGAAAAGAAAGCGAGCCTATATATCGATGAAAATAAATTAAATAAAGAAGCTGAAAAATATTTTAAAGATAACAAAGTGGAAGTTAAAGGATATTTTGAATTCTTTGAAGATATAAAAAAATTAAAAGGAAATATCTTAGTTGATTTCAATAAGACTAGCTATGCTATCTATGAAGCTATTAGTAAAAATAACTTAATCAATGCTATGAATCCTAGTACATATTTAAAGGCACATAAGAATGAAACTGAAATAGCTAACACAAAAGATATTCATGTTCAAGATGGAGCTGCTATAGTTAAATTTATGTACTGGCTAAAGAATAACTATAAAAAAGGAAATATTACAGAATTTTCAGCTGAAGAAAAAATTAATTCTCTAAGAGAAAAAATAGAAGGATATATAGATTTAAGTTTCCATACTATATCAGCTTTTGGAAAAAATGCAGCTATGATGCACTATTCAGCTCCTGAAAAAAATTCAACTAAAATAGAAGATGGAGTGTATTTACTTGATTCAGGAGGAACATACTTAAAGGGAACTACTGATATAACAAGAACTTTCTTCTTAGGAAAAGTTGGAAAACAAGAAAAAATAGATAATACTTTAGTTTTAAAAGGAATGTTAGCACTATCGAGAGCAAAATTCTTGTTTGGAGCAACAGGAACAAACTTAGATATTTTAGCTAGACAATTTTTATGGAATGTTGGAATAGACTATAAATGTGGAACAGGACATGGAGTAGGACATATTTTAAATGTACACGAAGGACCACATGGAATAAGATTCCAATATAATCCTCAAAGATTAGAAGTTGGAATGATAGTTACTAATGAGCCAGGGGCATATATTGAAGGTAGCCATGGAATCAGAATAGAAAATGAACTTCTAGTAAAAGAAGCTTGTGAAACTGAACATGGACAATTTTTAGAGTTTGAAACTATCACTTATGCACCTATAGACTTAGATGGTATAGTAAAAAGTCTTTTAACTAAAGAAGAAAAAGAACAATTAAATACTTATCATAAAGAAGTTTATGAAAAATTAAAACCTTACTTAACTAAGGCTGAACAAACATTTTTAAAAGAATATACTAAAGATATTTAAGAAGTAAAGGAGAATAAGATGAAACAAAATTATGAAACTTCAAAATTATATTATGGGTTTCCTGTAATTTTGCTTGGGTATAAAGATGCTAATTTTAAATATAATTTCACAACTAATAGTTCATCATATACATTGGGAGATATGATGGTTATAGGACTTCATTGTAGAAGTAATGCAGCTAAACAAATTATGAACTTCAAGGAATTTACTGTAAATATTCCTAGTGAAAACTTAATGGATGAAATTGAAATAGGTGGATTTTTTCATAAAGTAGATAAAATTCAACTTAGTAAATTGGATTATGAAATAGGAGAATTTATTGACGCACCGATATTTACTGCTTGTCCTGTTTCTATGGAATGTAAGGTAGAAAATGTTGTAATGTATGGTGAGACTGCCAATATTATAGCGAGTATAAAGAAAAGGGTTGTTAATCCTATCTTGATTGAAGATGGAAAATTAAATTCAGATAAATTAAACTCAGTTCTATTCTTTGGTGATGATAATGAAAAAATATATCGTTATTTAAGGAATTTGAGCGATAAAGCAGGAAAATTTTATAAGAATAAATTTGAATAGAATAAAAGGGGGAATTTTTACTTTTTGTAAGAATTTCTCTTTTATTTTTTAAAGTTATGTGCTATAATTAATTATGACAAAAAAGGTCAAGAATTTAAAATTTAAAAGAGGTGAATTTTATGGAAAATATATTAAAAAAATCATATAGAATGTTTATCAATGGAGAATGGGTAAATTCAAGTAATGGAGTTATGGTAAAAACATATGCTCCTTATAACAATGAATTATTATCAGAATTCCCTGATGCAAGTGAAAGTGATGTAGATTTAGCAGTTAAAAGTGCAAAAGAAGCATTTAAAACTTGGAGAAAAACTACTGTAAAGGAAAGAGCTAAGATTTTAAATAAGATTGCTGATATCATAGATGAAAATAAAGAATTATTAGCAACTGTTGAAACTATGGATAATGGTAAGCCAATAAGAGAAACAACTTTAGTTGATATTCCTTTAGCAGCAAGTCATTTTAGATATTTTGCAGGATGTATCTTAGCAGATGAAGGACAAGCAACTGTTTTAGATGAAAAGTTTTTAAGTTTAATTTTAAGAGAACCTATAGGAGTTGTAGGACAAATTATTCCTTGGAACTTCCCATTCTTAATGGCAGCTTGGAAGTTAGCACCAGCTTTGGCAGCGGGAGATACAGTTGTTTTAAAACCATCTAGTACAACAACATTAAGCTTATTAGTTTTAATGGAACTTATCCAAGATGTAATTCCTAAGGGAGTTGTAAACTTAATTACAGGAAAAGGAAGCACAGCAGGAGAATTTTTAAAGAATCACCCTGATTTAGATAAATTAGCTTTCACAGGTTCAACAGCAGTAGGTAGAGATATAGCTTTAGCAGCAGCAGAAAAATTAATACCTGCAACTCTTGAATTAGGAGGAAAATCAGCAAATATTATTTTAGATGATGCTGACATAGAAAAAGCACTTGAAGGAGCTCAACTTGGAATATTATTCAATCAAGGACAAGTTTGTTGTGCAGGTTCAAGAATATTCGTACAAGAAGGAATATATGATGAATTCGTAGAAAAACTTGTAAAGAAATTTGAAAATATTAAAATTGGAAATCCATTAGATCCTACAACTGTAATGGGAAGCCAAATAGATGCAAAACAAGTAAAAACTATTTTAGACTATGTTGAAATTGCTAAACAAGAAGGTGGAGTTGTTTTAACAGGAGGAGTAAAATATACAGAAAATGGTTGTGACAAAGGAAACTTTGTAAGACCTACTCTAATAACAAATGTAAACAATGGTTGTCGTATATCTCAAGAAGAAGTTTTTGGACCAGTTGCTGTTATAATTAAATTTAAAACAGATGATGAAGTTATTGCTCAAGCAAATGATAGTGAATATGGACTTGGAGGAGCAGTATTCACAAAGAATATCAACAGAGCTTTAAGACTTGCAAGAGAAATTCAAACAGGTAGAGTATGGGTAAATACTTATAACCAAATTCCAGAACATGCTCCATTCGGAGGATATAAAAAATCAGGTATAGGAAGAGAAACTCATAAAGTTATCTTAGAACACTATACACAAATGAAAAATATTTTAATTGATTTAGAAGAAGGAACTTCTGGACTATACTAAAAATTACAAAATTAAATTCTAGAGTTAAAAGAAAAAATAAGTGAGATACGAATGTAGATTTACTCAGTAACGAGCTATTTTTTCTTTTTATTTTATGATATAGTTCTTATTTTTCAAACTAATTAAATTTGACAGATAATTTTATAAGTGTTAAAATATTTTAAACTATAATTTGGTATTTTTGAAAATATATTTTATTTTGAAAAAAAGGAGAAAGATACGACATGGATTTAAAAGGAAGTAAAACAGAAAAGAATTTAATGACAGCTTTTGCTGGAGAATCACAAGCTAGAAATAAATATAATTTCTATGCAAAAGTTGCTAAAGAAGAAGGATATGAACAAATAGCTGAATTATTTGACATCACAGCTAACAACGAAAAAGAACATGCTAAACTTTGGTTCAAAGCTTTACATGGAGATACTATCCCTGAAACAATAGTTAACCTTGCAGATGCAGCAGCAGGAGAAAACTATGAATGGACAGATATGTATGCTAAATTCGCAGAAGAAGCAAGAGAAGAAGGATTCATGAAACTTGCTAAACAATTTGAAATGGTTGGACAAATTGAAAAAGAACATGAAGAAAGATACAGAAAATTATTAGAAAACATTAAAAATGGAACTGTTTTCCATTCAGAAGAAAAAGTAGCTTGGGAATGTATGGAATGTGGACATCTTCATTATGGTAATGATGCACCAGGAAAATGCCCTGTTTGTGGAGCAGACAAAGCTAAATTCAAAAGAAGAGCAGTTAACTACTAAGATTTAGAAATATTGAGACACTAGAAACAAAAAAGTTTTTAGTGTCTTTTTTTATTAAAAAAATGATATAATACTAAGCACAGATAAAAAATTATAGGAGATTCAAAAATGAAATTTACAAAAAAAATATTTTTACTTATTATGTTTCTATTTCTAGGTGTTGTTTCTTCAAAAGAAACTTTTTCAAAAGAAAAAAAATCAAAGCCTGATTATAATTATGTAGTAGAAAAAGTTTCTATCTATTCAGATATGAATAAGAAAGAAAATATTGGATATTTAATAAAAGGGACCCGTGTAAATGTTTATGAAACAAAAGAAGTTACAAAAAAAATTAAAAATAAACAAGGTAAAGAAATAGATGCAACAATAATTATGAAAAAAATAACATACAAGGACGTTAATAAAACAAAAGTTGCTTGGATAGAAGATGGTTATTTGGTATCGACATTAAATGAAGCAGTTGATGAAAGGTTTAAAAACTTAGATTTTACAGAAAAAACTAAAAAAGAATATAAAGATAATAAAAGAGTAAAAGTAAGAGGAATATATGTTTCAGCTCATTCTGTTGCACTTAAAGGAAGATTAGATGAACTTATAGAACTTGCTAAAAAGAATAATATCAATGCCTTTGTTATAGATGTAAAAGGAGACTATGGAGAGTTAACTTTTCCTATGTCAGATGAAATAAATAAATATACAAAATCTGCCAACAAAAACCCAATAATAAAAGAGATTGAGCCTGTAATAAAAAAATTAAAAGAGAATGGTATTTATACTATTGCTAGAATAGTATCTTTCAAAGACACAATTTATGCCAAAGAAAATCCTGATAAAATTATTGTATATAAAGAAGGAGGAAAGGCCTTCACAAATAGTGATGGACTTGTTTGGGTATCGGCTTACGATAAAAACTTATGGGAATACAATGTGGCAGTTGCAAAAGAAGCTGCAAAAGCAGGTTTCAATGAAATACAGTTTGACTATGTGAGATTCCCAGCTTCTAATGGTGGAAAACTTGATAAAGTTTTAAATTATAGAAATAAAGATAATATGACTAAGGCAGAAGCTATTCAAAAATATTTAAACTATGCTAAAAAAGAGTTAAGTCCATATAATGTATATATAAGTGCTGATATTTATGGTCAAGTTGGAAGCTCTTCTGATGATATGTCTTTAGGACAATTTTGGGAAGCTGTTAGTTCAGAGGTAGATTATGTATCTCCTATGATGTATCCTAGCCATTATGGAAAGGGAGTTTATGGACTTGATATTCCTGATGCTAATCCATATAAGACAATTTATCATTCAACAAAAGATTCTATAAATAGAAATAATAATATTTCTAGTCCTGCTATTATTAGACCTTGGATACAAGCATTTACAGCAACTTGGGTAAAAGGACATATACATTATGGATCAAAAGAAGTTAAAGAGCAAATTAAAGCAATGAAGGATCTGGGTGTGGATGAATATATTCTATGGAGTGCTACTAATAGATATGAGAACTTTTTTTAAAATAATTTCTAGCCATAGATAAGTAAAAAGATACAAAATTGTATTAAGTATTATTTTGTATCTTGTTTATTTTTTTAAAATAAAACTTGCAAAATTTTATATTTATATATATAATATAAATATGACTTATTAAGTAAAGTTTAAAATTTAAAATAAAAGATATATTTAAAAAATTAGGAGGAGTAAAATGAGTAAAATTAGTTTAGTTTATTATAGTGCAACTGGAAATACAGAAAAAATGGCAAAAGCTATTGAAGAAGGAATAGTTGAAGCAGGAGGAGCAGTAACTGTTTACAAATCAAATGCAATGGATAAAGATGCTATCCTTTCAAGTGATGTTATAGTTATGGGATCTTCAGCAACAGGAGCAGAAGTAATAGACGAAAATGATTTATTACCATTCATGGAAGAAGCAGGAGATAAATTTAAAGGTAAAAAAGTATATATCTTCGGTTCTTACGGATGGGGAGGTGGAGAATATGCTGATAACTGGAAAGCTCAATTAGAAGGATTTGGAGCTACTATAGTTGATATGCCTATTCTTGCAAATGAAGAACCAAGTGATGAAGAATTAGCTCAATTAAAAGAAGTTGGAAAGAAATTAGCTGCTATCTAATACTTAAAATATTAAAAAAGCAAAAGCTGTTATAAATAATTTTTAAACTGCACTCAAATTTTTAAATAAAAATGAGATGCAGTTTTTTATTTATTTTTGAAAAGAAATTTAGTTAATAAAATATTAATTAAAATAGATACTTTACAATCAAATTATAAAGTACTATAATAGTTACTAATATAGATAATATGTTTATCTAAATTTAATAACATAATGTTTTAACGGCACAATGAAATTTTTTTTGTTAAAAAGGAGGATTAAAAATGACTAAAAAAAATTTTACTAAAACTATTGAAATTAATCCAATTTTTGCACGTCCAGGTGAAATTACATCTGCACCAGTGGATCGTTTCCCAACAGATTCTATGTTACCAGAAACAGCATATCAAATAGTACATGATGAATCTATGTTAGATGGGAATGCTCGTTTAAATTTAGCAACTTTTGTCTCAACATGGATGGATGAAAATGCTAACAAATTATATTCTGAAACATTCGATAAGAACGCAATAGATAAGGATGAATATCCTGCTACTGCAAGGGTTGAAACAAATTGTTGGCACATGCTTGCTGATCTTTGGCATGCACCAGATCCTGATAATGCTATTGGTTGTTCTACAACTGGTTCATCTGAAGCATGTATGCTTGGAGCTTTAGCATTAAAACGTAGATGGCAAGAAAAAATGAGAAAACTTGGAAAATCTACTGCTCGTCCTAATCTTATAATGAGTTCAGCGGTACAAGTTTGCTGGGAAAAGTTTTGTAATTATTTCGATGTTGAGCCAAGATATGTTCCAATAAGTTTGGATCATAAAGTTTTAGATGGATATGACTTAGAAAAATATGTAGATGAAAATACAATAGGTGTTGTAGCAATAATGGGAGTAACTTATACAGGAATGTATGAACCAGTAAAAGATATTGCTAAGGCTTTGGATAAAATTGAAAAAGAAACAGGATTAGATATTCCTATACATGTTGATGCAGCTTCTGGAGGTATGATAGCTCCATTTATACAACCTGATTTAGAATGGGATTTTCGTATACCAAGAGTATATTCTATTAATACATCAGGACATAAATATGGTTTAGTTTATCCTGGACTTGGTTGGGTAGTTTGGCGTAGTACAGCCCATCTTCCTGAAAGTCTTATATTTAAAGTTAGTTATCTTGGAGGAGAAATGCCAACATTTGCACTGAATTTCTCTCGTCCAGGTGCACAAATATTATTACAATATTGGGCATTTTTAAGATATGGATTTAATGGATATAAAATAGTACAACAATCTACAATGGATGTTGCAAATCATCTTGCTAATGAAATTAGTAAAATGGATATGTTTACACTTTGGAATCATCCAACAGATATCCCAGTATTTGCTTGGATGTTAAAAGAATCTCCTAATCGTAAATGGACTTTATATGATTTGTCAGATAGATTACGTATGAAAGGTTGGCAAGTACCAGCTTATCCAATGCCAGTGGATCTAACAAATATAACTGTTCAAAGAATAGTTGTAAGAAATGGACTTAGTATGGATCTTGCAGATAGATTTTTAGACGATATTAAATCTCAAGTTGAATACCTTGAAAATCTTGAACATGAAATGCCTAAGACTAATGCTGGAGGCTTCCATCACTAATAGTAAGGAGATAATCTAAATGAATGAAGATAAATTAAAAAATAATAGTTCTATACAGAAAGATACTTTATCCATATTTCAAATAGCTGTAATGACAACAATATGTGTGGCTTCTTTACGTACATTACCTCCAATGGCAGAAGAGGGAAGAGCCTCTATTCTAATGTATATTATACCAGCAATATTATTTTTAATTCCAACTTCATTGGTAAGTGCAGAATTTGCCACTACTTATAAAGGTGGGATATATGTTTGGATTCGTGAAGCATTTGGAAATCGTATGGGATTTGTAGCAATTTGGTTACAGTGGATACAAAATGTTGTTTGGTATCCAGTTCAACTTGCTTTTGTGGCAGCTGCATTGGCTTTCACAATAAACAGAGGTGATTTATCAAACTCTGGATTATTTACAGCAGTTGTTATAATAGTAGTCTATTGGTTCTCAACTTTTCTTGCTTTTAAGGGAGGAAATCTTTTTGCTAAAGTAAGTTCAATAGGAGGAATGATAGGAGTTTTAATACCAGGAGCTATACTAATAGTACTTGGAATACTTTGGATGGCTCAAGGTCAACCAATTTCAGAATCTTATTTACAAAGCTCATATATTCCAAAAATAACAGGAATTTCTTCTCTTGTATTAATTGTAAGTAATGTTCTTTCTTATGCGGGTATGGAAATGAATGCAGTACATGCTGGACAAATGGAAAATCCAAAAAAAGATTTCACTAAAGCTATTGCTCTTGCATTTATTTTAATACTATGTGTATTTATTTTTCCAACATTAGCTATTGCAATAGCTATTCCAGCAGATAAACTTGGTATGGCAAATGGAATAATGGTTGCATTTCAAGAGTTTTTTGAAAAACTTAATATTAGTTGGATGAGTAATGTAATCTCAGGAGCAATGTTTTTTGGAGCAATTTCTTCTGTTGTAACTTGGGTTGCAGGACCTTCAAAGGGACTTTTAGATGCAGGAAAAACAGGTTTGTTACCTCCAATTCTACAAAAGGTAAATAAAAATAATGTACAAGTAAATATACTTATTTTTCAAGGTATAATTGTAACAATTCTTGCTATGATTTATGTCTTATTTCCTGATGTTTCTGATGTTTTCATAGCACTTATAGGTATGGCTGCAGCTTTGTATGTTATAATGTATATGCTTATGTTTGCTGCTATTATAGTTTTGAGAAAAAAGGAACCTAATATAGAAAGAGGATATAAAGTTCCAGCAGTCAATATTGTATCAGGGATAGGATTTATTTCTTGTGCACTTGCATTTGTTATGAGTTTTATTCCTACCACAAGTGAAGCAGCAATACCTCGTAATATATATCCTATCGTTGTGGCAATAGTTGTATTTTTGTTAGGCATTCCACCCTTTATATTTTACATGTTTAAAAAGCCGTCGTGGGATATGAGGAGTGCTCAGGAAAAAGGAGAAAAGCCAATACATTAATTTTTCAATATGATAAAGTAATTTAGACTATGAGCTAATACATTAAGAGAATTTTTGAGAATTAAAAACTTAAAGATTCTCTTTTTTTAAATTTTTTATAATATTTAAAAAAATATATTGAAAAAAGTTAATAAATCTATTATGATAATGTTAAGTAATATTTAACGATAAATTATAGTTTTTGAAGGAGGAAAGGAAATAATGTATTGTTGTACAAAAATAAATGATGATATTATTTGGATTGGAGTTAATGATAGAAAAACTCAAAGATTTGAAAATTACATTCCTTTAGATAACGGAGTTACGTATAATTCATATTTAATATTGGATGAAAAAATTTGTATTATTGATGGTGTTGAAGAAGGTGAAAATGGAAATTTTCTTAGTAAAATAGAAGCAATGATAGGGACTGCTCCTATTGATTATATTATAGTAAATCATGTTGAACCTGATCATTCTGGCTCAATCAAAAGTCTATTAAAAATTTATCCAGAATTAAAAATTGTAGGAAATGCAAAAACTATAATGATGTTAAAATTATTAGGTGTAGATTTACCTGATGAAAGAGTAATGGTAGTAAAAGAAAAAGATGTTTTAGACTTAGGAAAACATAAGCTAACTTTCTATTTAATGCCTATGGTACACTGGCCAGAATCTATGGCAACTTATGACATGACTGATAAAATCTTATTCTCAAATGATGCTTTTGGAAGCTTTGGAGCTCTAGATGGAGCTGTTTTTGATGACGAGGTAAACACAGATTTCTTTACTGATGAAATGAGAAGATATTATTCTAATATAGTTGGTAAGTTTGGTGCACCTGTAAATGCTGTTTTGAAAAAATTATCTCCTCTTGAAATTTCTTGTATTTGTCCATCACATGGACTTATTTGGAGAAAAAATATAAAAGTTCTTATAGAAAGATATCAAAAATGGGCAAATATGGAACCTACAAAAGAAGGTGTAGTTATAGTTTACGGAAGTATGTATGGTCATACAGCTGAAATGGCTGAATATTTAGGAAGAGAATTAGGTAACAGAGGAATAAAAGATGTTATCATCTTTGACTCATCTAAAACAGACCACTCATATATCTTCAGTACAATTTGGAAATATAAAGGACTTATGCTAGGATCTTGTGCTCATAATAATGATGTATATCCAAAGATGGAGCCTTTACTACATAAATTACAAAACTATGGTTTAAAAAATAGATACTTAGGTATTTTTGGAAATATGATGTGGAGTGGTGGAGGAGTAAAGAAAATAAAAGAATTTGCTGATAGTCTACCAGGATTAGAACAAATTGGAGAACCTATAGAAATAAAAGGGCATGTCACTCCTACTGAAAGAGATAGATTGATAGAACTTGCTAACCTTATGGCAGATAAACTTATTGCTGATAGAGAATAATATAAAAAAGGATTATCTGTTAAACAAATCTAATTTTAAGGAAAGTTGTTGAGGAGGTTGCAAAGAAGATGTAATTAAAATAACTCAAAATTTATTTAGAAAAGATTTCATTATCCATTACTAAATTAGGAGTTATTAATATGAAAAAAAATTTTATTGGCTTGATTTGGGGAGAAACTTCTTATAGTATATCATCAATTTTATTAAATAGTGCAAGAACACTCGTGACTCTAGCACTCGTAGGGTGTTAGTC
>ERZ772999.650-NODE-650-length-21360-cov-7.536494_pt1 | contig 21360 bp, 19 predicted proteins | sample MGYA00511467_ERZ772999 | MGnify/ENA primary metagenome ERZ772999 (study PRJEB29015, sample SAMEA2738064) | human oral metagenome | biome: human oral; feature: human-associated habitat; material: saliva | place: China | collected 2218 ... | reverse complement strand
TTTCTAATTTCCTCAAAAGTAATCTAAATTTTTCTTTTCCATCTGTAATAATTTGTATTTTATTATTTTTTGACAAGAATGATTTATCTGTTTCAAAATTTAATTCTATTAGATTTCTATGTTTGTGTATTACTTGTTCATTTTTTGAGATTTCATAAGGAGTTTCCCTTTTCAATAGATTTTGTTGATATTTTATCTTCTCATCATCTGAAAAAGGAAAGATTTTTTCCCTATATATAGGTCTTCCAAATATTAAATAAAGAACAAAACCTAGGTATGGAAATAGAAATAGAACTAATATCCATGCCCAAGAAGACGTAGTAGTCTGATATTCTATAAAAACAATAGAAAATGCTAATAAAGTATTTATTATTAAAAATATAGTTAATACAATATCAAAGTTTATATCGTTAAAAATAGAAGTTATATAGTAAAAAACACTTGAAATATCAATGTTTAATAATTGTAAATTAATATAATTCATAATATAACACTCCTAATTTAATAGTACCTTAAAATATATTAAAAGTCTATTAATAATATTTACGTAAATAGTGATTTTTCTTTCTACTAATAATATATAATTAACGCTAATATAAGATGGACTATTAATTTCTGAATGTATGCGGATTAGTAATAGTTAAAATTATTGATTTATTTTTGTGATATGAGTTGAATTTTTGTGAATTTATATTATAATGGAGTAGAGAACAAAAAAGGAGAATGTTATGCCTAATAATATTTTAGAAGAATTAAAAACAAAATTTGAAGATTTTGCAAGCGAGTTAGAAAATATTGAACCAGAAAAAGTTGATTTAACTCAAATTGATAGATTAATTGCATTAGTAGAAGAATTAGATAACGAAATTAAAACTATAAAATAATAGTAGAATTGGATAAGCTGAAGTGGGAGTGTTTTGCTTTTACTCAGCTTATCTTTATGAATGAGGATATGATGAAAAATAAAAACGGTAAAAAATTAAACGTCTTGCTTACAATTAAGAAAATAGGAATTAATGGTGAGGGGATAGGATATTATAAAAAGAAAATTACTTTCGTAAAAGGTGCCCTACCTGACGAAGTGATAGTTTGTGAAATAGTAGAGGAAACACCAAAATACATTATTGGTAAACTTGTTAAAGTAAAAGAACCTAGTCCATACAGAGTAGAAATCAAACGTGAGTATGCAGAAAGTGGAGCATATGGTTTAGCTCATGTTAGCTATGAAAAACAATTAGAATACAAACGTACAATTTTATTAGATGCTTTTGATAAATATTACAGACTGCCAAAACCTGATAAGTTAGTATTAAAAACATTAGCTAGTCCTGTAACTGAAGGGTATCGTAACAAAAACCAATTTCCTTTAGCTGTTAGAAATGGACGAGTTATTGCAGGTTTATACAAAGAAGGTTCTAACGATTTAGTTGAAATTAATGAAGATTTAGCATTACATCAAAATGGTAATAAAATAACAAACTTAGCTAAGAAATTACTAGGAAAATATAAAGTAGAGATTTCTACAAATAAAAAGAATTATGGTGTGAAATATATTGCTACAAGGACTTCATTCTATAATGGAGATGTTCAAGTAACCTTCGTAGCAAATACAGATAAGATTAAAAACATGGATAAAGTAGTTAATGAACTTAAGCGTGAAAGAATTGTAAAAAGTATAATACTAAATATTACTAATGATAAAGATCACCTGGTAATGGGTACTGAAAGTGTTACTTTATATGGTTCAGATTATATCGTTGAAAAAATTGGAGATATTAAGTATGAACTTTCGGCAAAATCATTCTTCCAATTAAATCCACCAGCAACAAAAAAACTTTATGATAAAGTAGTTGAGTTTGCTGCACTGAAAGAAACAGACGTTGTATTAGATGCATTTTGTGGGGTTGGAACAATTGGTCAATATGTTAGCCGTAACTGTAAAGAAGTATATGGTGTAGATATTATACCAGCTGCGATTAAAGATGCTAATGACAATGTTAAATTAAACAACTTAACAAACTGTACTTATGTTGCAGGAGATGCTAATAAAATAGTTCCACGTTGGAAGAAAAAAGGAATTAACTTTGATGTAGCGATAGTAGATCCACCGCGTGTAGGTCTTGGACCATTAGCTAAAAACTTATTAGCAGTTGATGCTAAGAAAATTGTTTATGTGAGCTGTAATCCATCTACATTAGCACGTGACTTAAAAGTGTTAACAAGAAAATATAAAATTAGACGTATTCAACCAGTAGATATGTTCCCAGGGACAGCAGCTGTTGAAGCGGTAGTTGAGTTAATTAGAAAATAATTTCCAGGGGGAAAATATGGATAATTTTGAACAATTGAAAAAAGAAATAATGGCAGATAATGATAATAGAAAATATACGGATGAAGGAATAGAACCGTTATTTTCTGCGCCAAGCACAGCAAAAATATTAATCGTAGGGCAAGCTCCTGGTATTAAAGCTCAAGAAAGTAAGATCTTCTTCAATGATAAGAGCGGGGTTAAACTTCGTGAGTGGATGGGAATAGATGATGAAATATTTTATAAATCTGGTTTAATAGGTGTAGTTCCAATGGATTTCTATTATCCTGGTAAAGGTAAAAGTGGGGATTTACCTCCACGTAAGAACTTTGCTCATAAATGGCACGCTAAAGTTTTAGAACTTATGCCTAATCTTGAACTTATTATTCTTGTGGGAAAATATGCACAAGATTATTACTTGGGAAATGATAAAAAAGAGAATTTAACAGCAACAGTGTTTAACTATGAACAGTATTTACCACGTTATTTTCCAATTGTTCACCCTTCACCATTGAATTTTCGTTGGCATAATAAAAATCCATGGTTTATTAAAGAAGTAGTACCAGAATTACAAAAAAGGGTGAAGGAAATATTACAGAAATAAATCATTAAAAAATAAAGACTGAGGTAACTTGAAGATTTCTATGAAATCTTGATTTCGAGTTACCTCAGTCTTTTAATTTTCTATTATTTCAAATCTAGTCTGCCCACCGTAATATATAAGCAGTGAAGATAGTATTGTTTTTAATTGTTCTAAATTATCTGTTTTTAAATTAATTTCTGCCTTACCAGAGATTACATTAAAAGCATCTCCACTTCTTACGGAGATAATCTCAATGTTTTTGTATTTTGTAGTTTTTCTAACAAATTCACTAGCGATAACTGTTGTATCGATAGCTTCATGAGGTTCAGCACCGTGTCCGCCTTTACCGTAAATAGTAACTAAATATATATTCATAATGACTGTTCTCCCTTAAGATTTTTTATTACATTAGCAGAATCAAATGCTAGCGTTAAGAATATTGAAGCGGTTTGTTTCATTACTTCTTCTTCAAAATCAAAATTTGGATGATGATGTGGATATTTAGCGAAGGTAGAATTCCCTGCACCAATTAAGAAAAATGCTCCGGGAACTTCTTCAACATAATATGCAAAATCTTCTCCAATCATAAGCGGTTCAATTTCCATCTGCTTAATATTTGGAAGAATTTTAGAAGTTGCTTTTTGTATTTCTATTGTTCCTTTTTTGTGATTTATAAGAGGTGGATAACCTCCGTAGTAAATAAATTCTATATTAGTATTAGAATATTCATTTTCTAGAGCTTTGCATAGGTTTTGAAGCTTAGTTAGTACCATTTTATGAAGTTCTTTGTTGAAATTTCTTATCGTTCCAGTTATACTTGCTTCTTCAATAGAACTTTCTAATTTTCCAAGGGTGATTACAAGTGTTTCTCTTGGTTTAGAAAATCGAGAAACTATTTGTTGTGTCATGCTAACGAATTCTGCAGCGATAATATTAGCATTTTCCTTATTGTTAATTTTCACTTCAAATCTATCCGCAGCAGCACATAATTCTCTGTAGCTATAACCTAAAGTTCCAAGAGGAAGTGGTGTCCAAAGATGAGCTCCGAATATTGCATCAACATCTTGTAAGCAACCAGCATCTATCATAGGTTTTGCACCACCTGGAGCTTGTTCTTCACCGTATTGGAAAACTGCGACAACATCGTGTGGAAGTTTTTCTTGATTTTGCATCAAAATTTTACACGTTGCAAGCAATGCTGTTGTATGTCCATCATGCCCACAAGCATGCATTACGTTGGGAATAGTAGATTTATATGAAGTATCTTTCTCATCGTTTATAGGTAGAGCATCAAAATCTGCTCGAAAAGCGATTGATTTTGAAGAATCTTGTCCCTTAATTCTTGCAACAACACCATTTAAGCCGACTTTTGTTTTAATGTCAGTAATACCAATTTTTTCTAAATATTCTTTAATGAAACTCGCTATATTTTTTTCGTTAAATGAAACTTCAGGATGCATATGCATATAGCGACGAAGTTCAATCATTTCTGGATAAAATTTTTCAAGTTCATCTTTTATAATTTTTTCAATCATAAAAACCTCCAGCTTACTTTTATAAATTATAAATACAATTATAGCACAAATATTTTAATAAATAGAGAATTGTTAAAGAAATTGCTTTCAATTATTTTAATTTTTGGTATAATATGAGTAAATAAACACTAGTAAAACTCAATTCGGGGGTGGAAGCATGGATACATTAGATTAATAGAGAGATTTTATTAAAAAGGAGTTAATGTATGCAACTATTGAATATTAAAAACATAGAGTTTGAAAAACAAGGAAAGATATTATTTAAAATTGAAAAATTGAGTATAAATACTGGTGAAATTATTGGTTTAATAGGAAAAAACGGTTCAGGAAAGACAACTCTGTTAAAATATATAGCTGACTTGCTTAAAGATGAAAATAACATTTCATCAGAGTTTTTAGAATTTGGAGAAAATTCTCTTCTAAAAAAAAGTGGAGGGGAAGTTGTTATAAATAAGATTAGAGGTAGTTTATTGTCGAATGTTGAGTTATATTTACTAGATGAACCATCAACGTACTTAGATTATAATAATGCTAACAAAATAGCTAGTCTTATAAAAAGAACTCCAGCGACTTTTTGTATAGCAAGTCACGATAGAAATTTTCTAAATAATGTCTGTACTAAGTTATGGATAATCGAAAATAATACAGTGAGAGAATTTAATGGGAATTATCATGAATACAAGTTTCAAGAGGAAATTGAAACTACTGAGTATGAATCCGAACTGCAAAAGTACAAAAAAGAAGCTAAGAAGATAAAGAAAAGCATCCAAGAGATGAAAGAAGAACAAGGGAAAAAATCTGGAAAGCCAAAGAATATGAGTGGATCAGATTATAGAATTATAGGTGTAAAAACTAAAATTTCACAAAACCAAAAGAGATTGCAGAAAAAAATATCAAAACAAGAGGATAAGTTACAGGCTAACATTAAACCTAAGCCGTTAAAAGATAAATATGATATTGAATTTTTAGAGATATTTAAGGAAATTCACAAGAAAAGTTTTTGTATTGACGAGAAAATCTGTGAAATAGATGGGAAAATTCTTTGGACATCACCTGGTTTTACTTTTGCTAGTGGTGATAAGATTTTAATTAAAGGAAAAAACGGTTCAGGGAAAACTACTTTTTTAAAATATATGAAAAATTCTATTCCTAATTCTTTACAAGTAGCATATTTTGAACAAAGTAACTTCGATATTTTTAAAGAAGAAAAAACATTGTTTGAATTTGTGAAAGAATCTACTACACTAGATGATATTGAACTGAGAAATATATTAGCTTTACTAAATTTCAGAGGTGACGATATTAACAAACAGATAAAAGTTTTAAGCAAAGGGGAGAAAGTTAAACTTTATTTCGTAAGTTTACTTTTTAGAAAAACAGATGTATTGTTATTAGATGAGATAACTAACTTTTTAGATGTTGTTGCGATAGAAGCGGTAGAGAAAATATTAAAGAAATATCCTGGTATACTTATTATGGTGAGTCACGATATGGAGTTTATCGATAATATTGCAACTAAGGTTATAAATATTACGAATAAAGAAGTACTGAAATTCGAATAAATTAGAGGTTAGCAGAACGTTATAGTAGAAAAATTATGATGAAAATTATTATAGCTGTATTTTAAAATTAGGTTTTGTCTCGGCTGCGGTAGCTAGTGTGAGATGGAAAGAAAAGGATGAGAATGAATAAAAAGAAAAGTGGATTATTGGAGACATTTAATTGCTCCAATAATCCATTATTGCATTTGACAAATCTTATATTATGGTATATAATATTGATAATTTGAATAACACATCTTTAATGTGATCCAGAGAGGTCAGCAAAGATTTATTAATTGGAAAACCAAGTTTATTTATGCTGTCCTGCTCAATAGAGTAGGCTATTTTTTTGAGGTGAAGTATGAAAAAACGAATTCTTTTCGACGAAACAATGATTTCTAGAATGATTACTAGAATTGCGAATGAAATTATCGAACAAAATAAACTAGATGATATAGTTTTAGTAGGTATTCAAACTAGAGGAATTCATATCGCCAAAAGATTGAAACAAAAAATCAAAGAAATTGAAAATACTAATATTCCAGTAGAAACACTTGATATAAAATTTTATCGTGATGATTTAGAAAAAATAAGTGAAGAACCTGAAATAAAAGTTCCACGTTTTAAACTTGATTTGACAAACAAAGTTGTAATTATTGTAGATGATGTTCTTTATACAGGAAGAACGGTAAGAGCGGCGATAGATGCCATAATGGATGCAAGTCGACCAAAAGCAATTCGTCTTGCTATTCTTGTAGACAGAGGACATAGAGAACTGCCGATTAGAGCAGATCATATTGGAAAAAATATTCCTACTTCAAGAAAGGAAAATGTAAAAGTTCATTTAAATGAAGTAGATGATGTTGAGGAAATATTATTAATTTAAATATAAAATCTTTTTAAGGTAGTCCAGAGAGGCTAACAAGGGATTGAATTTAAAGTTTTTACTTTATTTGAGTATAGCTATATTTAGGTATAACTATGCCCAGATAATAACTTGAATTTAATAGTTGATGAACAGTCATACCTTGTAGCCAGATGGATACGAGGTATTTTTTTATACAAAATGGAGGAATTACTATGAGAAATATAGTAAAAATGTCGGATTTAACAAATGAAGAAGTTTATCAGCTGATAGAAAGAGCTTTAGAATTGAAAAATGGTAAGCAAGTAGAACCAAGAGAAGACCTATATGTAGCGAACCTATTTTTTGAAAACTCAACGAGAACGAAACATAGTTTTGAGGTAGCTGAGCACAAACATAGATTAAATGTTATAAACTTCGAGGCTTCAACTTCGTCAGTAAATAAAGGTGAAACTTTATACGATACTTGTAAAACATTAGAAATGTTAGGTTGTAACATGTTGGTTATTAGACATGGTCAAGATGCTTACTATAATGAACTGACTAATTTAAATATTCCAATTTTAAGCGGAGGAGATGGTAGTGGAGAACATCCAAGCCAATGTTTGCTTGACTTAATGACGATGTATGAGAAGTTTGGAACATTTGAAAATCTTAATGTAATTATTGCAGGTGATATTAAAAATTCTCGCGTAGCAAGAAGTAATTACAACATGCTTACAAGATTAGGAGCAAGAGTGAGATTTGTATGTCCTGACATTTTTAAAGATGAAACACTTGGAGAAGTAGTAGACTTTGATAAAGTAGTTGGAGAAGTTGATGTTTGTATGTTGCTAAGAGTTCAACATGAAAGACATGATTCTAAGATGGGATTAAGTAAAGATGAATACCATAATAACTTCGGATTAACTAAAGAACGCTATGAAAGATTAAAAGAATCTGCAATAGTGATGCATCCAGCTCCTGTTAATAGAGATATGGAAATTGCTTCGGAACTAGTTGAAGCACCTAAATCGGTAATCTTTGAACAAATGAAAAATGGAATGTTTATGAGACAGGCAATGATAGAAAAAATAATTAAAGACAATAATTTATAAAGAGGAGAAGCATATGTTACTTTTAAAAAACGGTAAAATTTTAGAAAATGGTGTATTAGTAGAAAGAGATATTTTAGTTGAGGATAAAAAAATTGTAAAAATCTCTGAGAACATCGAAGAAAATGGAGCTAAGGTATTAGACTTAGAAGGGAAATTTGTTTCACCAGGATTTATTGATGTTCACGTACACTGGAGAGAGCCAGGATTTGAATACAAAGAAAACATTTATCACGCTTCAAGAGCAGCAGCACGTGGTGGATTCACTACGGCAATGCCTATGCCGAACTTAAATCCAGTACCAGATAATTACGAGAACCTAAAATTACAACTAGATATTATCGAACGTGATTCAGTAATTAGAGCAATTCCTTTCGGAGCTATAACAAAAGGGGAAGAAGGTAAAGAATATGCTGATTTCGAAGAATTAGCTGAGCATGTGTTTGCATTTAGTGATGACGGTCGTGGAGTACAAGATGCTAACATGATGTATGAATCTATGATGGTTGCTGCTAAATTAAATAAAGCAATCGTAGCTCACTGTGAAGATAACTCATTAATCCGTGGAGGATGTATGCACTGTGGACGTAGAAGTCGTGAATTAGACTTACCAGGAATTCCTTCAGTATGTGAAAGTGTTCAGATTGCACGTGATGTTCTTTTAGCTGAAGCAGCAGGATGTCACTACCATGTTTGTCACGTATCTACTAAAGAATCAGTAAGGGTAGTAAGAGAAGCAAAGGCAGCAGGAATAAAAGTAACTTGTGAAGTGTGTCCTCACCACCTAATAAGTGATGAAATGGATATTCCAGAAGATAACGGAATGTGGAAGATGAATCCACCACTAAGAGCACGTGAAGATAGAAATGCTCTAATCGCTGGTTTATTAGATGGAACAATCGATGTAATAGCGACAGACCATGCCCCACACGCTACTCATGAAAAAGACTTATCGATGAGAAAAGCTGCATTTGGAATTGTTGGAAGTGAGACAGCATTCAGTCAACTTTATACGAAGTTTGTAAAAACTGGAGTATTCTCACTAGACTTACTAGTTAAACTAATGACAGAAAAAGTTGCAGATACTTTCGACTTACCATATGGACGTTTAGAAGAAGGTGGTTTTGCAGACTTAGTAGTAATCGACTTAGAAAAATCACTAAAAATTGATCCAGAAAAATTCTTATCTAAAGGTAGAAATACACCGTATGTAGGAGAAGAAATTTATGGAATACCAGTACTAACGTTATGCGAAGGTCAAGTTGCATACAAAGATAGCGAAGTATTTGAAGTTTAAAAAATAAAAAACTTAGAAAGAGAGAACAAAGATGTACAGTTACGATAGACAACTAATTTTAGAAGATGGAACAGTATATAAAGGATATGGATTCGGTGCTAACAAAGCACTAGCAGGAGAAGTAGTATTTAATACAGGTATGACGGGTTATCAAGAAACACTTTCTGATCCATCATACAATGGACAAATAGTAACATTTACTTATCCATTAATCGGAAACTACGGAATCAACAGAGACGATTTTGAAACAATTAATCCTAGTATTAAAGGACTTATCGTTAGGGAAGTTTGTAAAAAACCTTCTAACTTTAGAACAGAATACAGTTTAGATGAAGTGTTAAAAGAACTTAATATTCCAGGAATTTCAGGAATCGATACACGTAGTTTAACAAGAAAAATAAGAGAACATGGTACAATCAAAGGAATAATCACTGACCTTTGCATGGATCCAGAAGAACAATTAGAAAATCTTAGAAAAACTGACTTACCAACGAACCAAATTGAACAAGTTTCAACTCAGAAAGCTTTCTTATCTTCAGGAAGTGGATATAGAGTAGTACTAGTAGACTTTGGGATGAAATCAGGAATACTTAGAGAATTAAATGAACGTAATTGTGATATTGTTGTTGTACCTCACAATGTAACTGCTGCGGAAATTTTCAGACTTAATCCAGATGGAATTATGTTAAGTAATGGACCTGGTGATCCAGAAGATGTACCAGAAACAATCGAGATGCTTAAAGAAGTTATGCCGAAAATTCCAGTTTTTGGAATTTGTATGGGACACCAACTTATTGCATTAGCATCTGGAGCAAAAACATATAAATTGAAATTCGGTCACCGTGGAGCGAACCACCCGGTTAAAAACTTAATAACTGGTAAAGTTGATATTACTTCACAAAACCATGGTTTCAGTGTTGATATCGAATCATTAAAAGATACAGATTTAGAGCTTACACACTTATCAGTGAATGATAAAACATGTGAAGGGGTACGTCATAAAAAATATCCAGTATTTTCAGTACAATATCACCCTGAAGCATCACCAGGACCACACGATCCTAACTACTTATTTGATCAGTTTATAGATTACATGAGAGAATTTAAAGAAAATAAATAGGAAATAACCTGAGAAATTATAGAGTATCAATGCAAAATTAAGGAGAATAAAAATGCCAAAACGTAATGATATAAAAACAATACTAGTAATAGGATCTGGACCAATTACAATAGGTCAAGCAGCTGAGTTTGACTATGCTGGGACTCAAGCATGTCTGTCTTTAAGAGAAGAAGGATATGAAGTTATCTTAGTTAACTCAAATCCAGCGACAATAATGACTGATAAAGAAATCGCTGATAAAGTTTATATGGAACCTTTAACTCTTGAGTTTGTAAGTAAAATCATCAGAAAAGAAAGACCTGATGCATTACTTCCAACATTAGGAGGTCAAGTGGGACTTAACCTTGCGGTTGAACTACATAAAAGTGGAATCTTAGATAAATACGGAGTTGAATTACTAGGAACGAAATTAAGTTCAATAGAACAAGCAGAGGATAGAGAATTATTCCGTGATCTTATGAATGAACTTAATGAACCAGTTCCGGAATCAGCAATTATCACAACTTTAGATGAAGCGAGAGAATTCGTTGCTGAAATAGGATACCCAGTAATTGTTCGTCCTGCCTTCACGATGGGAGGAACAGGAGGTGGTATCTGTTACGATGAGAAAGATTTAGAAGAAATCGTAAGTAGTGGATTACACTATTCACCAGTTACTCAATGTTTATTAGAAAAATCTATCGCAGGATTTAAAGAAATTGAATACGAAGTAATGCGTGATTCTAACGATACAGCGATTGTTGTATGTAACATGGAAAATATTGACCCTGTTGGGATTCACACTGGGGATTCAGTAGTAGTAGCACCTTCTCAAACATTAACAGACAGAGAGTACCACATGCTACGTAATGTATCATTAAAAATTATTAGAGCTTTAAAAATTGAAGGTGGATGTAACGTACAACTTGCACTTGATCCAAATTCATTCAAATACTATATTATCGAAGTTAATCCAAGGGTATCACGTTCATCAGCCTTAGCTTCAAAAGCAACAGGATATCCAATCGCGAAAATCGCAGCAAAAATTGCTGTAGGTTTAACTCTTGATGAAATTATAAACCCAGTTACGCAAAACTCATATGCATGTTTCGAACCAACGCTTGATTATGTAGTAAGTAAAATTCCACGTTTCCCATTCGATAAATTTGAAAATGCGGATAGAAAATTAGGAACACAAATGAAAGCTACTGGTGAAGTAATGGCGATGGGTAGGACTTATGAAGAAAGCTTACTAAAAGCTATACGTTCATTAGAATATGGAGTACACCACCTTGGACTACCTAACGGAGATGACTTCACGTTAGAAGAAATTATCGCTAAGATTAAACAAGCTGGAGATGAAAGATTATTCTTTATCGGAGAAGCTTTAAGACGTGGACAAAGCACAAAAGATATTCACGATATTACAAAAATTGATATGTTCTTCTTAGAGAAAATGCAAAATATTATCGATATTGAACATGAATTAAAAGACAATGTTGGGAATTTAGATTTACTAGAATATGCTAAAAAATATGGATTCTCTGATAAGGTAATTGCGCATAGATGGGGAATGACTGAAGATGATATTTACAACCTTCGTCAAGAAAATAAAATAACACCAGTATTTAAAATGGTTGATACATGTGCAGCTGAATTCGTATCAGAAACACCATACTTTTACTCAAGTTATGAACAAGAGGAAGAATCAATCGTTAGCGATAAGAAAAAAATTGTTGTACTAGGATCAGGTCCTATTCGAATTGGACAAGGGGTAGAGTTCGACTATGCAACAGTACACGCGGTAATGGCAATTAAAGATGCAGGATATGAAGCAATCATTGTTAACAATAACCCAGAAACAGTTTCTACTGACTTTACAATCTCTGATAAACTGTACTTCGAGCCACTAACTGAAGAAGATGTAATGGCGATAATTAATCATGAAAATCCACTTGGTGTCGTAGTTCAATTCGGTGGACAAACAGCGATTAACCTAGCAGCTAAATTAGAAAAACACGGTGTAAAAATACTAGGTACTGCTTTAGAAGAAATCGATAATGCAGAAGATAGAGATAAATTCGAAGAATTATTACATAAACTAGATATTCCACAACCACTTGGAAAAACTGCATTTGATGTAGAAACAGCAGTAAAAAATGCAGAAGAAATTGGATATCCTGTATTAGTAAGACCATCATACGTACTTGGTGGACGAGCTATGGAAATAGTTTATGAAGAAGCAGAACTACGTCGTTATATGAAAACAGCGGTAAAACTTACACCAGAACACCCAGTACTAACTGACAGATATTTAGTTGGTCGTGAAATAGAAGTAGATGCTATTAGTGATGGTGAGACAGTAATTATTCCAGGTATTATGGAGCACATCGAAAGAGCAGGGGTTCACTCAGGAGACTCAATAGCAGTATATCCTCCTCAAACACTAACAGAAGATGAAAAAGCTAAGTTAATAGAGTATACAATTAAACTAGCAAAAGGATTAAACATTGTTGGACTATTAAATATCCAATATGTAATAAGTAAAGGGGAAGTATTCGTACTTGAAGTTAACCCACGAAGCTCAAGAACTGTACCATTCTTAAGTAAAATCACAGGAGTTCCGATGGCAAAACTTGCTGCTGGAGCTATCATTGGAGAAACGCTAAAATCTAAAGGATATGAAACTGGATTATTACCAGAAGCAGAGAATGTGTACACTAAAGTACCGGTATTTAGTTTCCAAAAACTAAAAGATGTTGATACTACTCTTGGGCCTGAGATGAAATCAACTGGAGAAGTAATGGGAAGTGATAGAACTCTAGAAAAATCACTTTACAAAGGACTTCTTGCAGCAGGAATCAAAGTAAGTGATCAAGGAAATATCTTATTCACAATTAGTGATGATGATAAAGAAGAAGCATTAAATATAGCAAAACGATTCTTCGATTTAGGATACAACCTATTAGCTACAGAAGGAACAGCCAAGTACTTAGATGAACACGGATTAAGAGTTACTCCAGTAGGAAAAATTAATCAAAGTGACTATAGTGTACTTGACGCTATATATAATGGGGATGTGGATGTTGTAGTTAATACTACTTCAAAAGATAAAGATGTAACAAAAGACGGATTCAAGATTCGCCGTGTAGCGAGTGAGCAAGAGGTTGTATGTTTAACATCATTAGATACAGCAGATGCGCTACTAAAAGTACTAGAATCAATCTCATTTGATATATTACCACTATAAAATAAAAAATTAAGAAGGGGAAAAATTTTCCCCTTTTCTTACAGAAGGAGCATTTGGATGGATACTTATTTAGCAACAGTAATTAGTAATGAACAAATTGCAGATAAAATATTTAGAATTGAATTACAAGGTGATGTAGTTGAAGAAATGAATACACCAGGACAATTCGTAAATATTAAAGTTAGCAATAGTTATGAGTTTTTATTAAGAAGACCTATTTCAATTTGTGAAATTAATAAGGAAAAAAATACATTTGTCATGGTTTACAGAGCAGATGGAGCAGGTACTAAGAAAATATCTGAATTAGAAGCGGGTAATTTAGTAGATGTATTAGGACCATTAGGAAGAGGATATGATGTTTATACGCTAGAAAAAGGGCAAACTGCATTGCTAGTAGGTGGAGGAATTGGAGTTCCACCATTATATGAACTTGCAAAGCAATTTAGAAAACAAGGGGTAAACACTGTACATATTTTAGGTTTTAATAATGTTAAAGATGTGTTTTATGAAGAAAAATTTGCAGAGCTTGGCACAACTTATGTGGCTACAGCTGATGGAAGTTATGGAGAAAAAGGTTTTGTTACTGATGTTATAAAAAATTATAAAGTTGACTATGATAAGTATTATAGTTGTGGTCCATTTGCTATGTTAAAAGCACTGACTAAAATGGATGAAGAAAAAATGGGGTATATTTCTCTTGAAGAGAGAATGGCATGTGGAGTAGGTGCTTGTTATGCATGTGTTTGTGAAAAAATTGATGGTTCTATCTCACGTGTATGCTACGATGGACCTGTATATGATTCGAAAGAAATAGCATTGTAGGAGGAATTTATGAGCGAAAGATTACGAGTGAAATTACCAGGATTAGATTTGAAAAATCCTGTAATGCCAGCATCAGGATGCTTTGCGTTTGGTTTAGAATATGCTAACTTTTATGATCTAAGTAAACTTGGAGCAATCATGATTAAGGCAGCAACTAAAGAACCGCGTTTTGGAAATCCTACACCACGTGTTGCCGAAACTTCTAGTGGTATGTTAAATGCAATAGGATTACAAAATCCAGGAGTTCATGAAATATTAGAAACCAAATTAAAAGAATTAGAAAAATACGATGTTCCTATTATTGCTAATGTGGCAGGAAGTGAGATAGATGATTATGTCTATGTAGCGAAGCATATAAGTAAAGCGCCAAATGTTCATGCATTGGAATTAAATATATCTTGTCCAAATGTAAAACATGGTGGGATTCAGTTTGGAACAGATCCTGAAATAGCGAAAAACTTAACTAGAAAAGTTAAAGAAGTATCTAGCGTACCTGTTTATGTGAAACTTTCACCTAATGTTACCGATATTGTAGCCATGGCAAAAGCTGTAGAAGAGGGTGGAGCTGATGGTATTACAATGATAAATACTTTAGTAGGTGTAAGGCTAGATAAAAAGACTGGAAAACCAATTATAGCCAATGTAACTGGAGGGTTATCAGGACCTGCGGTGAAACCTGTAGCTATAAGAATGGTTTATCAAGTGAGCCAAGCTGTAAACATTCCTATTATAGGTATGGGAGGAATTATGGATGAGTGGGATGTAATCGACTTTATCTCTGCTGGAGCGAGTGCAGTAGCTGTGGGAACAGCAAATTTTGCAGACCCATATGCTTGTCCAAAAATTATCGATAAGTTAGAAGCGGCACTTGATGAACTAGGTGTAGAACATATACTAGAACTTCGTGGTCGTGCATATAAATAAAAAGGAGAAATATTATGAATAAAGATGTAATAATAGCGTTAGACTTTCCAACTTTGGAAGACACTCTAAATTTTTTAGAAAAATTTGGTGAAGAAAAATTATTTGTAAAAGTAGGGATGGAATTATACCTACAAAATGGACCTGTTGTTATTGAAAAAATCAAAGAGTTAGGACACAAGATATTCTTAGATCTTAAATTACATGATATTCCTAATACAGTTTATGGTGCGACAAAAGGATTAGCGAAATTCAAAGTTGATATTCTAACAGTACATGCTGCAGGTGGCTATGAAATGCTTAAAGCAGCAAAATGCGGAATGGTTGAAGGTGGTAGTGTAGATACTAATGTAATAGCGATAACACAATTAACTTCAACATCAGAAGAAGCGATGAAAGATGAGCAACTAATTGCTGTATCTCTAGAAGAGAGTGTAATTAATTATGCTAAACTAGCTAAAAAAGCAGGACTTGATGGAGTAGTTTCATCAGTTTGGGAAGCAAGATTAATTAGAGAAAACTGTGGAGATGACTTCTTAAAAGTAACTCCAGGAATAAGATTAGAAACAGATGAAGTAGGAGATCAAAAACGTGTAGCAACTCCAACTGTTGCTAACGAAGAAGGAAGTACACATATCGTGGTTGGGCGTTCTATAACTAAATCAGAAAATCCACTTGAAGTTTATAAACTAATTAAAAGTCAATTCGTAAAATAATATTAAATATACAGCTAACATAAAGGAGAAGAACATGGCGTTAGAAAGAAAAATAGCAAAACACTTATTAGATATTGAAGCAGTAGCATTAAGACCAAATGATTATTTCACTTGGACATCTGGAATAAAATCACCAATTTACTGTGATAACAGAATTACAATGTCTTATCCAGCAATTCGTCGTGAAATAGCAGCTGGTATGAGTGAAGTAATTAAAGCTAAATTCCCAGAAGTAGAAGTGGTTGCTGGTACGGCGACAGCGGGTATTCCACACGCTGCATGGGTAAGTGAAGTATTGGACTTACCTATGATCTATGTGAGAGATTCAGCTAAAAAACACGGAAAAACAAATCAAATCGAAGGTAGATTACTAGAAGGGCAAAAAGTTGTTATTATTGAAGACTTAATCTCAACTGGACTATCTTCATTAAAAGTTGCTAAAGCGTTAGAAGAAGCTGGTGCAGTAGTTCTAGGTGTTGTGGCAATATTTAGTTATGAACTTAAGAAAGCACAAGATGCCTTTGCAGCAGATAAAGTAGAGTACCACACATTAACTAACTACAACTACTTAATCGAAGAAGCGGTAGCAAGTGATTATATTAAACAAGAAGATGTAGAAAAACTTCTTGAGTGGAGAAATAATTTGTAATAAAAGTTCTTTATCAAATTGTGATTAGTTTCGAAAAAATAAAAATTATAAAGTAATATTAATGATGTAACTTAGAGAAAATTTTTAAGTTACATCTTTTTATATTATCATTTTAATTTGATAGCGATTATCAATGGCTTATGATATAATTATATTAATAATATAAGGTAGTGAGGTAATGAGAAATGGATAATATTATTGATGTGAGTATACCAGTTGCACAAGTTGTTGATAAACACCCAGAAGTATTGGATATTTTAGTAGATTTAGGATTTAAGCCTTTGGCTAATCCGATTATGAGAAATACTGTAGGTAGAAAGACTTCACTTAGAATGGGTTCGAAATTGGCAGGAATTAAACTTGAAACAATTATTGCTACATTAGAAGCTAATGGATATGAAGTAGTAGGACTAGACTAATGGCTACAAAGAGAATTAAAGTTTTACGCGATATATTATTACGACTTCATAAAGGTGAGTCTGCCGAATCTGTTCAAGATGAATTCAATGAACATTTTTCTGGAGTATCTGCGATTGAGATATCTTTAATGGAGCATGAGCTTATGAATTCAGATTCTGGCGTAACTTTTGAAGATGTAATGAAGTTATGTAATGTACATGCTAATTTGTTTAAAGGTGCGATAAAAACTGTAGAAGTTGAAGATAGTGAGCATCCAGGACATCCTGTACAAGTGTTTAAACAAGAGAATTTAGCATTAAGAGCTGCGATTATTCGAGTTCGTCGAATTCTAGACAATTATGCTAAGCTCGATGATGGTGAAACTAAAGAAGCAGTTTTAAAAGGATTGCTTCGTCAGTTGCAATTGTTAGGGCAATTTGATATTCATTATAAACGCAAAGAAGAACTTATGTTTCCTATAATGGAAAAATATGGTCATGATGCACCACCTAAGGTTATGTGGGGTGTTGATGATGAAATAAGAGATTTGTTCAAACTAGCAAAAGAAGAAGCAGAAAAACTACCTAATGCAGAGATAGCTGTTGTTAAAGAAAAATTTGAAGTTTTTGTTAAAGAATTTGAGGAAATGATCTTTAAGGAAGAGTCGATTCTTCTGATGATATTATTAGAAACATTTACTCAAGACGATTGGTTGAGTATAGCAAAAGATAGTGATGCCTACGGTTATGCAATAATTCGACCTCAAGAAGAGTGGATACCTCATAGAGAAGATTTTGAAGACCAAATTTCTAGTGATGATAGTGAAGTAATAGAGGTAAGCGAAGGGGAATTAACAAAAGTAATACAAACGCCTGAAGGAGAGTTTACTATTACATACAAACCGAAAGAAGGTAAAGAAGAAAATCTAAAAAGAGATGTTCCACAAAAAATTGGAAATGGGTATCTATCATTAGATCAAATTGATTTAATATTAAATCATCTTCCGATGGAAATTACCTTCGTAAATAAAGATGAGGTTTTCCAATATTATAATAATCATTGTTCAGAAGATGAGATGATTTTTAAACGCACACCTGGTCAAGTAGGTAGAAATGTAGAACTATGTCATCCTCCAAAATACCTAGAGAAAGTTAAAACTATAATGAAGAACTTGCGAGATAGAAAAAAAGACAAGTATGAAATGTGGTTTAAATCAGAATCAAGAGGGAAGTTTGTTCATGTTACTTATGCAGGTGTATATGATGAAAATGGTGAATTTCAAGGGGTATTAGAATACGTTCTGGATATAGCTCCTTATAGAGAAATAGATAGTGATTATTATAGGGGAATAGAATAAGATAAAAGCGAGAGAGACTCAAAAATCGATTTTGTTGAGGCTCTTTCGCTATATTTTTTTATGAATATATTTTATCAAATACATTTTTTCTTAATTTTCTTGTTGCAAGAATCAACAGTATAATTAGTATTAGAGAATATATTATTCCTACTATATTTGCTGATGATGGCAGCATAGCGATTAAGAAAAATGTTACGACATTAAGTAGTACTAATAATAAAATAGCTCCGAAAGCTAAAATAGTTAATAGGACTTGATTTATCGAACTACGATTAGCTAAATCTGTGATAGTGTTCCAGTTTAGATATAATTTTTTATAGTCGCTTGTATAACTATAGAATGAAAAGACAATACTTGAAATAATATAAGATATTATTGTTACAATTGCTAATAAGATTGGTGTTTTAGTTATAATTAACATCGTAATCAGAGCAAGTAATCCAAAACCAAGTTGTAAACAAGTGGCGATTGCTAATTTGATTTTTAGGTATTTTTTGAAATCAAAAGGAAGAGATTTTAAAAAATAGTAATCTTGTTTTTCTAGTGATATTGCTATACTTGTAAAATTCATAGGATTAGAATTAATGTACAATGCTAATGTAAATCCTATAGTCATAGCTACTGGATAGAATATAGGTGGTAGTGTAATACCCCCGTGCTTTCTAATTTCTATAATCGGAATTATAAATATACCAAGCGTGATAAGAAGATTAGTAAATACAGTTGTCGAAATTGTACTGTTTAACAATAGTTTTAAATTTCTCTTAATTAGCTTAGAAAATAGTGTAGTTGATGTACTATTAGTATTTTCTTTAATTTTTATAGTTTTTGAACTAGATGTGTATGTATTATCTGATATTCTATATAGGTCTTTCATATATTTTTTTACTACGAATATATAAGTAGTAAAGAAAGAGATAACTGCTAGAATTATAGTTATTATTAAATAAGTATAAGTCTTAGAAATATCTAATACGAGTATATTTAAAAATATATCTCCTGAATATTCAGAACCAATATTTTTAAAAGTATGAGCAAAATCAAATATATATCCTGTGAAGAATATCAACGCAATCAATATTGTAGCTGCATTAACTTTTCCTTTATTCTTCTTGAAATTTGGGATATAAGTAATAAATGAAAGTATCGTCATTATAGAACATATTAAAGTAATGATAAATGCAAAACTATATACTAATACGAAGAAAAGTTTTTGAATTGAAAACTCTGCATTTAATCCAATAATCAAGTTTATAACTATTAATGGAATAAAATTACTTATAACTAGTGAAAGTAGAGTGAACAATTTACTAAAGAATATCTCAGCCCCTGTAACTGGTAAATGAATAATTGCCAATGTATCATCACTTTCATAAAACATATTGGTAAAAGTATTTAAAATTTGAATAAACACCATTAATAAAATAAAGAAAAGTATACTCCTATAACCCGATCCAGAAAAGTTGAAACCACGAGAAAACATTGAAAATACAAATAAAATATTTAAAAAATTGAAAAAATTCATCATTAATATATTTCTAAAAAGCTTATGTCTTATATCACTTTTTCCACTGAATTTTTTTCTATATGTATTTCTTTGTGGAGGAAAACTATAAAGAAGATTCGTTAAAAATAATTCCTTCATTACATTGAACCTCATAATTAATCACCACCTAAAACATTAGAATTTGAATTTTTTACTATATTAAGATAAATTTCTTCTAAATTATCTCCCTCAAATTGTTCTTTAAGCTCATTAAGTGTACCGATAAAAACTAGTTTTCCTTTGCTGAGGATACCTATTCTATCGCATAGATGTTCAGCGACCTCCAAGACATGAGTGGAGAATAAAACACTGTTTCCTTTTGTGGCATGTTCTTTCATTAAGTTTTTCAAGTCAAATGCAGCTTGTGGATCTAATCCAGTCATAGGTTCATCCATAATCCAGAATTTAGGTTCTGATAATAGGGCACCAATTACGAATACTTTTTGTCGCATACCGTGAGAAAAAGAACTAATTTCTTGATGCTCAACTCCTGCCATATTAAATAATTTGCAGTACCTATTAAGAATATCATCTCTTGTTTTATTATCGATTTCATATATGCTAGCGACTAATGACCAATATTCAAAAGCTGATAATGTAAGAAACATATCTGGACTATCGGGAACATAGCCAATTTGTCTTTTACATTCTAATCTATTATTTTTCAAAAGTAGGTTATTGAAATAAATTTCTCCAGAAGTAGGTTCTAATATACTAACTAAAGATTTGATTGTAGTAGATTTACCTGCACCGTTATGCCCAATAAGACCAAATATTTCTCCATCATTGATTGTAAAACTTAAATTATCAACAGCACACTTAGTATCAAATTTTACGGTAAGATTTTTAATTTCTATCATAACTATCCCTCCAATATTATCTATAGTTATATTATACTTGTAATCGTTTTAATCTACAAGGGGGATAGTTAAATTATTTCTATAATAATTAATGAAATTATAATAAATTGAAAATATTAACGTAGTAAAAAAAAAATACTTTGAAAAAAGAGATAAAATACTCTATGCGATACACCTGGAAAAGTGAGCTAAAATCTATGTATGATACACCTGGTAGTGTTTATTTATAATTTAAAAATGATACACCTGGTTAAGTGTGAAAATAGAATGTGATAATAGCAAGTTAAAAAAGATATAAAAAAAATTTAAAAAAGTGTTGACAAGAGAAAATAAAAGTGGTATTATTTAGTACGTGAGTGTTACGGCACTCTGTGTAAAGCCACTATGGCTTATAAAAAATTTAAAAACGTGATACACCTGGATAGGTGATTCACAAAGTATCGAGGAAAGGAGGAAATCAGGAAAATGCCAACTATTAACCAATTAGTTCGTAAACCTCGTAAATCAAAAGTATCAAA
>ERZ772999.644-NODE-644-length-21469-cov-10.121649_pt1 | contig 21469 bp, 23 predicted proteins | sample MGYA00511467_ERZ772999 | MGnify/ENA primary metagenome ERZ772999 (study PRJEB29015, sample SAMEA2738064) | human oral metagenome | biome: human oral; feature: human-associated habitat; material: saliva | place: China | collected 2218 ... | reverse complement strand
TGAACGTTGGTTAAGAAGTTGGGTTCCAGATACATTAGATATGATCTTGACTCCATTATGCTCATTATTAATTACAGCATTCTTAGCAATCTTCATTTTACAGCCAGTTGGTGCTGTATTAACAAAGGCTATCTTTGCATTAGCTGATGTATTATTAAACAAGTTAGGATTCATTGGTGCGTATGCATTATCCGCATTACAGTTACCATTAGTATCTGTTGGTTTACACCGTGCATTTACACCAATTCATACAATTATGAATGATCCAAATGGTGCTACTCATGGTGTTAACTACTTATTACCAATCTTACAGGTTGCTGGTGCAGGACAAGTTGGTGCTGTTATCGCATTATTTGTAAGAGCTAAGAAGAATCATAAGAAGTTATCTGAAGCAATTCTTGCATCTGTACCTGCAGGTATCTTAGGTATTGGTGAGCCATTGATGTATGGTGTTACATTACCTTTAGGTAAGCCATTCTTAACAGCTTCATTAGGTGCTGGTTTTGGTGGTATTATGATTTCCTTATTCCATGTAGGTTCTGTTGCACAGGGTGTATCTGGTATCTTAGGATTCTTAATTGTTAATGAAGGTGGCGCTTTAGGTTACTTAGTTGGTTATGTAACTGCTATTGTAGCTGCATTCATCATCACATACTTCTTTGGATGGAACGAAGAGAAAGTGACTGAATTATTCGGTTAATGTTTGACTTTCATCTTCATACAACAAAGTCAGACGGGGTATTAAGCGTTGAAGAGATGCTTGATACCCTTCATTTATCTTCCATCCAACCCTTTAGTATTACAGATCATAATCATGCACTAGCATATGAATGTTTTGACTATCATAACTATCCATGTATTCCTGGAACAGAAATCGCAACAAGCTATAAAGGTGAAATTATCGAACTATTAGGCTTTGGTATTGATCCAACAGTGATTAATGAATGGTATAGAGACTTCTATAGTCAGGATAATATAAAACATATTGAGATAACATTATTTAAGAGAATTCAAGAATGTGCAAAGAAACAAAAGTATCTCTTCGATGAATCACTTCAATTAGAATGCTTTGAAAAGGGTGGTTCAAAGAAAATTATGTATCAGGAATTATCTAAGAATAATTTAGAGTTTGCTAAGATTTATCCATCATATAAGTCATTTTTTAGAAAAGGTTTATCTAATCCGGATAGTCCATTCTTTATTAATGAGGCTGATACATATCTTTCTTTTGATGAAACAATCGACTTGATTCACCGTGCAGGTGGAAAAGCATTTTTAGCCCATATCTTTGAATATGATTCATTCAGAAAAAATGGTTACATTGAAGAAGTGAAAGATAGATTGGATGGAATCGAGTGTTTCCATCCAAGTATTCCAATGCGTGAATCAATTAAATTATTTAAGTACTGTGAAGAAAACCACTTATATGTAAGTGGAGGTAGTGATTTCCATAAACCAGAAAGACACATTCCATTCGGTGTTCATCTTGACCGTTCGTTGTTATTGAGTTCTAGCTTTCATTGGATACCAGAATACTTACGTAAGCTAGTGTAGTTTTGAATGTCATTGACACTAGAAAGAAAACTATACTACTATAATGAAGTCAATGATAGGAGAAGAAAATTATGTTTAATTTTTTCAAGAAAAAAGAAGACTTACAGAATCATATCGTTGTAAATGATGATGCGATTGTCGCAATTGCGGATGGTCAGTTAATTGATGTAACAACTGTTCCAGATCCAGTCTTTGCGGAAAAGATGATGGGTGATAGTATTGCCTTCACATATGAAGGAGATAAGGTGGTATTATGCTCACCAGCAAATGGTGAATTATCTGTTTTGTTCCCTACAGGTCATGCATTTGGTATTACTACCAAGCATGGTGTTGAATTACTTGTGCACTGTGGTGTAAATACAGTTGAAGCTAACGGTGATGGCTTTACAGTTTTATCTAAAAAGCAGGGGGATAATGTAAAGGCCGGAGATCCAATCGTTGAGGTAGATTTGAAGAAGTTACGTGCAAAATATAATATGAGTACAATGCTTGTAGTAACTAATGCAAATACACAAACAATTGAATTTATTGCACCTACATCAGTAAAGTTAGGTCAATCTATTATTAAATAAAGAAAAGTTCTATACGTTTCAATGTATAGAACTTTTTATATTTATAGTAATTCTTTGAGTTTATCAATAACTTCTGTAACAGGAACTTCAATTGAATCACCTGTGCGAGATTTCAATTCAACTTTACCTTCAGCTACACCACGACCAACTGTAATTCTAAAAGGAATACCAATCAATTCCATATCCTTAAACTTAACACCTGGGCGTTCATCACGGTTATCAAGTACTACTTCAATGCCTTGTGCTTGTAATGCATCATGTAGTTCATTACCAATACGTACTTGGTCTTCATCCTTCATAGATATAATCACTACAGCAACTTGGAATGGTGCTAAATCCTTTGGCCAGTTAATACCATTTTCATCTGCATTTTGTTCTGCAAGGGCAGCCATTGCACGAGCAGGTCCAATACCATAAGAACCCATCCAGACATACTGCAACTGATTGTTTTGATCAAGATACTGTAGGTCTAATGCCTTAGAGTATTTTGTTCCAAGTTTGAATGTATTACCAACCTCAATACCATGCGCGAAATGTACAACACCTTCACCATTAGGATTCTTGTCTCCTTCTTGGATATTTCTTAAATCTCCATGTCCTGTAAGAGTGAAATCTCTTTGGTTTACGCCTGTATAGTGGTAACCAGTTTTATTTGCGCCTACTACAAAGTTATACATATATAAAACTTCTTCATCTGCATAAAGAGGGCACTGAATATTTACTGGACCAGCAAAGCCAATTTCAGCGTTTGTCGCTGCCATAACCATTGCAGGGTCTGCAAGTTCTACTGAGCTAGCTTCTAATAATTTACGTAGTTTTGTTTCATTAACGTCACGATCACCACGTACCATAACTGCTACTGCCTTACCATCAACGTTATAGATTAAAGTCTTAACAAACTTCTTTACATCTTTCTTTAAGAATTCAGTTACTTCTTCAATTGTTCGTGAATGAGGAGTTTCTACTAAAGTAAGTGTCTCAAGCGTATCTTCTTTATCAGCTATTTCTGGTACACATGGAGCTACTTCTATGTTACTAGCAAAACTATCATCATCACTTAATACAAGTATATCTTCACCAAGTGGGGTAATTGCCTGGAATTCTTCTGATAATAAACCACCCATGACACCTGTATCAGCACGAACAATACGATAATCTAAGTGAAGGCGATTCATAATGTTTTTATATGCATTAAATTGTTTTGCGTAAGATTTATCTAATCCAGCTTCATCTTTATCAAATGTGTAGGAGTCCTTCATTGTAAATTCACGTACACGAATTAAGCCGTAACGAGGGCGTGGTTCATCACGGAATTTAGTTTGAATCTGATAAAGTGAAAATGGCATATCTTTGTAAGAGCGTATCTGCATCTTAGCGGCCATCGCAAATAACTCCTCATGAGTTGGTCCTAATACATAAGGAACACCTTTACGATCCTTTAATGAGAACATACCTTTACCAAAACCTGCACGTCTTCCAGAGGATACATACACTTCCTCAGGAATTAATGAAGGCATAGATAATTCTTGGCAATCAATCTTATCCATTTCATCACGAATAATTGCGTAAATCTTTGATAATACACGATTACCCATTGGTAACATCATGTACACACCAGCTGAACTCTTCTTGATCATGCCAGCACGTACAAGTAAATTTGAACTTACTGAATCTTCATCTTTCGCATTTTCACGAATTGTAAAGAAATAACTATTTTTTAATCGCATAATATACCTCTTATAACCTTTAAGATTATACCATAATTGGCTTCAAATAGAATATTATCTAAAATGTAGATCATAATGAATAGAGTAATAATATACATCCATTTTAGATAGCTGTTTTCGTGAAATAAAATACATACAAAATGCTCGTATCGTCATATTTCATGCATATTTGTAAGTTTTTTTAGAATATTTGTTCGGAATTATTTACATAACATTATTAATTGATATAATTAGTAAAATTATAAAAGGGAGGAATTACGTTAATGGCATACTACTATGATGAACCTTCACATACTTTTAGTGAATATTTACTCGTTCCTGGATTTACAGGACCAGAAAATATTCCTGCCAATGTTTCATTAAAAACACCACTTGTTCGTTATAAGAAGGGTGAAGAACCAGCAATTTCTTTAAATATACCTATGATTAGTGCTGTTATGCAGTCTGTATCTGGTGATCGCTTAGGTATCGCTCTTGCAAAGGAAGGCGGAATGGCATTTATCTTTGGTTCTCAGCCAATCGCAAGTCAAGCAGCGATGGTTGCACGTGTTAAAAATCATAAGGCAGGTTTTGTTGTCAGTGATTCAAATGTTAAACCAGATGCTACGTTTACAGAAGTATACGCTTTAATTGAAGAGACAGGACATTCTACGATTGCAGTTACAGAAGATGGAACACCTAACGGTAAGTTAATGGGTCTATTGACTTCACGTGACTATCGTAGATCTCGTATGACTGGCAATGAGCTTGTTAAGGATTATATGACACCACGTGAACATTTAATTGTTGGTGGACCTAATACAACATTATCATCCGCAAATGATCTTATTTGGGATAACAAGTTAAATACACTTCCTGTCGTAGATGAAAATGATCATTTACAATATCTTGTATTCCGTAAGGATTATGATTCTCATAAGGAACATCCATATGAACTGTTAGATAAAGAAAAACGTTTATTAGTAGGTGCTGGTATTAACTCACGTGACTACGCAGAACGCATTCCTGCACTTGTTGCAGCTGGTGTAGACTGTGTCGTTATTGACTCTTCTGAAGGTTATTCTATTTGGCAAGCAGAGACAATCAAGTGGATTCGTCAGAATTATGGCGATACGCTTAAGGTGGGTGCAGGTAACGTTGTTGATGCGGAAGGTTTCCGTTACTTAGCAGATGCTGGTGCTGACTTCATCAAGATTGGTATCGGTGGTGGTTCTATCTGTATCACTCGTGAAACCAAGGGTATTGGTAGAGGCCAAGCTACTGCAGTCATTGATGTAGCGAAGGCTCGTGATGAATACTTTAAAGAAACAGGTGTATATGTACCAATTTGTTCTGATGGTGGTATCGTGTATGACTATCACATTACATTAGCTTTAGCAATGGGTGCTGACTTTGTTATGTTAGGACGTTACTTCTCCAGATTTGAAGAAGCTCCAGGCGAAAAGTTAGTTGTGAATGGTAATACTGTAAAGGAATACTGGGGTGAAGGCTCTGCACGTGCTCGTAACTGGGCCCGCTATGACTTAGGTCAAGGTAAGAAATTATCCTTTGAAGAAGGAGTAGATTCTTATGTACCATATGCAGGTTCCTTAAAGGATAACGTTGCATTAACAGTATTAAAGATTAAGTCTACAATGTGTAACTGTGGTGCATTAACAATTCCTGAATTGCAAGATAAGGCTAAGCTAACGCTTGTATCTGCTACTTCTATCGTAGAAGGTGGAGCGCACGACGTTCAAGTTAAGCATAACGATAATACATATAACAAGTAGTATGCAAAAGGCTCTTATGAGCCTTTTATTTATTAAAAAACCTATAGATGTCTATAGGTTAGAATACTTCATATAAATCTTTCTTTTGTTGTAGAAGATCTTTGATCCGTTTAAATGTAGAATCTTCTCCATATTTCTCAATGTAGCGAAGAATACGTTCAAATAAATTAGCAGTTTGGGGATGAAGATTTTGTTCATCATGACTATTCAAATAATAAATTAAAGCAGAGGATTGTGTATACTGTTCTTTTTGGTACACTTTACAAGCTGCGATACGATCACAAATACTTTCAACAACATAGTTCTGTGGCATTTTGATTGCTTGCCATTTACCATCAATCTTATCCCACCAATATTCCCAATGATGCTTGTTACAACCTTTATGATGTAACCATCCTAGAGAATAGCCATGTAATTCCTTTTCTTTTGTATAAGGAGAACGATATCCTTGGTAATAATGAATGCTAGGTAATAGTTCCGCGAAGGAATACTTTGATAAATCATGTGTTAAACCTTGCTTGTATAAACCACATTGAAAACAAAACTTACGTACAAGACTACGATGTTCATGGATTGTTTTTAGATGTTGAAATGTTTTTTGAAGGAATGATGGATTATTGTTATTTTTACTCATGTGAATATTTTATTCCATGCAATGAAAACAGGCAAGATTATGCCCAAAATAGAGTTTAACATGGTAAAATATTTGATAGGAGATTATAGAAAAATGAATCGTCATGACCAAAGAGAAAATGCAATGATTACGGTATATCAATACCTCATTGTTCAACGAGATATTCACGCATTGATTAACGATGTTTTTAAAGTTGATGAAAGTGAAATCGATCCATATTTTATTGATGTAATTAAAACAGCTATCGCCAATGAAGAGCGCTATCGCCAATATATTGACTCAGTTCTTAAAAAGGGTTGGTCTTATGAACGTTTAGGATTGATTGAAAAAGCAATTTTATTGAACGGATGTGCTGAATTTGATTTAAAGAAAACGGAGTCTGCTGTTATTATTGACCAATCTGTTCAGTTAGCAAAGCGTTATTGTGATTCTGATACATATAAGTTAGTAAACAGCGTATTAGATGTAATATGAGTAGACGTGTTGTCCCTGTCAGTACACTTGTAAATTACTTGAAGAAAGTGATGGATGAAAATCCAGTATTACATGGTGTAATGATTGAAGGGGAGATTTCAAATATACGTATGCCATACAGTGGGCACTGGTATTTTTCGCTGAAAGATGATCATGCATCTTTAAAGTGTGTCATGTTTTCTTCTGCAAATCAAAAACTGGGATTCAAACCTGAAAATGGAGATAAAGTCGTACTTAAAGGTGATGTTAGTGTCTATGTTGTTGATGGTAGTGTGCAGATGATCGCTACCAACATGGAACGTAGTGGTATTGGCCAATTATATCAGCAGTTTGAATTGCTGAAGAAGAAGCTAAGTGAAGAAGGTTTATTTGATGCAAGTTATAAAAAACCGTTACCTGCATATCCAATGGATATTGCTCTTGTAACTGGTAATAATACAGCCGCACGAGAAGATGCACTTATAACATTAAAAAAGCGTTGGCCAATTTCAAAACTTACAGAATATCCTGCACCTGTACAGGGGATGGATGCTGCACCAAAAATCATTACAGCTTTACAAGCTGCTGATGCAGGAAATCATCAAGTTATCATGTTAGTTCGTGGTGGTGGATCGATTGAAGATTTGTGGTGCTTTAATGATGAAACGTTAGCAAGATATATCTTTCAAATGAAGACACCAATCGTGACAGGTATTGGCCATGAGATAGACTTTACATTAGTAGATTTTGTTTCAGATTATCGTGCCAATACCCCAACAGGAGCGGTCGAAGCTGCTGTTCCTGATATGCAAGAAGTACTAGCAACGTTGCAGAATAGTAGAAGTCGTTTGATGAATGCAATGCGTAACACATTCATGCATGCTAAGAAGCGATTTGTATATAATGCTAGCCAACCAGTACTTACTAAGCCAGAACGTTTGTATCGTGATTATATTACACGTTTAGATTATATGTCAGAAAAGCTAATGCGATTTAAAGAATTACCAGTTGATAAACGACATGAACTAAATGAAAAGTTCCATCGCTTCTCACAATTAATACGAGAGCGTTCAGCAACTTTACATGAAATAATTCAAGCAGATAAACAGAGATTGTTGATGTACGCAAAACAATCCGTACAAGAAAATCAGAACCTACTTGTTCAATATCAATCGCAAATGGAACATGCATTAAGTATTACTGCAGATGATAGAAGAACAAGATTAGAAAAGAATATGTCACTATTAAACGCATATTCACCACTGCTAGTATTAAATCGTGGTTATAGTGTTACTTATAAAAATAACAAAGTCATCAATTCTACTGATACTTTAGAAATTGGTGATCAAATAAATGTACGTTTGGCTGATGGTACAATCGGTGCTATCGTTCAGACAAAGGAGGACAGTCATGCCAACAAAGGATAAATCATTTGAAGAATCTATGAATCATTTAGAGAAAATCATTAACGATCTTGAAGAGAATGAAAAACCTTTAGATGAAACAATCACATTATTTGAAGAAGGTCTTCAATTAGTGAAAGCATGTGATACAAAGTTAAAGAAGTTTGAATCACAAATCAATGATGTAATTCGTAAAAATGGAGATAACGAAGATGCAAATTGAGTTACTTCTGGAGAACTATATCAATACGCTTCCAGATAGTACTACAAAATCTGCAATGCTTTATTCTTTGACTGCTGGAGGAAAGAGAATCCGCCCATTACTTCTCTATACTGTATTAAAGGGATATGGTATAGATCCAGCAATTGGCAATCCATTTGCGTGTGCATTAGAAATGATTCATACATATTCACTTATTCATGATGATTTACCAGCAATGGATAATGATGATTTACGCAGAGGGTTACCAACATGTCATAAGCAATTCAATGAAGCTACTGCAATCCTTGCAGGTGATGGCTTATTGACATACGCTTTCGAAGTTGCTGCAAGTTCAACAGAATCTAGTGAAACTGTTGTGAAATGTATTTCAATTCTATCTAAGATGGCTGGTCCAAGCGGTATGGTTTATGGTCAACAGCTTGATTTAGAAGCTGAAAATAAAGACATTGATTGGGAAATGCTTCAAAGAATTCATGAACATAAGACAGGATGTTTATTAACAGCACCGCTATTAATGGCTTCTACACTTGCAAAACATGAAGAGGACATTCCTGCATGGAAGAAGATAGGTTTTTCTCTTGGACTCGCTTTCCAAATCCAAGATGATATTTTAGATATTGAATTAACTGCGAATGAATTTGGTAAATCAAATTCTGATCAGAAGAACCATAAGGGGACTAGTGTTTCGATTTTAGGAATTGAACGCGCTAAAGAAATGATGAACAACTTATACCAATCTGTAATTGAACAAATCAAATCTTTATATGGATTTGATTCTGCAGAACTATTGGAATATGTTTATCAAATCCAGAAACGTCGTAAGTAGGAGATATTTTCTATGGAATTAAATGAAATTCGTGACCCCGCATTTCTTAAGTCATTAAATAACAATCAACTAAAGGACTTAGCTGAACAAATCCGTACTTTTTTGATTTATTCATTATCAAAGACAGGTGGACATTTAGCTAGTAATCTTGGAATTGTTGAGTTAACAATTGCCTTACATTATGTCTTTGATTCACCAAAAGACAAGATACTTTTTGATGTGGGACATCAATCATATGTGCATAAAATATTAACTGGTCGAGCTGATCGCTTTTCAACGTTACGTCAATATAAGGGGCTTTCAGGCTTCCAGAAGCGTAGCGAGAGTGAACATGATGTATGGGAAGCAGGACATAGTTCTACTTCACTATCTGCTGCTTTAGGTATGGCTGTTGCTAGGGATTTAAACAAAGAGAATTATAGTGTTATTCCAGTTATTGGTGATGGTGCTATCAGTAATGGTCTATCTTTAGAAGCATTGAACGAAATCGGTGTTGAGAAACGTAATATTATCATTATTTTTAATGACAATAATATGTCGATTTCTAAAAATGTAGGTGCGATGAATGCAGGCTTTTCAAAACTACGTACTTTAAAAGGATATAATACTTTTAAATCATCATTAAAGCGTTCTTTATCAGGTAATCCAATAGGTGATGCGTTGTATAAAGGTTTAAAAGTTGTCAAAGATTCCATGCGTGAAGCTGTAATTGATGGTGGTATTTTTGAAGAGTTTGGTTTAGATTACATGGGCCCAGTTGACGGCCATAATATTCATGATTTAATTCAAGTATTAGAAACAGCAAAACATCATGGTGGCCCAACGATTATTCATGTTATGACAAAAAAGGGGAAAGGCTATTCTCCTTGTGAAGAAGATAGTGAGGGACATTGGCATGGTGTAGGTCCTTTCAATATTGAAACAGGAAAACCATTACATGAAGTTCCATGTGGTTATACAGCATGGGGACCATTTATGAGCCAATGTGTCGCTGAGTTTGCACAAAAGGATAAAGATATTATTTCATTAACGCCAGCGATGATTAATGGTAGTGGTATGGGTGTCTTATTTGCGAAGTATCCAGATCGCAGCTTTGATACAGGGATTGCGGAAGAACATACAGCGACTTTTGCGGCTGGTTTAGCAATTTCTGGCAAGAAGCCGTATATGTGTATCTATAGTTCCTTCTTGCAACGTGCATATGATGAAATCAACCATGATATCTGTCGTATGGATTTACCGGTTGTTATTGGTGTAGATCATGCAGGTCTTGTTGGTGGAGATGGTGAAACACACCAAGGTACATTTGATATCGGTATTCTATCCGGGCTTCCAAATATGATTATCTCTCATCCGAAAGATGCCCAAGAAGCTAAAGACCTATTGTATACAGCTTTTAATCAGAAACATCCATTCGCTGTGCGTTTCCCTAAAGGAGAAGTGAAGACAGCTACTGTATGCAAAGCAAATTTAATACCAGTAGGATCTTGGGAATTATTACATGATTCTGTTGATAATAAAGTTGCCATTATCACTTATGGTGATATGGTAAATAAGTTATTCGATAAAATAATTTCTAATAACTTACCAGTAACAGTTGTAAACGCGCGTTATATCAAACCACTCGACTACGAGATGATTCAGTCTCTTGTCAATCGTAAATTAAAACTATTTGTATATGAACAAGACTATAAGACAAATGGATTAGGCTCATTGATATTACAGTATTTAAATGAGTCAGAGATTTGTCTTCCAATCAAGATTTATGGATTGCCTGACAAGTTCATACCACAAGGTACAAGTGCACAGTTACGTAAGGAATATCATATTGATATGAATACCTTCTTGGCTGATGTACAACAATATTTGTAGGAGAAAGTTATGCTGAAACACCTGTATATCAAAAACTTCATACTGATTGATGAACTAAACCTAGATTTTAAGTCTGGGTTTAGTGCGTTTACTGGTGAAACTGGTGCTGGTAAATCAATTATGCTAGATGCTATTTCTATCTTATGCGCAGAGCGTGCAGGTGCTTCGTATATTTCAAAAGGAAAAGAGAAAGCAATCATTGAAGGTACTTTTGATTTATCCCAAAATCAACACGCAATAGATGTATTAGCAGAGGCTGGTTTAGAAACAACTGAAGATGTTACGTTTACAAGAGAACTATTATCTTCAGGTAAATCGGTGATTCGTATTGATCATCGTATTGTTACATTATCTCTTGCAAAGGATATTCTTAGAGATGAAATTGATATCCATGGTCAAAGAGATACAGCATATTTGCTAAACACAGCTAATCATATTCGTTTACTTGATACTTTCTTACAAGTTGATGAAGAACTTAAACAAGTAAAAGAATCTTACCAAGAATATGCTAGACTTATAAAAGAAAAAGAGAAGGCTTTACAAAACGAGTTTAATGAAAATGATTTAGAATACTTCCAATATCAAATTCAAGAAATCGACCAAGCCAACCTTAAAATTGGTGAAGATGAAGAATTAGCCGATAAAGAACGACAGTATAAACAAATAAAAAACTCACTTGATAAATACAATCAAGTCTTTTCACTATATGAAGAAGGGTTGGCTGATTCTTTATATGATTTACAAAAACTATGTTCAAGTTTAGGAAATGACGAGAAAACAACAGCCATTCAAACATCTATTTCTGATGCATATTATTCTATCTCAGATTGTATTGATGAACTTCACAAACTTGTTGGTGAATATGACATGGATGAAGAAGAAATCAATGAGATGGAAGAGAGACTCTTTACAATTCAAAAGTTAAAGAGAAAATATGGAAACTCTATTGAACATATTCTCTCTCAACAAGAACAACTCAAACAACAAGTACAGATGTTTACACATCGTAAAGAGTTCATTGAGCAGATGGATAAAAAGATTGAAAAAGTATATAACCTATATCAAAAGAATGCAACAAATTTATCTAAGATTCGACAATCACGTGCAAAAGAACTTGATGATGCAATTCTTATCAATCTAAACGAACTCATGTTACCAAATGCATGCTTTAAAACAGTATTTACAGAATGTAATCCAAGTGAACACGGAAATGAGAATGTTGAGTTTATGATTTCCATGAATAAAGGGGAAGAACCTAAATCACTTGTTAAGACTGCCAGTGGTGGTGAATTAAGCCGATTAATGCTTGGTTTAAAGGTAATCTTTACAAAACTACAAGGAATTCAAACTGTTATCTTTGATGAGATTGATACAGGTGTCAGTGGTCCGGTTGCAACTGCGATTGGACAAAAGATGAAGGCATTATCCAATTCATGTCAAGTCTTTGCAGTAACACATTTAGCACAAGTAGCAGCTTGTGCAGATACACATTATTTTGTATCGAAGGAAGATAAAGATAATAAGACGATTACACATGTTAATGAATTAGATGAGAATGGACGTATTGATCAGCTTGCACTCATCTCCAGTGGTAGTATTACCGATATTTCTAAGAAAGCTGCACAAGAACTCTATCGGAGAAATCATAACTAATGTATCACGTATATTTTCATATTGATTTAAATGCATTCTTTGCAAATGCTGAAGTGCTATTAAATCCTGAATTAAAAGGTAAACCGATAGTAATTTCTGGAGCAACTAGACGTAGTGTTGTTTCTACTGCAAGCTATGAAGCACGAGCATTTGGCATACACAGTGCAATGCCTGTTAGTGAAGCACAGAAGCTATGTAAAGACTTAATTTTTGTTGAAGGTCACTATACTTGGTATCGCAATCTATCGGAGCGTTTTATGGAGATTGTACGTTCCTATACAGCTCTTGTAGAACAAGCATCTGTTGATGAATGTTATGCTGATATGACTGAAGCAATCAAGAGATTTGAAAGACCATTAGATCTCGCTTGGTCCTTACAAAAACAAATTTATACAGAACTTGGTTTAACATGTTCTATCGGTGTAGCTCCAAATATGTTTTTAGCCAAGATGGCAAGTGATATGAAAAAGCCAAATGGTATTACTGTTCTACGAATTCGTGATGTTAAAGAAAAGATGTGGCCGTTACCAATCAAGGATATGCGTGGTATAGGAAATAAAACAGTTCCTTATATGCAAGAAATCGGTATCCGTACAATTGGTGATTTAGCAAACTATAAAGATATCACAAAACTGAGAGAAATATTAGGTAAAAATACTGATGATTACATCGATCGTGCAAATGGTATTGATCATCGAGAGTTGGAAACAGAATGGGATGCTAAATCAATGGGCATTTCTGAGACGTTATTAGAAGATATTAATGAATATGAGGAATTAGCTGGTTTAATTAGAACACTAGCTAGAACACTCTCAAAACGCCTTAAAAACGCAAGTAAAGTCGGCAGTTCGATTCACATTCGTATTTGTTATTATGATTTTAGAAATATTACACGCGCTATGAAGTTATCTACGCCAATCTGGCGTGCAGATGAGATTTATAATGCAGCGATAGCCTTGTTTGAAGATAACTGGGAAGAAGGGGAAGCAGTACGCTTACTCGGTATCACAGTTGGTGATTTTGCAGATGAAGGTTATATTTCTTCACAACTCAATTTATTTGATGAAGAAGCAGCATTTAAAGCGGAAACAAAGGATATTATAAATGATTTAAATGGTATGCTTGGACTTAAGAAAGCCTTTGTTAGAGCAAGTAATCTTTTAAAGGAGAATAGCGATGAAGATTCATGATGCGTTTGCTGATTATTTCACAAATATAAAAATTAACGAAGGCAAGAGCAAGCGTACAGTATCTTCATATGAAAATGATTTAAAGCAATATAAACAATTTTTAGATGAACAAGGCATTACAAATACAAAAAAGATTCAACCAGAGTTAATTGAAGAGTTTATTGCAAACCAAAGTGAATATAAAGCATCAACATCATTAGCCAGAATGACTGCTGCGATACGATCATTTCACCAGTTTATGACGATGATGCATGATGAAGCAGATCCAAGCTTAAACTTGCAGGTACATAAAGGACCTAAAACATTGCCAGTGTATTGTACTGTCGATGAAATTAAAATGTTAATGCAGTCGTTTGACGATACAAATATCCAGGATAATCTAGATCATACACTTCTAGAGACTATCTATAGTTGTGGTTTACGTGTATCTGAAGTGTGTAATCTAACAATTAATCGTGTAGACCTTGATACAGGCAAAATTCGTGTACTTGGAAAAGGGGATAAGGAACGCATTGTTCCAATACCAAAAGGTAGTATTCCACTTCTAAAACAATACGTTTCTATTACACGTGTTAATCTAGTTCATAAAAAGACCAATATGTTCTTTTTAAATCGATTTGGTCGTAAGATTACTAGTAAATACGTAGAATTACTATTACAACGCAAATGTGTCGAACTTGGTTTTAAAAAGCATATTACACCACATAAACTAAGACACAGTTACGCAACACATATGTTACAAGGTGGCGCTGATTTACGTAGTATTCAAGAAATCCTAGGTCACAGTAATATACAGACTACAGAAATCTATACACACGTACAAAATAAACAATTGTTTGATGCGTATAGTAAGTTTAATCCATTAGCATCACAAGACTTAGATATTCCAAAGAAGAAGGATGAGTAAACGCTCCTGATGATACTCATCTTTTTATATTTATTTAAATCGCATAACATACATTATGCGAAATAGTTCAATTCACCAGCAAATTTTGACATTTTTCGATAATTAATGACTTTAAATCTGATAATTTATTTGTACTAACTTCATAATCAAAATTATCATTTTTTAAAAACCTGCAGAAGGCACTACGATTAATGCCTAACTCATCGAGAAATGGAGCAAACTTAATAAAGCCCTTAATACTGGTGAAGAACTCGCGATAGTAGTTCTTCAATTTAGTAAAATCTCCTTTCTATAATCTAAGTATACTAAATTTAAATTTAAATACAATTACTTTTTTAAAGAATTTCGTTTAGAGTCTAAAAAAGGTTTGTAAAGACTTGTATTATTAGAGACATAAGTATACAATTCTAAATCATATCTGAATAATTGTTCTCGCAAGTCATAATATTCAACGATTAAACCCATACGGATAAATTCATCAATTTTTAAACGCATTTCTAAAACTTCATTGGCAGTATATGTTCTAAAATCTAAAATATCAAAACCAGAAATATTTAAAATATCTTTAGAATCATATTGATGCTTTTCTGGATTGTCTTTATGAGTGAAATAGTTATACATGCCTTTAACACTAGCAACTGGAATTGGTAATACTCCAGAAAAAATATCAGAGATATCTTGTACGTTTTTTTGAGTAGTAGGACCCTCCCAACAAAGCATTACATGATAATGTGGTTTCTTAATTTCTCCGTCTGGATTAGTATCTTTATCATGTAAAGGACTAACACAGATTGGTATATGCAATTCTTCCAACTTTGAATACCAGTCTTTTGGCGCTGATTCTGGATAGATTAAGAATGTCCAATATCGCGACTTTTTATTATTCATATTTCCCCTTTCTTATCGTTTATAAATAAATATTGTCACATGGCACATGGCACCTTAGGGGGGTGTCGTAGTACCCCCCCTATAAGTACGGCGGCCCTTGCGCGCTTACGCTTGCCTAATTCTTAAAAAAATTAGCAGGCTACCGTTACAGATTTTTTCGAATCTGTAACTATTTTTTTAATAATTTCTTGTTAATTTCAAAGTTTATATTAGTCTGGCTTTCATATTCTTCGCGACCACTAACAACTTTTTGATATGTATCATAACTATCTCTAAGTTTTCTAGTCTGCATAAAGAAACCGACTTTTAATAAATCGCCAGATAACTTGCCAAAATCTTCGACTAAAGTTGCACCATCATAAACATACATAAAATTAAATTTCTGTAAAATACATCTACACATTATAAGTGTATCGCTTTGTTCTCTGAATGGTTTAGCAAGTCTTAAATATAATTGACTAGTTCCAAGAATTAATTTTCTTTGTTTCCTTTGCTGGCTAATTTCTGTAAATATATAACTTGGTATGTTTTTAGAATCTAGAGCATTAAAATAAGTGTGAATTTCATCTATTGCATATACAACACCATATATTCCGTTATTAACAGAGGTAAGTACATCAGACAATTGGTCCATAGAAGAAAAGTGTATATAATCAAAATCTACATTTAAAATAAGATTAGTAACTACTATACATTTAGGGTAACGTTTCTTAATGTCTAACAAAACTTTAACCATGGAAATGGTTTTTCCCTGACCTTGACGACCACAAAAAACCTGTACACCAGATAATCTGAAAAAATCTTTATTTTTTGATAACAAATAATCATCTTTGATAACTTGACCATTTAAAGACTTAATATCTTTTTTAACTAAATTCTCAATATTTGCCATATTATACAACCAGTCGCACATACGTTAGCGACTGGTTTACTCCTTTCATTACCCTTTCATTAGTACATACTTTTTAATAAAGTTAAATACTACTAAAAAAAGTTTAAAACCTAAAACTAAAACAACATAATCAATCAAAGCAGAATAAACGAAATCACCAAGAATATATTTAAAAATTCCAGCACCTTGAATAGCAAAAGAACTAAACCAATTTAATGAATCACCAACGAAAGACGGAAAGACAGGAATTGATGGAATAATGCTAAATACAACATCAGTAATTGCCTTTATAATAGCAAGAAATGCTTTTACAATCATTTACCCATCAACCCCCTTAAACAGTCCAAAAATACCCCTTAAAATGCCAATAGAAACAATAAACCGAATGAAATTCTGGATAAAAGACCATACAGAAGGAACATTGCGTTCTAATATAGTCATATCTATATCAAATGAACCAGAACCAAAAATAACAGGTATAGAAATTCTACCAGTAGAAGGAGCAGACGCTAAATTATGCGCCGTGTCAATAGCCCATTGGACGGGATATAAAAGACTCTTAGTCTTTTCATTACCAGTCTTTACTAGACCATCAGCAATACCATTTACTTCAGTAACCTTAGAAGTGTCCATCTGTTCTTCATGCTGCTTCTTCGCTTCAGCGATTTGTTTTTCAAATTGTTCTTTAGACTGCAATTTTAACTCATCAACCGATTGACCTGTCGAAGGATATCCGAACGTAGAACGCTCATTGTCGGTCAAATTAGATTTATATTTGAAAAGAATAGGATATACTTCCCAGCCAGAATAATTACCACTAAAAGTAATAAAATTAACAGAATAGTTATACTCTGGAGGAGTAAATTCTAAACAGTAATGGAACATATAAGACTTACCACCAACATACTCGAAGAATTTGAAAGTAATAGGTGAAACCGTTCCAGAAGCACCATAACAAAAACAACGTGAAGGGTCTAACTGTTGATTTGCGAAAAATTCCATAACCATAGGACCACTTCCAGAATTCCAAGCAAGCGCAGCATTAGAATTATAAGCAGTATACATCTGATAATTACCACTTAATCTAGGAAAACAGATACGAGTGCTTCTATCACCTGTATTATCTAATACGATTTTATACATATGTCCATTTTCTACGTACATATTTCCAGAAATAACACCAGAAGCACCATTAGAAACAGCATTAGTAGCCATTTCATTCACTCCTAAATTCTGCCAATATGTATAGGCTAAAATTGATGAAGGGTCAGGATAATAAATATCATATGCGTTTACCTTTATTGATAAAGAGCCTATTACATAAAGACAACAAAAGAGCAATAGAAACAAGCGCCGAAATAATCTTGGTAAAGAAATCAATAAGGTGTAAGTAACCCTTATCAATCGACGTAATAGATGGTAAATCGACTTCATATATATTAGATTGCATGTTCTGCCAATTAGGTAAAGTGAATTGATTATCTAAATTAGAAAATGAACATCCACCACCATTAGAGCAGTTAACATATTTCCCCTTTCCATTTGTAAATTTGATAGTATTACCTACCCTTTCAAATTGTGTTAAATCAGTGAAAAAATAACCATAATAAATATAATTTGAATAATTATTAGAACGAGTATAACCTATAAAATAGTAACCATATTTATTAGCCATTCCATAGATTACATCACTAGCAGAGTCAAAAGACGCTCTATCAAGTTGCTCTTGCTTTTCTTTTTCTTCTTTTTCTTCCTTTTCCTTTTTTTCTTCTTCTTCTTTCACCTTCTTTTCTTCTTCTTCTTGTGCTTTCTTTTCCTGTTCTTGCTTTTCCTTTTCTGCCTGTTCGGCTTTCTGTCTTTCAAAATAATTAATTAAATCATCATTATTCTGCGTTTCAGGTGTAGGAGTAGGACTTGGACTTAAAGTCTCCTCAGCGTGTACAGGTAATAAAAACATGCATGCAATTAATAACTTAATTACATATGTTGAAATGGTTTGAAAAGAATTGACCATATCCAATTAATAACCAAATTAGCACCAGCAACAAGCCCAGCAACTGGCATAAAATACTTAAAAAAATCAGAAAATAAATTAACTAATACTTTTATTAATTCTAAATTTGTCATTATGACTCCTTTCTAAAAAAATAAGGAGATAGCCACATATGACTATCTCCCCTACTATCACAGTAGCTAATTGTGATTAGTAAGAATAATTAAATCTTGCCTTTTCTTGCATGCTTGAAATATTTCACAACCCAAGCAGCGCCTAAAGTAATACCCATCAATGTAAGAATAGGAACAATATTCTGTCCGATAACAGCAAACATACCAGTAACAACAGTACTTGCGTCAAAACCGAAAGAATAACCTGAACCAGTCTCACGAGCGATAGTTAATAAATGAGCGACCATTATATATCCCCTTTCTATTTATTGCTTAATACTTTCAATAATAAATTTAGATTCTTTTGTTACATACGTTTCTAAAGTGTATCCATTTTTAAACGTAATAACAATAACATCATACGGATTGCCAGCCTTGCTGGTTTTCTGTACAAAATTAATTTTTACAATCTGCTCCATGTTTCCACCTTTCTAATTTCAAGTTGACTAAACTAGAATTTAAGAACATACATTATGCGAAGTTATTTATAAATAAAGAAAAGACACTCTTATGAGTGCCTGATTGTTTACTTAACTAATTCCTTTAAGTTCTTAGCTGCTTTGAATCCTGGAACCTTTGATGCAGGAATCTTGATAGTTTCTTTTGTTTGTGGGTTGATACCTGTACGAGCTGCACGAGTCTTAACTTCAAACTTACCAAAGCCGGAAATATCTACACGACCACCATCTTTTAAAGTACCTGATACTGTATCAAACACTAAATCGATAATCTCTGCTGCTTCTTTCTTAGTTAGGTTGTGCTGTTCAGCTACTAATTCAGCAATACTCTTCTTATTTAATATTTCTGCCATTTTAATTTCCTCCTAATATGTTTGTATTTTACTATAGTTTTTATAGCACATTCAATATTGACATTTTTTGTTTATATGTGCTACATACTAACTTTATATAAATCTTGTAGTAGATTTTGTAAATCATTTTCAGTCAGATCTTTAACACCGGAAGCATTCTTATGACCGCCACCATGGTATTGATTTGCAATTGTATTTATGATTGCTGTTTTAGAACGTAATGAACCGTCATATAGTTTGTTTCCATCTACAGTTTTCTCTGTAAAAATAGCCCAAATTGAAAATTCTTTCACATGACCAATCTCATCAATACGATTACGTGCTGATGAATCACTAATATTGTATTCATGCTGGATAGTTTCTGGAATGATTACATATGCTAGATGTTCACCATGTAATTGTGTATTAGAACGAATCCAATTACTGAAAAGGAATGTTTTATAACTAACATCAAATAACTCACGATTTAGTTCTGGAATTGCTAGATTATATGATGCTAATTTTGCTGCCATTTCTAGTGTGTGTTGTGTTGTATTACTTGTTCTAAAGCATAAGGTATCTGTTAATAGCCCCTTATATAGGTATGTTGCAATCTCATGATTCATAATCTGATTTTCACAGCTTGCAAAGAAACTTGTGAGAATTTCACAAGTAGCAGCTGCTTCTTCACAGACATAATTCTGAGTTCCATATGGATCAAGATTTGGATGATGATCAATTTTAATTACTTGTTTTGCAAGCGCATAACGTTGATCATCAATACGTTCTTTGTTTCCAGTATCTAAAACAATTGCAATACTAGTACTGATTGTATCTTCATCAACAGTATCAGATGGAGGATAAACAGTTTGGTCTGTTGTCTCCGCCCCTAATCTGTATACCCTCTTTTCTGGAAAGTTTGTTTTAATCCAACTGCATAATCCATTTTGAGAGCTTAGTGCATCACAATCGGGATGCGTATGTCTAAATAATGTAATGACATCTGCATCCTCAATTGTCTTTAATATTGCCTTAAAATCGAGATTCATTATAGTCCTAACAATCTAACTGTATCGCGTGCAATTACAACTTCTTCGTTTGTAGGAACGATCCATACTTGTACTTTTGAATCAGGCTTAGAAATGAGGCATTCTTTTCCATGAATTGTAGCATTTAATTCGTAGTCGATACTTAAGCCTAAAGCTTCTTCCATAGCCTTTAAAATACGTTCTCTGCATGCGTCATCATTTTCGCCAAGACCTGCTGTAAATGCAATTGCATCAACGTGTCCTAATTGGAAATAATAACCACCAACAACATTAATAACACGGTTTGTATAGAGTTTTCCAGTTAAAATACCACGTGGATCGCCAGCATCAATTGCTGCTTGAACATCACGAGCATCAGAACTAATACCTGAAATACCTAACATACCAGACTTCTTATTTAAATATGTATCCATATCATCTGGTGTGCATCCTAACTTCTTCATCATGTAGAATACAACCGTTGGATCAATGTCACCACAACGAGTACCCATCATAATTCCACCTAATGGTGTTAATCCCATTGATGTATTTAACACTTTACCATTCTTGATAGCAGTGATAGAGGCACCATTACCTAAGTGGCATGTAATCATATTTAATGTATTAACATCCTTGCCCATTAATTCAGCAGTACGACGGTTTACATACTGATGGCTTGTACCATGAGCACCATAACGACGAATCTTATAATCTGTATACCATTCATATGGTACTGGGAACATATATGATTCTTCAGGCATTGTTTGATGGAATGCTGTATCAAAAACAAATACATGACCGATATTTGGTAAAGATTCCTCAAATGCTCTATAACATACTAAATGTGCTGGATTATGTAGTGGGGCTAATTCACCATATTCTTCAACAATCTTTTCAACTTCTTCATCTACAACTACAG
>ERZ772999.635-NODE-635-length-21562-cov-7.142791_pt1 | contig 21562 bp, 13 predicted proteins | sample MGYA00511467_ERZ772999 | MGnify/ENA primary metagenome ERZ772999 (study PRJEB29015, sample SAMEA2738064) | human oral metagenome | biome: human oral; feature: human-associated habitat; material: saliva | place: China | collected 2218 ... | reverse complement strand
TCAGATATAGAAAAAACTTCAACACCTACAACTGAAGAAATAAATACAAGCAAAGGAAATTTAAGAAACTCAATAGGAAATTTACAAGAAAAAATAGATATAGCAAGAAGAGAAAATTCTAAAGAAATACAAGGTCTAAAGTTAGAATTAGTTCAACTTATGGAACAAGGAAATCAAGTTGTTAAATCACCTTGGTCATCATGGCAATTTGGAGCTAATTACATGTATGATGATTGGAATGGATCATATAAAGGAAGTGGAGATAAGACAGAAAAATATCCTTTTGAAGGAGTATTTACAAGAAGTTCGAATGTTTTTGGTAGATCTACATCGGCAAGAACAGCTGACCAAAAGGCAATATTAGGTTCTATAATAGCAACAAGTGGAGGTTTCACTCCCAATGATACAGGTTTAAGTTATGGATTAATAAGAAGAGCTCAAATAAATGAAGATCCAATTTCAATAGAAGTAAGTGCAGGAATTAGACCTAAACATATTCAAAAAGGTGCAATAACATTAAGTGTACCACCAGTTAATATTATTCAACCAACTCCAAGTGTAACATTAGGAATAACTAACACTCCAGCTGCACCAAATATCAATATTCCTTCATTTTCACCAGTTGCTCCAAAAGTAGAGGCTCCAGCTTTACCAACACCTCCTACTTTTGCAATAGTATTGGGTGCTGATTGTAATGTTGGCTGTAATAGTAGTGGTAGTACACCAAGACAAAATACAAAAGCTGGATTTAATTTAGCTGGTAGAGCAGTTGGAAATACTGAAAATATATTACACTATACATGGGCACCAGGAAGTGGAGCATATGGTTTACCTGGAGAAAGAGCATCTTTAGCATTTAAGATGTATGCAGATACAAAAAAAGATTTTACTTTAGGAACAGATACACCAAAAGGACATAGCAATTGGGGAGCAACAACAGCAGCCCCTAATAATATATATTTCAATTCATATAATTTTGGTGATGAATATGCAAATCCTGTAAAAACTTCAGCTAATGGAGCTAATCCAAATAAAAATGATCAATATTTCTTTGTTGGTGGATCAAGATTTATTGAATCAGATGATGTAGGAGCTGCAGGAAATACATTAACAATACCAAATGGATATACAGTTAATTTAGGAGGGATTTTTACACTAGGTTTAGTTTCACAAGGGCATAAAACAACACAATTAAATGCTGGTACTGTAACAGACAGAGAAGAAAAAGATGATAATTGGATAAAAAATATGCCTTATGATACTGCTGGTTCGGGAGCAGGGAAATATTTAACAATAAAAGGTCCTACTGAAGAATATCATATAAAAAGAAGTGTCGATGGTTATGTTGGATATAAAGTCGCTATAGCTCTAATTCAAGAAGATGCTGTTCAAGGTGGAGATATTATAAATGACACTACTGGTGTAATCGATTTTAGAGGTGAAAGATCAATAGGACTATATACTTATTTGCCAAATCCAACTACAAGTAAAGTTTACTCAAATAGACCTATGACAAATAAAGGGAATATACTTTTATCAGGTATTGAAAGCTATGGTATGAAATATGCTGCTACTGAGTCTGCAGGAACAGTTACTTTTGTAAATGATACAACAGGTACTATCACTTTAAGAAAAAATCCTAATGGAAATGACAAAGCAGATAATGCAGCAGCTATGGCTTTAATGAGGGATAACTCTGTAACAACAAAAGTGACTCTAACAAGAGGTAAGGCAATAAATAAAGGAAATATTAACTTAGAAGATAATGTTTCTAATGCTTTAGGAATGTTTGTTAATATTAATTCTGATATGACAAATGAAGGTACAATAAAAGTTTCTGCAGTGGCACCAAAAGTATCAGATAAGTATCAATTCAATGTTGCTATGAGAGCTGACCAAGCTGATATAGCTTATGAAGGTACTAATACTAAAGATACAGAAGTTATAAATAAAAATAGTATTAAACTTACTGGACAAGGTGCTATAGGTATGATAGCAAATGGAAGTTCAACATCAGGTACTAATACTAAACATGCAATTGCAACTAATAATGCTGGTGCAACAATAGATATAGATAAAGAAGGTACAAGTGAATCTAAAGATAACTTTGGAATGTTAGCAACAAATCAAGCTGAAGTTATAAACAAAGGAACTATTAATATTGGAGCTTCAACAGGTTCTGTAGGAATGGCAGCTTTAAAAGATGGAGCAACACATTCTACTGCTAAAAATGAAGGAACTATTAGTGTTAATGGAGCAGAGGCTACTGGTGTATATAATACTGGGCATTTCTTAATGGATAATATAAATGCTAAAATTAATGTAAAAGGTAGTCAATCTATTGCTCTGTATGCAAAAGAAACTGATCCAACTCATACTAAAACTGAATTAAAAAAAGGAACAGTTAAATCAGAAGATGGAGCAGTTGCTCTATATTCAGATCAAGCTGATATAACACTAGATAATACTTCTGGTAACTTAAAATTAGTTGCTGGAAATGGAGGATTATTATTCTATAACTATAAATCCTCTAATCCTAATGACTATGCTGGACAATTTACAATAAATGGACCTGTAGTTGCTGACATAGAATCTGGAGGATATGGTTTCTATCTTAAAAATGCAACTATAAATAATGTAAGTGGTCAAGTACAAGGAGTTCCAGCTTTCTTAGATGCAATGTTTAATATTACAGCTAATAAGTTAAAAGTAAAAATGCAATCTGGTGGAACATTTATGGTTTTACATAAACCTACTGGTGGAAGCATGAAGTTAAGCAGTGTTAGTAATTTAGCAGCTATTAACAGTGCACTAGGTTCAAAAGTAGAATTAGAAGCTCCTACAACAGGATCATATAAGGTATATTCTGTATATAGAGGTAAACTTGAAATTAACCAAGATGTTAATTTAGATAATGATGAATCAACTGCAACACCAGATGCTTTTTACAAAGTCGATTTCCGTTCTTCAAATATGTTAGTTGAAGCTGGGAAAACTATTTCAGGAACAAAACAAGGACAAGTCGCTTTATTCCAAGGTAACTTCAATGAAGGTGCTGGAGGAGATGTTGGAACGGTTGGAGATGTATCTATTGTTAATAATGGTACTATTAAATTAACAGGAAACAGTATAACAACTGGACCAGTTGCTAGTAGAAAAACTACTACCGCTATGGCAGGGGACTTTATTACTTTAACAAATAATAAAACAATAGAAGTTACAGGAGATAATGGAATAGGTATCTATGGAGCTGGAGGTTCTAAGATATTAAATAATGCAGGAGCAAGCCTTACTGTTGGACAAGAAGGAGTTGCCCTATATGGTGCAAATAAATTAAATAGTTCAACATTAGGAGATGGAACTATTTCTGTAACAAATGCTGGGGATATTAAAGGAGTAAATGGAAAAACTAAAGCTTTTGGTATATTTGCTGAAAACACTTCATCAACAGTAACTGATTCTAATTTAACAAATAGTGGAACAATAGATTTTTCTTCTTCTCAAGAAAGTATGGGAATCCATTCAATAAATTCTACTGTATCAAATACAGGTAATATAAAAATGGGATTAAAAGGAGTTGCAATAAATTCTAAAAATTCTGATATTAATTCTACTGGAGATATAGTTTTAGCTGGAAATGGGATTGCATTTAACTTAGGCGGAACTTTTACAGGAAGAACATTAAATTTCTCATCTAAGGTAACTCTAAATGGTGATGGAAACTCTATCTTTAATCTAAAAGATATGGCATTTAGTTCAGTTGGTGCGAGTTTAACTGAAAATGTAAATATAGTACCAAATGGAAAGAGCTTTGCATATTTCTCAATGGATAATTCTTCTTTAGTTTATGATAAGGATAAAACATTTGCTGGAGATAAGATTACACTAGTAAGTGCTAAGAATTCAACAGTTGATTGGAGATCAAATGTAACATTAAATGGTCAAGAAAATGTTACTTTCTATTTGAATGGAAGAAAAGCAGGTGCTGCACTTGAATTAAAAACAGCTGCTGGAAAAACTATTATTTTAGATAATAAGTCTGTTGGAGCTTATGGAGTAAATGGAGCAAGAATTGAAAATAACTCTAATATGGTAATAGGTTCTGATGGAGCGGCACTTTATTCAACTGGTGCTACTGGAAGCTTAAAAAATACTGGGAAATTAACAATAGGTAAAAACTCTGTTGGTATGTTCATGAAAGATGGAACAGCTCTTACTAATACTGGAGAAATAGTTTCTACAGCTGAAGGAGCAAAAGGGTTAGTTATAAATAGAACTACAGCAGGAACTTATACAAATGCTGGAAAAATAAAATTAACAGGAACTTCTTCGATAGGTATACATGCTGAAGGAGCAGCACATAATATTAACAGTGGGGCTGATGTTGAAGTTGGAAATACTACAGGTACATCTCAAAGTGTTGCAATACATTTGAAAGATGGAGGAGAAGTTAATGTACTTGCTAATACTTCCGTAAAAGCTGGAAATGGCTCAATAGGTATTTATGGAAGCACTGTATCAACAACTGTTGATAATAATGCTAAAGTTGAAGTTGGAGATGGAGCTGTAGCTATCTACGCAAAATCTGGAAATGTTAATTTAAATGCTGGTTCTAAAATGAAAATAGGAGAAACTTTAGGAACAAATAAAGAAGCTGTTGGAGTTTATTATGTTGGAAATGCTGGAACAATAAATAACAATCTAACATCTTTTGATATAGGAAAAGGATCTATTGGTATTGCTGATGCTGGAACTGGAGCTACAACAATTAATAATAATTCAGCAACAGTAGCTTTAAAAGGAGATTCAATATATACTTATACTTTTAATACTAGTTCAAATGTTATAGGAAATACTGCAATTACATCTACAGGAAATGGAAACTATGGATATTATGTAGCTGGTAACCTATCAAATTATGGTACTATGGACTTATCTTCTGGAAACGGAAATGTTGGAATATATAGTGCATATGGAGCAGGAACAGGAAATGGAGTTGCTAGAAACTATGCTAATATTAAAGTAGGAAAAACAGATTTAGAAAATGAACTATATAGTATAGGTATGGCAGCAGGGTATACTAATAATAATAGACCAAGTGAAAATAAAGTTGGACATATTGTAAATATGGCAGGTAGCACTATAACTGTTGGAAATGAAAATTCAATAGGTATGTATGCATCAGGAGCAGGTTCAACAGCTGAAAACTATGGAACTATTCATGTTACAGCTAAAAAAGGTATAGGAATGTACCTAGAAAATGGAGCAACAGGTTACAATAGAGCAGGTGGTTTAATTGAAATAGATCCTAGTGCACAAAATGCAATAGCTGTTTATTCAACAGGAGGTACTACTGTATTTAAAAACTATGGAACTATTAGATTAAAAGCTCCAGATTCAAAAGGTATTGTAACTGCTAACAATGCTCAAGGAACTAATGAAACTGGTGGAATAATAGATGTTCAACATAGTTCAGCAGAAGCAACTAAGAAAATAGAAGGAACTGCTGGTGGAGATAAGAAATTTGGAGATAAGACTCTAAGTGTTCCAAGAGGTGGATTAACAGATAGTAAAGTTAAGGACTCTACTGGAAATATTATAACACCAACTGTAATCGACGCTACAAGTGCGACTGCTACAGCTAATATCCAAGTTTCTAATGATCCTATTGCTAAGGCAACTTACAATAGAGATATTTTAAAAGAACATCAAGATTTTGGTTCAATATCAAAGATAGGTATGTATGTTGATACATCAGGAGTAAACTTTACTAATCCAATAGAAGGACTAAATAATTTAACTGGATTGAGAAAGGCAGACTTAATAATAGGAGCAGAAGCAGCTGAATATACAAATGCTAAAACTTTAACTGTTGGAACAAATATCTTAAAAAGATATAACACAGCATTACTTAACAGTGGAGTAGATAAATGGGATATTTTATCAGGTTCTCTAACTTGGGCAGCAGTACCTTTAAGATTAAGTAGAAATGGAGAAATTCAAGGTGTTCTAATGACTAAGGTAGACTATAAAGAATATGCTAAAGATAGTACTACACCATATAATTTCCTAGATGGATTAGAACAAAGATATGATAAGAATGCACTTGATTCAAAAGAAAAGAAACTATTCAATAAGTTAAATTCAATAGGTAAGAATGAACCCATCCTATTATCTCAAGCATTTGATGAGATGTTAGGACAACAATATGCTAATACTCAACAAAGAGTACAAGCAACTGGTAATATTCTTGATAAAGAATTTAATTATTTAAGAAATGAATGGTCTAATCCAAGTAAAGATGCAAACAAGATTAAGACATTTGGAACTAGAGGAGAATACAGTACAGGTACAGCTGGTATAAAAGATTACAAGAACCATGCATATGGAGTAGCTTATGTACATGAAGATGAAACTGTAAAACTTGGAGAATCAACAGGTTGGTATACAGGTATAGTTCACAACACATTTGACTTCAAGGATATTGGAAAATCTAAAGAGGAACAATTACAAGCTAAACTTGGAATCTTTAAGTCAGTTCCATTTGATCATAATAATAGCTTAAATTGGACAATATCTGGAGATATCTTTGCAGGGTACAACAAGATGAACAGAAGATTCTTAGTTGTAGATGAAATATTTAATGCTAAATCTAGATATAGTACTTATGGAGTAGGGCTAAAGAATGAGTTATCTAAAGAATTTAGATTAAGTGAAGATTTCTCAGTAAGACCTTATGCAGCCCTAAGTTTAGAATATGGAAGAGTGTCTAAGATAAGAGAAAAATCTGGTGAAATAAAATTAGAGATAAAGGCTAATGACTATTTCTCAATAAAACCTGAAATAGGAACAGAGCTTGCTTATAAACATTACTTTGGAGCTAATACAATGAAAGTAGGAGTATCAGTAGCTTATGAAAATGAATTAGGAAGAGTAGCTGATTCAAAGAATAAAGCAAGAGTAGGATATACATCTGCTGGTTGGTATGATCTAAGAGGAGAAAAAGAAGATAGAACTGGAAATGTTAAAACTGACCTTAATATTGGTTGGGATAACCAAAGAATAGGAGTAACAGCTAATGTAGGTTACGACACTAAAGGTGAAAACCTAAGAGGTGGAGTAGGATTAAGAGTTAAATTCTAATCTTTCAATTAATTCAACACTAACCCTAGTGTATATAGATTATTATTTCCCTAAGAAGAAGACTGAGAAATTGGTCTTCTTCTTTCTTTTTATTCAATTTTTTTCTACAATAAAAAAGGTTAGTATGATAGAATAAAAAATTCTATTATATTAACCTTTATTTTTTATTTAGTTAAGCTTGTTTCTTTTTAAATATTCCATTTAAAATAAGTGCTAGAGCTCCGTCACCTGTAATATTACAAGCAGTTCCAAAGCTATCTTGTAAAGCGAATATTGTTATCATTAAAGCAGTTCCTGTTTCATCAAAACCTAAAACAGAGATGATAAGTCCAAGTGAAGCTAAAACAGTTCCTCCTGGTACTCCTGGTGCCCCAACTGCGAATATTCCTAATAGTACAATAAATAATACCATTGTTCCAAAAGGAGGTACAGCACCATATAATATTTTAGAAACTACCATAACGAAGAATGTTTCTGTTAAAACAGATCCACATAGGTGAGTAGTAGCTCCTAATGGAATAGCAAAGTTAGTTATTTCTTCATCTAACACACCAGATTTTCTTACACATTTTAAACTAACTGGTAAAGTTGCAGCTGATGACATTGTTCCAACAGCAGTCATATATGCAGGTCCATAGTGTTTTAATAAAGACCAAGGATTTTTACCAGAAACAATACCACCAATAGTGTACAGAATAGCAATCCAGATATAGTGACCAACTAAAACAATTAAGATAACTTTTAAGAATACTGGTAATTGTTTTGTGATACTTCCTTCATAAGCAAGAGTAGCAAATGTAGTAGCTATAAAGATTGGTAATATAGGAATTATTATTTTATTTACTATCATTAACATAATGTTATTAAATTCATTTAATAATTCTTCAGTTCTTTTTGAGTTAGTCCATACAACAGCAAGTCCCATAAGTAAAGCTAATACTAGAGCTCCCATTACTGAAATTGCAGGTGGAATTTGAACCTTAAATAGAATTGGAGGTAATTCCTTTAAACCTTCAACATTAGAAACGATATTTAATTTAGGTATTAAAGCATATCCAGCTGTTGCTGAGAAGAATGCAGCACCTACTGATGATATATAAGATAATCCTAACATAGTTAGTAACATCTTACTAGCATTTGATTTTAATTGAGTTATTGCTGGTGCAATAAATCCGATTATAATGAATGGTACAACGAAGAATATTAATTCTCCTAAAAAAAACTTGATTGGTAAAATCACAGAAATAACTTTTTCAGATGCAACTAATCCTATGATTATACCAGCTATTACTCCAAGAACTAACTTAATAATCAGAGTATCGCCTTTTTTTTCTTTTTCCATACTATCACTTCCTTAATTATAAAATTTTATTACTTTTTACATTATATACTTTAGTCAAACAAAAAGCAATCAAAAAAATCAAAAAAATTGATATGAACATATTTTTTAAAAAGAGGGTATACTTTTTTTACTTTTTATTTTATAATATATAACGAATTAAAATTAATAAGGGGGATAAAATGGAAACTAAAATAGAAAAAGTTCTTAAAATTTTAGAAGAAGAAATAGTTGCAGCAGAAGGCTGTACAGAGCCAATAGCCTTATCTTATGCAGCTGCAAAAGCAAAAAGAATTTTAGGTACTATTCCCAATAAAGTTGACGTCTTCCTATCTGGGAATATAATAAAGAATGTAAAAAGTGTTACTATTCCTAACAGCGATGGTATGGTTGGTATAGAAGCTGCTATTGCAATGGGATTAATAGCTGGAGATGATAGAAAAGAACTTATGGTTATAAGTGATGTTACATCTGAGCAATTGACAGAAGTAAAGGAATTTTTAGCTAAAGATATTATAAAAACTCATGTTCATCCAGGAGATATAAAATTATATATAAGACTAGAAATTTCAAATGGTGAAGACAATGTAGTTTTAGAAATAAAACATACACATACTAATGTAACTCAAATTTTAAAAAATGGTAAAGTTTTATTAAGTCAAGTTTGTAACGATGGAGACTTTAACTCATCTCTTACAGACAGAAAAGTTCTAACTGTTAAATTTATCTATGACTTGGCTAAAACAATAGATATTGATTTAATAAAACCAATTTTCCAAAAAGTAGTTAACTATAACTCAGCTATAGCTGAAGAAGGACTAAAAGGGAAATATGGAGTAAATATTGGAAAAATGATACTTGATAATATTGAAAAAGGTATCTATGGTAATGATGTAAGAAACAAGGCAGCTAGCTATGCTAGTGCTGGTAGTGACGCTAGAATGAGTGGTTGTGCTTTACCTGTTATGACAACAAGTGGAAGTGGAAACCAAGGTATGACAGCATCTTTACCAATAATCAAGTTTGCTGCTGAAAAAAATCTATCAGGAGAAGAATTAATTAGAGGATTATTTGTATCACACCTTATAACTATACATGTTAAAACAAATGTAGGTAGACTTTCTGCTTATTGTGGAGCTATTTGTGCTGCTGCTGGAGTTGCAGCTTCTCTTACATACTTACATGGTGGAAGCTATGAAATGGTTTGTGCTGCAATAACTAATATTCTAGGTAACCTTTCAGGAGTTATCTGTGATGGAGCTAAGGCTTCATGTGCTATGAAAATATCTTCAGGAATCTATTCAGCTTTTGATGCAACTATGCTTGCATTGAATAAAGATGTATTAAAATCTGGTGATGGAATAGTTGGAGTAGATATAGAGGAAACTATAAGAAATGTAGGAGAACTTGCTCAATCAGGAATGAAGGGTACAGATGAAACTATATTAGATATAATGACTAAATAAATTTTTATAAAGGGGAGAAATAAATGGGAAAAAAATTTAAACTATTATTATTAACATTAGGAGCATTAACTTTATTTTCAGCTTGTTCATCTGTTTACACTGATGATGAAATGAGAGTTAGAGGTATGATGATGGTTTTATCAAAAAGTTTGGGAGGTACAACTTCTTTCGAAAAAAGATGGAAAACAACTAATAAAGCTGCGATTGTAGAAAATTTTAAAAATGGTGTGAGAGATGGAGAACTTAGAAGATATTATTTAAATGGAAATCTTCTGATGAAATTATATTTTGAAGCAGGAAATGTTGAAGGCCCTTGGGAAGATTATTATCCAAATGGAAAATTATTGATGAGTGGTCAAATGAAAGCAAATAAGGAAGTAGGAAATTGGAAGTACTATGATGAAAATGGAAACTTACTTGGAGAAGCTCCTTATAATCAAATTCCAAAAGCAATAAGAGATGCCAAAGAAAAAAATATAGATCAATTCTGGAAAGATATAAAAGCTGGAAAATAAAAAGACTGTTACAACAGTCTTTTTATTTTATATTAGTCTTCCCAGTTTTTACTTCTTTCAACAGCTTTTAGCCAACCAGCATATTTTTTATCTCTTTCTTCTTGAGACATATTAGGAGAAAATTCTTTATCAAGTACCCATTTTTGTTTGATTTCTTCTTTATTTTCCCAGAAGCCAGTTGCAAGTCCAGCAAGGTAAGCAGCTCCTAGAGCTGTTGTTTCTAAAACAGTAGGTCTTTTTACAACTTCACCTAAAATATCTGCTTGGAATTCCATTAAGAAATTATTAGCAGCAGCTCCACCATCAACTTTAAGGCCATTTAGCTTGATGCCAGAATCTTCTTCCATAGCTTTTAAAACATCTTTAGTTTGATAGGCTATAGATTCCAAAGTTGCTCTTATAATATGGTTTTTATTTGCTCCACGAGTTAGTCCTAAAATAGCTCCTCTTGCGTACATATCCCAATAAGGTGCTCCTAGTCCAACGAAAGCTGGAACGACATAAACTCCACCATTATCTTTAACTTTTCTTGCAAAATACTCAGTGTCACTTGACTCAGAGATTAATTTTAGTTCATCTCTTAACCATTGAACACTAGCTCCACCTACAAAGACACTTCCTTCAAGAGCATATTGTACTTTTCCATTAAGTCCAATAGCAATAGTTGTTATAAGTCCATTATTACTCTTTACAAATTTTTCTCCTGTATTCATAAGTAAGAAGCAACCTGTTCCATAAGTATTTTTAGATTCTCCTTCTTCAAAACAAGCTTGTCCAAATAAAGCTGATTGTTGATCTCCAGCAACTCCAGCTATAGGAACTCTATGTCCACCTTTACCACCTAAGTTAGCATATCCAAAAGTTCCACTAGAATCTTTTACTTCAGGTAACATTGATTTAGGAATATTCAAAGTTTCAAGAATTTTTTCATCCCATTTCAATTCCTTTATATTGTAAAGCATAGTTCTTGAAGCATTAGTGTAATCTGTTGCATGTACTTTACCATTTGTTAATTTCCAAATTAGCCAAGTATCAACAGTACCAAATAATAATTCACCCTTTTCGGCTTTTTCTCTTGCACCTTCAACATTATCTAAAATCCATTTAATTTTAGTACCTGAGAAATAAGCATCAACTAGAAGCCCAGTATTATCTTTTATATAGTCACTGAAACCTTCAATTTTCTTTAATTCATCACAGATTTTTGCAGTTCTTCTACATTGCCAAACTATTGCATTGTAAACTGGTTTACCTGTATTTTTATCCCAAACTATCGTAGTTTCTCTTTGATTTGTAATTCCTAAAGCTATAATATCGTGTTGACTTACTCCTGCTCTTGCAATTACTTCACTTAAAACTCCACTTTGACTAGCCCATATTTCCATAGGATCATGTTCTACCCAACCTTCATTAGGGTATATTTGTGTAAATTCCTTTTGTGCAACTCCAACAATAGTTTGACTTTCATCAAATAAAATAGCTCTTGAGCTTGTTGTTCCTTGGTCTAATGCTACAATATACTTCATATTATGCCCTCCAATCTTATAGTTATACTCTGAAATAAAACTACATATCTTTAGTTACAATAACATTGACACCAGTATTGAATATATTTTCTAGAACTATATCTCCTCTTTTAACAGGAGCTGTTAATTCAACTTTCTTTAATTCTTCCATTAATTTGAAATTTAATTCTTTAGGTATAGCTGTTTCAGTTTTCACAGGACATCTATGGTCTAAAGCATTTTTTATTTTTACAGTTGAAGTTACAACTCTTTTTGGAGCTGTTAATTCTTCTTTTCCATAGACTGCACCTCTTGGGCAAGCATTTCCTTTAACTTCATAAGTTTCTGTATTAACACTTATATGACAACCAACAGGACAAACTATACATATCATTTCCTTTTCCATTATTTATCCTCCTCAACAACTTCTACAACAATTTTCTTAGCATCTATTTTTCCTAATACAGTTTTAGATAGAGTAATTTTTTCCATTTCTCCTGGAGCCATATGATTTTTCTTAACTGAATGTATTACAAAATCATTTGACTTAACTACTATCTTAACATTTTTATATATTTGTCTAACTCTCATAGAAAGTTCTAAATTCTTTTCTATATTTTCTATTCTAAATTTTTGAGGAACAGTGTACCCTATTCCATTTCCTGTTTCAACTTCAATATATTCTCCATTTGCAACTTCACCTTTTATATACTTAGCTGCTGATTTTCCTGCTTTTCTTGACTCAATACTTACGAAGTCAACAAGATCATGTACATGAACAACGTTTCCTGAAGCGAATATTCCTTCTATACTTGTTTCCATAAGTTCATTTACTACTGGTCCACTAGTTCTAGGATCAATTTTTATTCCAGTTGCTCTTGAAATATCATTTTCAGGGATAAGTCCAACTGATAGAAGTAAAGTATCACATTCATATTCTATTTCAGTTCCTGGTATAGCTTTTTTGTTTTCATCAACTTTAGCTATGATAACTTTTTCAACTCTATCTTTACCAATGATATCTACAACTGTGTGGCTTAAGTATAGAGGTATGTCATAGTCTTCAAGACATTGAACAATATTTCTCATAAGTCCACCAGAGAATGGCATAAGTTCAGCAACAGCTAAAACTTTTGCTCCTTCAAGAGTAAGTCTTCTTGCCATAATAAGTCCAATATCTCCTGAACCTAAGATAACAACTCTTTTACCAACCATATATCCTTCCATATTGATATATCTTTGAGCAGCTCCTGCTGTAAAAATTCCTGCAGGTCTATCTCCTGGTATAGCTATTGCTCCTCTTGTTCTTTCTCTACAACCCATAGTTAAAACTATAGATTTAGCTTCAATTATCATATATCCATCAACAGAGTTAATAGCTTGTACTATCTTGTTTTCAGAAACTCCTAAAACCATAGTATCTAGTTTATATTCTATATTTAATTCAAATAATTGATCCATAAATCTTTGAGCATATTCAGGCCCTGTCAATTCTTCTTTGAATTCATGAAGTCCAAAACCATTGTGTATACATTGTTGTAAAATTCCACCAAGTTCTTTTGCTCTTTCAATTACAAGTATGCTATCTATTCCATTTTTTTTAGCTTCTACTGCTGCTGCAAGTCCTGCTGGACCTCCACCAACAACAACTAAATCATATTTCATATTCATATCGTTTCCCCCTATTTAGTCTTTCCTGTTAAGATGTAAGAATCTTTTTGTTCCATAACTATTTCTTCTAAATCTTCACCAAGTTCTCTTGCCAAAATTTCTTGTACACGAGGTCCACAGAATCCACCTTGACATCTTCCAGCCCCTGGTCTAACTCTTCTTTTGATACCATTTAATGTTCTTCCACCACATTTTCTATGGATAGCATCAACGATTTCACCTTCTGTTATGTTCTCACATCTACAAATAATTCTTCCATATCTAGGGTCTTTCTTTATTACTTCTGCTTTTTCTTCAGGTGATAGTGTAATAAAGTGTATCATTCTTTTATTTTGTATAAAGTTTGCTTTTTCTTTTACTCCACCAAAGCTTTCTACTATCATTTTAGCTAAATCTATTGCCATTGCAGGTGCAGATGTAAGTCCTGGAGATTTAGTTCCAGCTATATTAAATAGTCCTTTTACATCTTCAGCTTCACCAAGTATAAAGTCTCCTGTGTCAGCTTCAGCTCTAAGCCCTGCAAAGTTTCTGATATTATCTCTGAAATTTACATCTTTTATACTCTTAGTAGCAAATTGTCTAACTGTATCAAGTCCTGCTTGAGTATTTCCAACATCATCTTTATTGTCAACATCAGAAGCAGTAGGTCCAACTATTATATTTCCATGAGCAGTCTTTGAAACTAGAATACCTTTTCCCATTTCAGTAGGACATTGGAAAATAACACTGTCAGTTAAGTATCCTTGTACCTTATCTAATAAATAATATTCACCAATTCTTGGAGTTATATTAAATTTTTTGTTAGAAAGCATATTGTTTATAAAGTCAGCATAGACACCAGCTGCATTTACAATAGCTTTAGCTTCAATAATTTCTCCATTTTTTAATTCTATTTTAAATACATCATTTTCTTTTTTGATATTTGCAACTTCTGCATTTAATTTTAGTTCAACACCATTTTCCATAGCATTTTCTACTAATTTTATTGTTAATTCCCAAGGACCAGTTATACCAGCTGTACCAGCATATAGAGCAGCAACTGCTTCTTTACTAACATGAGGTTCTCTTCTTTGAATTTCAGCTGCATCTATGATTTCCATTTCAGGAACACCATTATTAAGCCCTCTTTGATATAGCATTTCTAAGTGTTCTTTTTCTTTTTCAGAAAAAGCCAAAACATAAGATCCTACTTTTCTGAATGGAGCATCTACTTCCTCACATAATTTTCCATACATTGCATTACCTAATACATTGTATTTTGCCATAAGGCTTCCTTCTTTTGCGTCATATCCTGCATGAACTATTGCAGAATTTGCTTTTGTTGTACCACAAGAAACATCATTTTCTTTATCTAGTAATAAAGTTTTCAACTCATATCTAGACAATTCTCTTGAAACTGCTGCTCCCATTATTCCAGCACCAATAACAACTACATCAAACATACTTCGTTCCTCCCTAATTAAATTAAAAAAAGGTCGTGAAAAAGACAGAATCCCTTCTGCTTTTTACGACCCACCATTCACTAGTCTAATATTCTATTTATACTTCTTATATATTATATCAAAATTAGAACAGTTGTCAACTGAAATATTTATGAATAAGAAGCCATAAAATAAAAAAATGCAATTAGAACTCCTATAAGAGCAAAAACTATAATTATAGTTGTATTATCTTTTTTTCTTTCGTTTTCATATTCTTCAATAATTACTTTATATCTTTCCATTTTTTCTTCATCTAGTAGATCTTCATTTGTGTACTCTAAATAACCAGTTCCTTTTAATATTGCATTTGAATAGTCATCATCCGCAGGTGGAAGATAACCTTCTTTTATCAATCCTTTTGTATAAAATTTATTATAGATAAATGGGAAAACAAATTTTGATACAAGTGCAGGAAGTATAAAAATGAGAGCTATAAAATTATTATCAAAATCTAAATCAAAATTAGCCCCCAAAGCTCCAAAAATAAAAGGGAATATAAATATAAGAAACCATTTAAAATCAGCTCTAAATACAGGAACCCAAAAATGAAAGAAAAAAGCAGTCCAACTGAAACCTAAAAATCCTTTTTTCTTATGTCCATATTTTTCTAAATTTACTTCTATTGCCATAAAAAAACCTCCTAATTATAGTAGTGACTGTAGAAATTCAAGATAAGTTTCATTTCCTATTTGTATATATGTAAGATAAGCTGGAACTATAGATACAAGAAAAATTATAACAATATATACTAGAAATATATAGAATTTCTTTTTTTCATCTTGTTTTGCAGTATCTACAATATTTTTATATTGCTCCATTTTCTCATTATCTTTCAATTCATCTTTTGTATATTCTAAATGTCCATATTCTTTTAATAATGCTAATGAATAACTATCATCTTCAGAAGGCATATAACCTTGATTCAATAGTTTATTAGTATAATTCTTATTATAGTTTTTAGCTATGAAAATCCATATCACAAAAGAAATTAGTGCTAGAAGAGAATAAAAACAATAAAAAAGCAAAAAAATATATTTATATTTGATATCAAACAAAGAGATTACAAAGTCTTTAATTGAAGGAATTTTATCAAAATCAATGGAATCATAAGGAAAATTTTCTAAAAAAATAAGTATTCCAGAAGTTCCCAACCATATTAAAAAAAATTTCAAAAAACCTTTGTTATCTCCTCTAAAAATAGGAACAAAAGCTCTCCAAAAAAATGTAGTAAAACTAAATCCCACAAATCCATTTTTAGTTTCATCATTCTTTTTCAAATTAATTTTTATTGCCATAAATACCCCCAAGAATTAAAATAAAATATAGTTAAATTCATGTTTTCTATAGTTATCTATTTTTTTACTCTATAATAAGCCACTCCATCTTTAAATTCATAATCAGCCTTACCAATAGCTCTTAAATGTTCTAAGTTAGCTAGAGCTTCACCTGTTGCAAACCATTTTTGATTATTAGGAAACTCTTCAAAGTTCTTTGCTCTATAATCCCAATGCATTTTTGCAGCCATTTGTGCAGCAGAGTTTTCTTCAACTTCTTTTAATAAGTTGTAAACTTCAGCATTTCTATCAGCATAATGTTTTTTAAGTTCATCTATTCTAAGTTTTGGATTATCTATTATTCCTCTATGAGCAGAATAGATAGTATCTACTTCCATATTGTAAACTTTATCTAAGTTTTTAAGATAAGTTCCTAGGATATCTTCATACTTAAAATCCCAAAAACTTATATTAGGAGTAATCTTATTTAATATGTGGTCACCTGAGAATAGAATTTTATGATTTTTATCATAAATTCCAACTTGTCCAGGAGTATGTCCACTTAAATCTATAACTTCAAAATTATAGTATCCAAAGTCTATTTTATCTCCATCTTTAACTATAGTAGTATCCAATTTTCCTTTTATACAGTAAACAAGTCCAGGATGAGTTTCAAAAAATTTAAAATCAGGCTCTATTCCCATAACTTTTAGTGTAGGAACAAATCTATCTGCATATAGTTCATGTTTCATCTTGTTTATATAGTCAGTGTCTATTTGACTACAATATACTTTACCTTGATATTTGTTTTTAAATTTTAAAGCTAGCCCTGAGTGGTCAGCATGTAAGTGAGTCAAAAACATATCTGTTTTTCCAACTTGTGCACCTAATTCTTCAAGAGCATCAAAAAATACTTTTTCACTTTCTTCATGGTCAAAACCACTATCTACAACTAAAATATTTTCTCCATTTTTAATAAAATAGCAATTCAATGCTCTCAATGGATTTTTTGGTAGAGGTACTTCTACCAAATATATATTTTTAGCAATTTCATTTAACATTATCTTTCTCCTTTAATTTTATTTCAACTATTTTATATTATATAATAAAATTTTGTTTTTAGAAAATAAAATTAGAAATATTTTTATTGATTGTGAAACAAATAATATTTTTTATTTTTTAAATAGAAAATATAATTTATTATAATTGCAAAGATAGATGCCATAGGTGCTGAAAATCCAATTTTAACTAAACTTGCATTTTCTTGCATACTCATAATATAAGCAAAAGGCAGTCTTACTAAAAGAGTCTGAGCTGTACCCTGTATCATAACCCAAATTGTATTTTCATGTCCATTGAAAAATCCTATAAAACTAAATAAAATCGCAGTTAGAATAGTATCAAGTGAAAAACCTAATAAATATTCATAACCTTTTTGAATAACAACAGTATCTTCTGTAAAAATACCAATTAAGAAAGTACCTTGGAAATAGATTAATAAAAGGGCGACAACTCCAATCATTCCACCTAATTTAATTCCTGTTGTCATAGCTTCAAGTGCTCTCTTCTCTTTTTTAGCTCCTACATTTTGAGAAACTATAGAAGTCATTGATTGCATTAATGCACTAGGAACTAACATAAAAAAGGCAATAACTTTAGAGGCTACACCATAACCAGAAGAAGCGTCAAGACCAAGACGATTTACAAAGGCACAAAGAGCAAGGAAAGACATCTGTGTTAAAAATTCTTGAAGAGCTAAGGGACTTCCAATAGCTATAAATCTTTTCACTTCTTTATTTAAATGAAAATCTCTCTTTTTAATAGTAAAAGGTAAATTCTTTCTCTTTATGATAACAATAGACATAACAACACTTACAGCTTGAGCTATTACTGTTGCAAGTGCTGCACCTAGCACATTCCAATTAAGTATTGCAACAAAAATATAATCTCCAATAATATTTACTACACAGGCAATAGCAACAAAAATTAAAGGACTTTTTGAATCACCTAAGCCACGAAAAATTGCACTAATAAGATTATAAGCAACAATAAAAAATATTCCTGCCCCACAAATCTGTACATAAAGTATAGTAAGCTCTAAGGCTTCTTGTGGTGCTTGCATTAAAATAGAAATAGGTTTAGCAAAAAATATCATAACAAAGCATAGAATAACTGAAACTATTGTAAATAAGACTGCTGAACCACCAATAATTCTACCTATCCTTTTATTTTTCTTTTCTCCTAAATATCTACTTATTAGGACTGTAACTCCCATTGCCAGTCCACTGATAATAAAAGTTACAAAATTCAATATTTGAGAACCAGTAGAAACTCCAGATAAACCTGCTGTTGTTCCAAATCTTCCTACAATTAAAAGGTCAATAGCTCCATACATTGCTTGTAAAATTAAAGATCCTAATATAGGAATCATAAAATGTATAAGTTTTTTTATAATACTTCCTTCTGTGAAGTTAATTTCATTATGTGACATACTTAATCCTTTCTAAATTTTATTTTTTGAAATTAATTCTATTATTTTTCATAATTTCCGATACTTTATAAATAGTTTCAATTGTTATAAGAAGTTTTTTTTCAGAAACATCTTTTAAAATTTTTGCAAGTTCTGTTTGATGAATTTGTACAAAAACTGTATATAGTTCCATTCCTTTTTCAGTCAAAGATAAATTTACAACTCTTGCATCTTCATCAGATGTAACTTTCTTAATATAACCTTTTTTTTCCATCTCTTTAACAGTTCTTGTGATTCCAGAAAGTGATAAATTTCTATCTTTACTAACATCACTTACTCTAACAAACTTATTTTTTAATGAAAGTGTTTGTACTGAATCTAAGATATGTATATATGAAATATTTACTCCTTCTGGAAGTGGTGGCAGATAATTAAAAACTCTTCCTGCTTCATAGAAGCTATCTAACATTTTTTGAACATTTTCTCTTTTCATAAATATCTTCTCCTTTATTAGTTAACAAAGTTAATTAACAATGTTAATTATATAAACAAAATTTTTATTTGTCAATAGAAAATGAAAAAGCTGTTGTAAATACTTTACAACAGCTTAATTCTTATATTAATAATTTTACATTCCTGTTAAGTGAATAGCTCCTTCTATTCCTATTGGTAAACCAGTCATGAACCAGATTATTAAGAATATTGTCCATCCAACTAAGAAACACATTGAGTAAGGAAGCATTACAGAAATTAAAGTTCCCATACCAGATTCTTTATCATATTTTTGCATGAAGGCAACTATCATAGCAAAGTATGTCATAAGTGGTGTTATAATGTTTGTTGAAGAGTCTCCTATTCTGTATGCTAATTGAGTAAATTCTGGAGTATATCCAAGTCTCATTAACATAGGAACGAATATTGGAGCCATTATAGCCCATTTAGCTGATGCAGATCCCATAAATAGGTTTATGAATGCAGAAACTAAAACGAATAGAACGATTAAAGGTAATCCAGTTAATCCTATACTTTGTAGGAAGTCAGCACCTTTAACAGCTACGAAAGTTCCTAAGTTTGTATAAGAGAAATAAGCAACAAATTGAGATGCAGCAAATGCAAGTGCTAAGTATCCACCCATAGTTGCAAGAGAAGATCCCATCATTTTAGCAACATCTTTATCGTTTTTAATAGTTCCAGCAACTTTACCATATACGATACCAGGAACTAAGAAGAACATCATTAAAGTAGGAACAAGTCCATCATGTGTCCATTGTTTTAAAGTTCCATCAACTCTTAAAATTGCGTTTTCTGGAAGAATTAAGAAAGCTATTATAGCACAGAATATTAAAACTGAAATTCCTGCACATCTTAAAGCTTTTCTTTCTTTATCTGTTAATTCATTGTGGTCAACTATAACTTCACCTTTGTATTCACCAAGTCTTGGTTCAATAATTTTTTCAGTTATAAAAGTTCCTAAAATAGTAATTAAGAATGTTGATGCAGCCATAAAGTAGTAGTTAGAAGCTGGGTTTACAAAATAACTAGGATTTAATAATTTTGCAGCTTCTGTTGTGATACCAGATAATAGTGGGTCTGTTGTAGAAAGTAGAAGGTTAGCTGAGAACCCTCCTGATACTCCAGCAAATGCTGCAGCAAGACCTGCTATTGGGTGTCTACCAAATGATAAGAATATAACTGCTCCTAAAGGAATTAATACAACGTATCCAGCGTCAGAAGCTATATTTGACATAACTCCAGCTAAAACTACCATTGCAGTTAAAAATCTTTTAGGTGTAGCAGTAACAACTTTTTTCATAGTTGCACTCATAAGTCCACTACCTTCAGCAACCCCTATACCAATAAGAGCAACTAAAACTGTTCCTAGAGGTGCAAATCCAGTGAAGTTTTTAACCATAGAAGAGAAAATATATCTAATACCTTCAGCATTTAATAGAGATTTAATTGTTAAAGTAGTTTCTTTAATTATATTTTCTTTTTTATCAAATGCTTCATAAGTAACAGATGCTCCTGAATTTGCAGCTATTGCAGATATAATTGCAATAATTACACAGAATATCCAGAATAATGTTAATGGGTGTGGTAACTTATTCCCTCCTCTTTCAACAAAATCCAAAAACCTTTGAATCCCTTTTTTCTTTTCTTTTTCCATAAACTCCTCCTTAAAAAATATTTATATTATTTATTTATTACTATAATTTTGTAAAAATTTCCTCGGTGTTCAATTTAAGTTTAATTTGAAAAGATTTGAAAAAAATTGAAAATTTTTTATATAAATAATATATACTATAATAATATAAATTTAAATAAAAAGCAAGTTTTTTATTAAATTAGTAAAAAAATTAGACAATAAGTTTTCCATGAAATTCATCAGCAGGAATTAGATTTTTAAGTTCATTAAGATTTTCTTTTGTAACTTTTCCTGCAACAACAATTTTTAATCTATTATTTGCTTTTTTTATCATTTGGTTTATTAAGTCACTTCCTTCTAAAGCAGTTGCTTTACCGCCTGAAGTTAAAATTCTTTTTATTCCTATATTTATTAAATCTTCAATATAGTCTAAAGGATTAGAAATTTCATCTATAGCTTTATGGAAAGTTACTTCCATAGGAGCAGCTAATTCAACCAATTCCTTTGTAAGTTCTAAATCTATTTTGTTATCAGAGGTTAAAAAGCCGAAAA
>ERZ772999.631-NODE-631-length-21624-cov-4.727433_pt1 | contig 21624 bp, 19 predicted proteins | sample MGYA00511467_ERZ772999 | MGnify/ENA primary metagenome ERZ772999 (study PRJEB29015, sample SAMEA2738064) | human oral metagenome | biome: human oral; feature: human-associated habitat; material: saliva | place: China | collected 2218 ... | reverse complement strand
GAGCCTTTAGGCTGAGAGCTTCGAAGGAGAAAAGTGTAAGCTGTGAAGAGATGGCCTTGCGCAATGGTCTCATAAGATAAAACTAACGAGTATCGAAGTACTATCAGCAGAGTCTCCCACAATTCGTATCTTTGTCTTGAATTGGTCTTACCACTTATAAATAAGAAAGCCATCAGTAACTATGCAGGAGAAGATACTCATCCTCGACTTTGGCTCGCAGACAACACAGCTCATAGGCCGTAGACTCCGCGAACTGAACACCTATTGCGAGATCGTACCCTACAATAAGGTACCCGAAGATCTTACGGGCATCGCAGGGATCATCCTCTCAGGAAGTCCCTACTCGGTCTACGACGAAGCAGCCTTCCGCACCGACCTATCCGCCCTGCGTGGGCGTCTCCCCATACTCGGTATTTGCTATGGAGCACAGAGCCTCGTTCACCAATCTGGTGGTAAGGTAGAGCCCTGCGATAGCCGTGAGTATGGTCGTGCACACCTCACGCTACGCCACGAGAATGATAAGCTCCTCGAGGGTATCACACCCGGCGGTATCGTCTGGATGTCCCACGGTGACACCATCACCACGCTCCCTAAGGGCTTCCGTATCATCGCCAGCACCGAGGACGTAGAGGCAGCAGCCTTCCGTATTGATGGCGAGCGTACGTGGGGGGTCCAGTTCCATCCTGAAGCATTCCACTCTGAAGAAGGTCTCAAGATCCTTGATAACTTCCTCAAGGTAACGGGTATCCGTGGCAACTGGTCTCCAGCCTCTTTCGTTGAGAGCACCGTGGCTGAGCTTCGTGCCCAGCTGGGGGATGACAAGGTCATCTTGGCTCTCTCGGGCGGGGTCGACTCCTCTGTGACGGCAGTCCTCCTCCACAAGGCTATCGGTAAGAACCTCACGTGTATCTTCGTCGACCATGGTCTCCTGCGTAAGAACGAATACGAGAATGTCCTGCGTGACTATGAGCACTTAGGCCTCAATGTCATCGGCGTCAACGCACGAGATAAGTTCCTCTCAGCTCTCCAAGGTGTCACTGATCCCGAAGAGAAGCGTAAGATCATCGGTCGTGGCTTCATCGAGGTCTTCGATGAAGAGGCACACAAGCTCAAGGACATTAAGTGGCTTGGCCAGGGGACCATTTATCCTGACGTCATCGAATCCCTCAGCATCACGGGTACGGTCATCAAGAGCCATCACAATGTCGGTGGGCTCCCCGAGCGCATGAAGCTCCGTCTTGTTGAGCCACTTCGCCTCCTCTTCAAGGATGAGGTGCGTCGCGTAGGTCTTGAGATGGGGATGCAACCTCACCTCATCAAGCGCCAGCCCTTCCCTGGCCCTGGCTTAGGCATCCGCATCCTCGGCGAGATCACGGCTGAGAAGATCGAGATCCTCCAGAATGCTGACGACATCTATATGTCGATGATGCGCGAGTGGGGGCTGTACGACAATGTATGGCAGGCTGGTGCGATCCTCCTCCCCATCCGCTCGGTCGGAGTCATGGGCGATGAGCGTACCTATGAGTACACCATTGCACTACGCGCTGTGACCAGCACGGATGCGATGAGCGCAGACTGGGCACACCTCCCCTATGAGTTCCTTGCTAAGGTATCCAATGAGATCATCAACAAGGTACGTGGGGTGAACCGTGTCGTCTACGACATCTCCTCCAAGCCACCCAGCACCATCGAATGGGAGTAGTACATAGTGCTACTCTCGGACTCTCTATATCCACAGAAGTATAATCACAGAGGCCACCACCCTATCCCGTCTCAGGGATTAGGGTGGTGGCTTACCCCTCAATTTATATCAATAAAGAAGTGTCTCAACACCAAGCCGAGACGAAGAAGGTGACGACCCTCCGTCTGGCAGCTATGAAGGCTCAGGGTGAGCCCATCTCGATGCTCACAGCATACGACTATACGATGGCACGTCTCCTTGACGCAGCAGGTATAGATATCCTCCTCGTCGGAGACTCTGCCGCCAATGTGATGGCAGGCCATACCACGACCCTACCTATTACTCTCGATCAGATGATCTACCACGGTGCCTGTGTAGTCCGTGGAGTCCAGCGCGCCTTTGTCGTCGTAGACATGCCCTTCGGGAGCTATCAGATCAGTCCCGAGACCGCTCTCGCTTCGGCTATTCGTATCATGAAGGAGACGGGTGCAGATGCAGTCAAGCTCGAGGGAGGTACGCACCTATTCAGTACAATCAGTCAGTTCACAGCGGCAGGTATTCCCGTCGTTGGTCACCTTGGTCTCACGCCTCAATCTGTACATCAGCTCGGAGGCTATGGACTTCAGGGCAAAGAAGGAGCAGCCGCAGACAAGCTCTTCGAAGAAGCCCTCGGGCTGGAGCGTGCTGGTTGCTGTGCCGTAGTACTTGAGAAGGTACCTGCCTCTGTCGCGGCACGTGTAGCTCAGGCCCTGCAGATCCCCGTCATCGGTATCGGAGCTGGTAGCGGTGTCGATGGACAAGTCCTCGTCTCACAGGATATGCTCGGTATGGAAGATCGCTTCGCGCCGAAGTTCCTTCGCCGCTTTGCCTCACTCGGAGAGGAAATCAAGCAGGCAGCAGAGGCTTATATCACCGCAGTCAAGGAGCGTAGCTTCCCCTCTGATGCAGAATCCTACTAATAAGCAAGGAGGTCACGGGCTATGAAGTTCGCTCATCTTGTTGATGTCAATGACTTTGTCAATTGGTGTGATTACCTCGGCACACTGGCCTTTGCCATCAGTGGTATCCGTCTCGCAGCGGGGAAGGGGCTAGACTGGTTCGGAGCCTACGTTGTGGGCTTCGTGACTGCTGTCGGAGGTGGTACGATACGTGACATTCTCCTAGACATCAAGCCGTTCTGGCTCGTCCAGCCATCCTATCTGATCATCACGGCCCTCGGGCTTATCTTCACGATCATCTTCCGACGCCAAGTCGTCCGCCTCAATCACTCCCTCTTCGTCTTTGACGCCATCGGCCTCGGGCTCTTCGTAGTCGTAGGTGTCGCTAAGTCCTATGCAGCGGGCTTCCCTTGGTGGGTTGCAGTCATTATGGGGACGGTCACCGGCTCTTTCGGTGGGCTTCTACGCGACGTACTGATCAACGAAACGCCCCTGATCTTCCGCACAGACTTCTATGCCTCGGCCTGCGTCCTTGGCTCGATCATTTATGTCCTCATGGGGCGCTACTCAAGCCTACCCATCGAGTGGGTGCAGTTCATATCCGCCATCTCGGTATTCATCTTCCGAGTACTTGCGGTAGTCCTGCATATCCAGCTACCGACCTTCAATCCTAAGCTCAACGAGAAGAGTGAGCAGGAGAAGGGGGTAAGCTAAGCCCATAATCCATATCTTTGCCCTATATGAGGAGTATCTCTCCTCACATACTCTACCATTATGGCAAGTCAAAGAACCCTGAAGAAAGAGATCATCGCAGAGGTCATGCGCCTCTTCGACGAGGCTCTTATCATCCGTGCCGTCTCTGGGAGCGAAGCGATGCAGGCTGAGATCGAAGACCTGATGGACGACATCATGGTCTTCACCGACGACAGTCTCCGCCGCGTCACCCACCCCAGTGGCAAGCATAACCCTCAGCTCGTGAAGGCCTACTACAGAGACCTTCGTCACTACATCATCACGAACCTCACGAGCTTCTCAGAGCGCCTGGACGACTTCGTCGAAGGTCTATAGCGCTCGACTTCATCCCATAGTATCCCTATACAATTGCGAAAGAAAATAGCTCAGAGCCTGCTTCGTCTCTTTGGATGGAAGGTCATTCCCCACCCTGGCAAGCAGCCTGAAGGGAGCATCATCTGTGTCGCTCCACATACCAGCAACTACGACTTTCCCCTCGGGCTTCTCTATTCTTGGGCCGCTGGCTTCGACTCCGGCTTCCTGATGAAGAGCGACTGGTTCTTCTTCCCCTTAGGCCCTATCTTCCGAGCCTTAGGTGGTATTCCCGTCAATCGCAAGGAGCGCTCCCAGACCGTGGAGCGTCTGCAAGAGCAGCTCCGACAGAAGGGGCAGATTCACCTTGCTATCACCCCCGAGGGTACACGCTCTCGAGGAGAGAAGTGGAAGAGTGGCTTCTACCATATCGCTGTCGCAGCAGGCCTTCCCATCGAGCTCGCCGTCATTGACTACGGCAAGAAGGAGCTCGGTATATTCGAGGTCTTCTATCCCACAGGCGATATAGAGCAAGATCTGGCAACGATACGCAGCCGATACGATAAGTCCCAGGCAAAGTATCCCGAGCAATTCACTCCCTAAGTCTTATGGCAAGTAGCTTCCCCGCTCCCCTACGAGTCAGCGCAGTACAGTGCAGTATCCACTGGAATGATGTCTCGGCTAACCTCCAGCTCATCAAGAGCCTTGTCCGAGATCATGCTGCGATGAGCGATCTCATCGTCTTCCCCGAGACGATTACTACGGGCTTCTCAAGCGAAGCAGCGAAGCTTGCAGACCGAGAGCAAGGCGAAGTCTACCAGACCCTCCTCCGACTCTCTCACGAGTACAATGTCGCTCTCGCAGGGAGCTATCTAGGCGAAGTCAAGGGAGCTATATACAACCTCTTCTTCCTCATTGAGCCCGATGAGAAGGTACAGCTCCAGGCAAAGCGTCACCTCTTCGCCCCTGGAGGAGAGAAGGAATTCGTCAGCTCTGCTACCAGCCGATCCATCTTCACATTCAAGGGCTGGCACATCCTCCCCATCATCTGCTACGACCTGCGCTTCCCCGTGTGGTGCCGCAATATCTCGAACGAATATGACCTCATCATCGCTGTAGCCAACTGGCCACGCCCGCGTCGTGAGGTCTTCCGTACCCTCCTTCGTGCCCGTGCTATGGAGAATCTCAGCTACGTCATCGGCGTCAACCGTGTAGGCGAAGATCCTAACCGCCTCGTCTATTCGGGCGACTCTGTCATCATTGACCCACGTGGCAAGGCTCTCGTCGAGGCTGAAGAAGGAGCAGATACTGTCATCACAGCGACACTCGACTACGGCCCCCTTCAGGACCTTCGGCAGAAATTCCCCGTCTGGGCTGATGCCGATCCCTTCCTCCTACAGATCTAACTCACTCCTATAAAAGAACAATCCCCATGAGCGCTATCACCACCCAAGAACGTATCGCCGAAGCTCTCCTTCAGGTAAAGGCCGTAAAGCTTCAGCCCGACTCTCCCTTCACCTGGGCCTCTGGCTGGAAGTCTCCTATCTACTGTGACAACCGTGTCACCCTCTCCTACCCTGAGGTACGCACGCTGATCAAGACGGAGCTTGCCGAAGCTATCCGCCGAGAGTTCGATGCTCCCGACGTCGTCGCTGGGGTTGCTACTGGGGCTATCGCTCAGGGTGCTCTCGTCGCCGACCTGCTGGGTCTCCCCTTCGTCTACATCCGCCCCGTAGCTAAGGACCACGGTATGGGTAATCAGATCGAAGGCGAGCTACCCGCAGGAAGCCGTGTACTCGTCGTAGAAGACCTCATCTCCACTGGTGGTAGCAGCCTAAAGGCTGTGGATGCTATTCGTCGTGCAGGATGCTCTGTCCTCGGTATGGTCGCAGTCTACACGCATGGCTTCCCTCAGGCAGAGCAGGCCTTCGCTGAGGCCGACGTCCGCCTCGTAACTCTCAGTTGCTATGACGCGGTCATCCGCCAAGCACTCGCTACGGGCTACATCTCGGCTGACGACGAAGCGCTCCTCAAGGAGTGGCGTAAGGATCCTGCCGCCTGGACCGGAAAGAAGTAAGCCCCGCACCATTATCCCATCATCCGACTAATTCATGTCCGACTACGTAAGTTCTATCAAGGCTATCGCCGCACCTCGTACCCGAGTATACCAGCGACTCTCAGACCTGAGTGGCCTGGCTAATATCCAAGACCGTCTCCCTGAAGAAGCACGTGAGAAGATCACCATCGAGCCTATCAATAGTGATAGCTGCGCCTTCGTCGTCCCTGGGGCTGGGCGTCTCGTACTTCGTATCATCGAGCGAGAGCCCGAGGGTACGATCAAGCTGGCGACAGAGCAGTCTCCCATCGACCTGACCCTCTGGATCCAGCTCCTCGAGCCTGCACCAGGGGATACGCGTCTACGCCTCACCCTCCGTGCAGACCTCAATTTCTTCATGCGCAAGATGATTGGGAGCAAGCTCAATGACGGGGTAGAGAAGCTCGCGGAGATGCTCACCATGATCCCTTACAACTACTAGCTCCCTCGTAGCCCCACCGATATGAGCAAGTACCTGCTATCGCTCTGTGTGGGGCTACTCTTTTTTTCCTGTACCTCCACCACCGAGACACCGCTCCCCAAGACTTCGGTATACTATGAGGTACCACTGCAACTCTCAGAGCATCGCACGCTACTCTCCCCTGGGGGAATAGCTCTCATCCCACACTCTACCATCGCATCGATGCGTGCAGGTCTCGCAGGTCTGGCCATCGTCCATGCCATAGATCGCGAAGATTTCTACGCCTTCGACTTGGCCTGTCCCGTCGAGCCGGCACCATGGACTCAGCTCCAGCTCTCGGGGCTTGAGCTACGCTGTCCCAAGTGCGAGAGCCACTTCGACCTGCTCTCTGGGACGGGTCGCCCTCTCTCAGGCCCAGCACGAAGCCCTCTACGCAGCTACCGCGTACAGCGACACTCTCGACAGGACAAGCTCCTCGTCACCAACTAACTCCACACCTCGCTATGGAGCTCTCCTCTTGGCTTATCATTGCCTACACACTGACGGTATTAGGGGTCATCGGGACGGTACTCAGTGAGAACCGCAATCCACTCAAGGCCTCTGCATGGATCCTCATCGTCGGGCTCATCCCCGTCTTTGGGATCATGGTATATATCGTCTTCGGCCAAGACCAGAAGCGTCTGAATAGCATCAACCGCCGCTTCTATCGGAGACTCATGCTCAAGCCGCAGCGACTCTCCCTCCCCAAGCATCTGCTGAAGAAGCGACAAGCCACAGAAGAACACCAGCGACTCATCGAGCTCGTCGAGCGCAACTCCGACAGCCCCCTCCTCCAGCTCCAGTCCCTCGATATCTATGCCTGGGGAGCGGATATGTACGAAGCTCTCTTCGCAGACCTGGAGCGAGCCGAGGAATACATCCACCTGCAAGCCTATATCTTCGGGGCAGACGACGTACTCAACCGCCTGACGGACATCCTGCTTCGCAAGGCCGAAGAAGGCGTCACCATCCGCATCATCTACGACCACCTCGGCTCATACAACGTCCCCGCCTCCTACTGGAAGCGCCTGCGACGTGCGGGGATCCAGGTCTACGCCTTCATGCGTGTGGCCTTCCCTCTCCTCTCTACCACGGTGAACTATCGTAATCACCGCAAGATCGTCGTCATCGACGGCTCCATCGGTTATGTCGGCGGGATGAACTTCGCCCAGCGCTACCTCACGGGCTCTGAGCTCGGTCGCTGGCGTGATACCCACTTCCGCATCACGGGGGTAGCCGTAGCTGGTCTCCAAAGCTCCTTCCTCATCGACTGGTACGCCGTCTCACGCAAGGTCATCAACGTAGACCGCTACTTTGATCCTGCGACTGAGCCAAACGAGTATTCTCCATCCGTGCAGTTCATCCAGGGTGGCCCAATCAGCCACTGGCGCACTATCGAGCAAGCGATCATCTACATGATCTCGCGAGCCAGCCATAGCATCTGCATCCAGACGCCCTACTTCCTCCCGACGGAGAATCTCAACAACGCTCTTATCACGGCAGCTCTTGCGGGTGTGAAGGTCGAGCTGATGCTCCCACTCAAGACAGACTCGCGCCTGACGACCTTCGCTGCTAACTCTTACCTCACACAGCTCCTCGAAGCAGGGGTAAAGATCTACCAATACACCGATGGCTTCCTCCACTCCAAGCTCCTTCTCGTTGACGATCAGATAGCGACTATCGGCTCAGCCAACATGGACTTCCGTAGCCTGGAGCACAACTTCGAGATCTCGGGGATCATCTACGACTCGGGGACAGCCAAGCGCCTACGTACGCTCTTCGACCAAGACAAGATCTCCTGCCACCTCCTAACCTACGAGGAGTGGGAGCAGCGTGGGCGAATGGTCCGCTTTGCAGAATCTTTCATGCGCCTCTTTGCCCCCCTCCTATAGAGACCTTCATCTCCTACATCATAGTATAAGGCTGACTCTCGATTTCGGGGAGTTAGCCTTATAGCATTTTATCTATTTATTGCAGTGCGTGTTAGTCACCTTCTTTCGGGAAGGAAAATCAAAGTAGTACTGGTCAGCGAAGTGACCAGTACTGGTTGAAGCGCGAAGCAGTACTGGTTCATATATGTGACCAGTACTGGTCCATTCGCCGAGCAGTACTGGTCGCAAAGCCCCCTCAATACTATCACCTCCTATCCACAGCACGAAGTCATTTTGCGAGCAATGTCGATAGCCGATTTACTGGGAGAGAAAGCATGGTCTTTCGTGAGAAGAGATGAGTGCTTCGCCCGCAAAAAACTATGCGCCGAGGAGCGAAAATCCCCCCATAAGTGCGCATTATTGACTACCTTTGTGCCCGTAATAGATGAACTTATAAGAAACAGATGCAAGACATTCGCAACATAGCGATTATCGCTCACGTCGACCATGGTAAGACGACGCTGGTAGATAAGATGCTTTTAGCCGGTAAGCTCTTCAGAGATGATAAGGCTGCCGAAGTAGATACGTACCTCGATAACAATGACCTCGAGCGTGAGCGTGGGATCACCATCCTCTCCAAGAATGTCAGCATCCGCTATAAGGACGTCAAGATCAACATCATCGACACCCCAGGCCACGCCGACTTCGGTGGCGAAGTTGAGCGCGTGCTCAACCTCGCTGACGGCTGCCTGCTTCTCGTCGATGCCTTCGAAGGCCCTATGCCTCAGACGCGCTTCGTCCTGCAGAAGGCCATCGAAATGGGACTGAAGCCCATCGTAGTCATCAACAAGGTCGACAAGCCCAACTGCCGCCCCGAAGAGGTACAGGATATGGTCTTCGACCTGATGTTTAGCCTCAATGCCAGCGAAGAGCAGCTTGACTTCGAGACCATCTATGGCTCGGCCAAGCAGGGCTGGATGAGCAAGGACTACAAGCAGCCTACCGAAGATATCACCCCCCTACTGGATACCATCCTCGAGCAAATCCCCGCTCCTACGCAGATCGAAGGCCCAGCACAGATGCTTATCACCTCGCTGGACTACTCTTCCTATGTCGGCCGTATCGCCGTAGGTCGCGTACACCGTGGTACCTTCAGAGAAGGGCAGGAAGTAGCTCTCTGCAAGCGTGATGGCTCGATCGCAAAGATGCGTATCAAGGAGGTCAATATCTTCGAAGGTCTTGGCCGAACGAAGGTCGATAGCGTCTCCTCAGGCGACATCTGTGCGCTGGTCGGTATCGAAGGCTTTGAGATCGGTGAGACGCTCACGGACGTAGCTACGCCCGAAGCACTCGAGACCATCGCTGTCGATGAGCCTACGATGAGCATGCTCTTCACCATCAACAACTCGCCCTTCTATGGGCGCGAAGGGAAATTCGTCACCTCCCGCCACATCCACGACCGCCTGATGAAGGAGCTGGATAAGAACCTCGCCCTGCGCATCGAGCCTGCGGAGACCGCAGATAGCTGGATCGTCTACGGCCGTGGCGTCCTCCATCTCTCCGTACTTATCGAGACCATGCGCCGCGAAGGCTACGAGCTACAGGTCGGTCAGCCTCAGGTCATCATCCACGAGATCGACGGCGTCCCCCACGAGCCCGTAGAACTTCTCACGGTGAACCTCCCCGAGGAGTCTGCGAGCAAGATCATCGATGTCGTCACGCGCCGTAAGGGTGAGATGACAATGATGGAGACGAAGGGCGACCGTACGTTCCTCGAGTTCCACATCCCCTCACGCGGTATCATCGGGCTCAACAACTACGTCCTCACCGCTTCGGCTGGTGAAGCCGTCCTTGCCCACCGCTTCCTCGAGTATCAGCCATGGAAGGGCGACATCGAGCGTCGTAACAACGGCTCGATCATTGCCCTCGAGACGGGGACGGCCTACGCCTATGCCCTCAACAACCTCCAGAGCCGTGGTCGCTTCTTCATCGCTCCGCAGGAAGAAGTCTACGCTGGTCAGGTCGTCGGTGAGCACACGAAGGAAGGTGACCTCGCCGTCAATGTCTGCAAGAGCAAGAAGCTGACGAATATGCGTGCTTCGGGTAGCGATGATAAGGTATCATTGGCTCCTCCCGTAGTCTTCAGCCTTGAGGACGCGCTGGAGTATATCCGCCCCGACGAATATGTCGAGGTGACGCCCGTCTCGATGCGTATGCGTAAGATCATCCTTGATGAGACCGAGCGCAAGCGACAGAGTAGACAGTAACACTACACACGGAGTGATCATGACCTCCTAAGACAAGACGACTGGCGTACCCCCTCCCCTACGAGAGGATGTATGCCAGTCGTATTGCTTTATCGCTTATCTTAGTAGGGTCTTTCACTATAAGCTAACTAACTACACTAACCCTTATCTCTTTTCAGCGAATGAAAGCTCTACGCCTCAGTTTGCTCCCCCGCATCATCATAGCGATCGCCCTGGGTATCGGCCTCGGGCTCATCGTGCCTGATGGGGTGACGCGACTCTTCCTGACCTTCAATGCGATCTTCTCGCAGTTCCTCGACTTCGCCATCCCGCTTATCATCGTCGCTCTCGTAGCTGAAGCTATCGGGGGCATCGGCCATAGTGCAGGGAAGATGCTCCTGCTGACCGTAGCTATCGCTTATGGCTCTACGGTCTTCTCGGGCTATCTGGCTTACTTCACGGGGAATGCCATCTTCCCGCAGCTCATCGATGCGGGGCAAGTAGACCAGCTACAAGCGGGCCCCGAAGCTCTTACGCCCTACTTCACCATCGCAATGCCTCCCGTGATGGGCGTCATGACGGCGCTTATCTTGGCGTTCGTCCTTGGCCTTGGTGTGGCACATCTGGAGTCTACGGCGCTCAAGAACGTGATCATCGACGTCAAGGATATCATCTCGGGCGTCATCGAGAAGGTCATCATCCCGCTCCTCCCACTCTATATCCTCGGGATATTCATGGAGATGGCGAGCAGTGGCAAGGTCGTCGGGGTGCTGGTGGTCTTCATCAAGATCATCGGGGTGATCTTCGTGCTCCACATCTTCCTGCTGCTCCTGCAGTTCACTATCGCGGGGCTGGTGCAGGGGAAGAATCCGATCCGTCTGCTCATTAATATGCTTCCCGCTTACTTCACGGCACTCGGTACGGCTTCGTCGGCAGCGACGATCCCCGTGACACTTGCCCAAGCGAAGAAGAATGGCGTCAGCGACGGGGTGGCTTCCTTCACCATACCTCTCTGCGCGACGATCCACCTCTCGGGCAGTACGCTGAAGATCGTCTCCTGCGCTCTTGCTCTTATCCTGATGCGTGGCGGGACGTATGACTTAGGTATATTCACACACTTCATCCTCCTGCTTGGCGTGACGATGGTAGCAGCTCCTGGCGTGCCTGGCGGCGCGATCATGGCGGCGCTGGCCATCCTCCAGTCGATCTTAGGCTTCACGGTCGAGGAGCAGGCGCTGATGATCTCACTTTATATCACAATGGATAGCTTCGGCACCGCATGTAATGTTACCGGCGATGGCGCCATAGCCCTCGTCGTCGATAAGCTCTTAGGGCATAAGACCAGGCCAGCTCAGGAAGGAGGTGAAGTACGTGACAGAGAATAAGGCTGCACGCACCGAAGGAGTCCTCAAGGCACTCCGCACCTACCGCGCCGAGCAAGGCCTCAGTGCGCCCTTCCCTACTCTCTCTGCTGCGCTCTTCGACATGGATGGCGTGCTCTTCGACTCGATGCCCGCGCACTGCCGTTCGTGGGTACAAGCCGCTCACGAGGTAGGCCTGCAGATGAGCGAAGAGGATGTCTATTGGTTCGAAGGCCAGACGGGTAGCTACACGATCAAGCTACTCTACCAGCGTACTCTCGGCCGCGACGCCTCCCCCGAGGAGACGAAGAGGCTGTATGAGCGCAAGACACAGCTCTTCAACGAGTACAATTCGGGCAAGACACTCCCTGGCGTCGAGCTGGTACTCGCCGAGCTCTCCGACGTGGAGCGCCTTGTCGTCACAGGCTCTTCGCAAGCCTCGCTCTTAGGGCGGCTGGATGAAGCCTTCCCCAAGATCTTCTCCGAAGATCTCATGGTCACAGGCAAGGACGTGCACCGTGGCAAGCCTGACCCCGAGCCCTACCTCATGGGCTTGGAGAAAGCTGGAGTAAGCGCAGCCGAGGCCTTCGTCGTGGAGAACGCCCCCATGGGTGTGCGGGCGGCCGTCGCTGCAGGCATCTTCACCATAGCGGTGAATACGGGCTTGCTTCCCGACAGCGCTCTTGCTGACGAAGGTGCACACCTCGTCTTCGACTCAATGCAAGAGCTCTCCGAAGCGCTACCCATCCTACGCGCTCACTGGACGCTCCCCATATAGCCTCGCTGGAAGGTAAGAGGAGGAAGGATCATCCCTCACTCTTCACCCCTCGCTAAGGCGCCCAAGCCCCCACCTTCTTCCTATGAAAGCATGGCGAAAAAACGCTGTGCGCACGGCGATAAATTTCCGTATATGCAGAAATATTTTTTCGCATATGCGGAAATTTATTTTCGTATATACAGAAATTTCCCGCCGCATATACGGAAGTTTCCGGCCGTATATACGGAGATTTCATCCCCTTGATTATCAAAATAAAAGAAGGTGCAAAGGAAGTATCCTTCCCTTGCACCCTCTTGTGCTAAATGAGCCGAGGCCGAAGCGCCTACTTGAGGCTGGGCTTGGCGTATTGTAGGTTCGGCAAAGCCTTGCTACCATCAGGCGTGGTGATCGCCGCGGCGAACATCCACTTATTTAGACGGATCTCAGGGAGCGTGAAGCGCCCGATCGGTAGCTTAATCAGGATTTGATTCCAGCCCTTCTGCAGCTGGATCTGTAGGGGCGGGCGCGAAGCAGCGTTCTCGTTGGCAAGGGGAAGATCAATGTTACGCTGCCCGACAGCATTCTGCCAGCGGGGAGGCGCGATAGCTTCTCCATTGACCCACAGACGGCTGCCCTTATAGTCCCACGTGCCTTGCTGGGGAGCTACGTCCGCCTCCGAACGGCTATAATTCTGCGTCTCGAAGATCAGGCCTGCCGTCGTGGCGGCATCGCTGTGTACCCAAGCCGTAGCGTAGACGGTGCTGTTCTCCGATGCGTTGGGGACGAGGCCGTAGCAAATATCCCCCCACACGTGACGGAGATAGACTCCCGAGCCACCACTGGTGCGCTGGTAGGGGTAGGCTTCTCCACCCACCTCAGTAGGCGGTGCATACTGGTGCGCCTTCATCTGCTTGAGGTACTGCTCTTCGGGTAGGTACGAGGCAGCCAGGTCGCCACCGTTGGGATAGACGGGGCTGATATACCACTGGGCATGGCTCTGCGCCACGTAGGGGAAGGGCTCACCGGCTAAGACGCGATCCTTATGCCACAGGAGTCTGCGCTCGAAGTCCACAAACGCCTCTCGCGTCTCGGGGCTCGCCTCGGGAGAAAGCGCTGCGGTCGGAGCGTTGAAGTAGCCCGCACCGCCCCCAAGCCAAGCACGCTCGGCCAGAGCAAGCATATTAGGGTATACGGCATTCTCCTGCATGATAGCGCGGGGAGACTCCACATAGCGGTCATTCCATACGGCGAGTATCGCCCCCATCACGTTCGTATTGCTCGCCGTGACGCTGAGGATCTTGCTGCTGTAGAGCATCTGGATATCGGCGAAGAGGTCGTAGTGATTGAGGTAATGGTAGCGACTATCGATAGCGGGTGTGCCGTACACGATGCGTCCCTTTGAGCTCCATAGGTGGAGGAGGTCGACTTCCTTACTCTTGAAGGACCAGCCGGGATTCCATGCGATAGCCTTCTTACCCAGCGAACGAACGTGCTCGACCATCTCGGGGACGAAGAGCTTATCCGTGAAGTCCGTCTCATCCGTACCCAAGTGGATGTAAGGCACATCAAGACTCTCGGCCAGCTCTGTAAGGATGTCCTTGAGGGCGCGCTTGCCCTCGAGCGTCTGCATATCGAAGCCCATAGCTCGCGAGAAAGCGGAGCTGTGACCCGGCATATCGATCTCGGGGATGAGTGTGATACGTAGCTCCTTGCACAGGCGCGCCAGATCCTGTAGCTCCGAGAGGGTGTAGAACTTCCCTGGCATACGTGTCGTGTGGCGAGCCTCCGTCAGCTGAGGATAGCGCTTGCTCTGCAGTCGCCACGCTTGATGCTCGGTGAGGTGCAGGTGCAGCGTATTGACCTTGTATTGCGCCAAAAGACGTACCTGCTTCTTCAGCTCTTCCACAGGGATAAAGGCGCGGCCGAGATCGTGCATAAGGCCTCGCATGCGGAAGGAAGGCCAGTCAATGATATCGCATGCCTCCAGCTCGCCCTTCTTATCAGCCGAAATTAGGAGCTGCTCTAAGGTCTGCAAGCCACGATACAAGCCGATACGCTCGAGTGCATCCACGTAGATACCATCTGCTCCGATGCGAAGGCGATAGGCTTCCTCCTTATTGAAATAAACCTTGGGAAGCGAGGGCACGATCGAGGTGCGCACCACGATGGGGCTACGCGAATCGATGGTACAGCCGTTCCGCTGAAGTATTTCCTTCAGCTCGTCCTGTAGATACAGCCCCTCGGGCTTAAGACGGATCGTACTGCACTTCCCTGCGTGCATCTCCAGGTGCTGGGGGCGAGGAAGGAGCTTGTCTACCGACGCCTCGGCACTTGCGCTGAGGAGTAGGCAGCCACTTAATAATAGGATGTAATGCTTGCTTGTCATAGGCGGATTAATTCGATGCAGACCGAGATATCAGCATCTCGGATTAAAAGGCAATAGAAAAGGGGATGTGTCGATTGGCACATCCCCTTTTCTATCTTTGAGCCTCTTGTCGGATTCGAACCAACGACCCCGAGATTACAAATCACGTGCTCTGGCCAACTGAGCTAAAGAGGCAGGTGGGTAAGCGATCTATATCGCACCGCTACAACCTAATACCCTTGCTGCGATCAAGCCCTGGGGGAGTCAAAGGGAGCTGGTCGTATAGGACTTACCCAGTGCAAAAGTAGTATAAATATCCGAAAATGCAAGAGGGCGCCTCTGGGTGCATTCCCAGAGACGCCCCTATTGACGTATGATTAGTTATCGGCGACGGCTAGCTATTCCTCGATAGCCTCATCGGCTTCGATCTCGACATCGTCCCAATCGAACTCCAGGTCACCATCTTCGTCATCCCATTCTTCTTCAAAGTCTTCGTCTTCTTCATCGAAGCTGGGGAGATCGTCATCATCCTCAAAGACAAGGCTTGTGACGTCGATAGACTGCTGGATGATAGACTCGGTGCGGTGCTTCGTCTCACGATTAAGCTCCTGCCACAGGAGGTCCTTCAGCTCGGTGAGTCCTTGGTGAGCAGCCGCAGAGATGAAGCAGATAGGTAGCTCTGCGGGTAGCTCCTTGTGTAGCTCATCAACGATCCAGCCCTGGATCTCTTCATCGATCAAGTCACACTTGGTGATGCAGAGGACCTTACGCTTCTCCGTGAGCTCAGCATTGTACTTGACCAGCTCACTGAGGAGGAGGCGATACTCGGCGGCGATATTCTCCGTATCGGCTGGGATCATAAAGAGGAGCAGAGCATTGCGCTCAATGTGGCGAAGGAAGCGCAAGCCTAAGCCTCGCCCTTCTGCAGCACCCTCGATGATACCAGGGATATCCGCCATGACGAAGGAGCGGTCATCACGATAGCGCACCATGCCGAGGTTGGGCTCCAGCGTCGTGAAGGGATAGTTCGCGATCTTCGGCTTAGCAGCGGTGATGACAGAGAGGAGCGTGGACTTCCCTGCATTAGGAAGGCCAACGAGGCCGACATCGGCGAGCATCTTGAGCTGGAGGATGACTGTGCGCTCCTGAGCTGGCTCACCAGGCTGGGCATAGCGCGGTGCTTGGTTGGTCGGTGTCTTGAAGAAGGTATTCCCCTTACCGCCACGACCGCCCTTGACGAGAAGCTCCTGCTGCCCGTGGCGGTTGAGGTCCATGATGAATTCCCCCGTGAGGGCATCATAGACAGCGGTACCTACGGGTACCTCGATGATCTGGTCCTCACCATCACAGCCCGTGGAGCGGTTTCTACCACCACCGCCCCCGCTTGTTGCGATGACGTGGCGCTGATAGCGCAGGTGGAGGAGCGTCCAGTAGTTCTCATTGGCGCGGATATAGATGTCACCACCACGCCCGCCATCCCCACCGTCAGGGCCGCCCTTGGGGATGTACTTCTCTCTACGGAAGTGCGTAGAGCCTCGGCCGCCCTTACCTGAGCGACAGTAGATCTTGACGTAGTCTACAAAGTTTGATTCTGCCATAGTGGCTCTCGTCTTCTAGGATTAATGTGGTACAAAAATAAGGAAAGGCACGTGTCTGAAGTCTGGTCAGCCGATTCACCCGTGGGTGAGAAGCGCCACGCTCCAGGCACTATGCCTTGTCCTCCAACCAATGAGGCTGGGCTACATGCTGGTGGTCTTGTCCTTAGTTTAGGGCGTTGACGACCTTAGCGATGCGTGCCGTGATATCAGCGATAGCGCCGCTACCTTCGATGGCGTGGTGCACTCCCTTCTTAGCGTAGTGCTCAGCGATAGAAGCCGTCTGAGCGTGATAGACACCGAGGCGCTTCTGGATGGTCTCGAGGTTGTCATCGCTACGGCCGCTCTCTTCACCGCGCTTCAGCAGGCGCTGGATGAGTTCGTCTTCGGCGACCTGAAGATCCAGGACAGCATGTACAGCAGTCCCATGCTTGGCGTAGAGCGCATCCAGCGCTTCGGCCTGAGCTACAGTGCGGGGGAACCCGTCGAGGATAAGCCCCTTCTTGGGCTGGCGCTCCTGGAGTACCTTCTCGATCATGCCGATGATCAGGCTGTCGGGGACAAGCTGACCGGCGTCGATATAGCTCTTGGCTGACTTCCCCAGCTCACTACCCTGCTTGATCTCTGCGCGCAGGAGGTCGCCGGTGGAAATGTGATCGAACCCGAACTGTTCGATAAGGACTTCACTCTGTGTTCCCTTGCCAGAGCCTGGTGCTCCGAAGATCACTAAATTAAGCATCGTTGTCTCTAAAGTATGATTAGTCTTTTAGTTGATAAATATCTCTGAACATGCGACCGTAGTCATCGTAGTCGAGCCCATGACCGAGGATGAACTTATTCTCGATCTCCATCGCTACGTAGTCCGTGTGGACGTCACACTTCAAGGCCTCGGGCTTGGAGAGCATCGCAGCGATGTGGACTTCCTTAGCGCCCAGGCTATAGAAGTGCTTCTGTAGATTGTACATAGTGAAGCCCGTGTCGATGAGGTCCTCGACGATGACGACGACACGCCCCTCAAGGGACTGCGTCACAGGCATCACTTCCTTGAGCTCAAAGGTACTCTTGGTCCCCTGGTAGCTGCTATAGCGAGCAAAGGCAACCTCGAAGTCTTCGTCGATAGCGTACATGAGCTCGGAGGCAAACATGAATGAGCCATTCATGATGCAGACAAAGAGCGGGTCACGATCTTTAAAGTCAGCTTTCAGGCGTTCCCCGAGCTTCTTGACTGCCTGGCCTATGGTCTTGGCATCAATATAGGGCACGAAGGTCAGCCCCTTGAGTACTATTTCTCTCATTGAAGGATGTTACTTAACTCTACGGTTTGCTTATTAAGAAGCCACAAAGTTAGCATTATTATATCAGACGTAACGCACGCACGAGGAAGGGAAGCACGCACGCAGATGGAGAGGCTGATCCAGATGCCCTCATATAGGCAAAGCGAGCCAAGCGATTATGCTTCGACTTAGCCCGCTCTACCTGATATAATATATAGTATCTCCATCCTTATGAGTCGGCAGGGAGTTACAACTACCACGTCGACAGGTGCCGCTCAATAAGGCGCTCTACATAGAAGAAAGCCTTGACATCCTGAAGCGCTATGATGCGATCTTCATCCCCGCGATTAAGGGGATGCAAGGAGATCGTCTCCTGCTTCCTATCATGCTTAGTAAGCCGTCTAAGCAGGATACCCTCCTCTGTGACTACCACCACATTCGGATAGCGACCAATCAGACCGTGCGTCCAATCTTCGCGGAAGACCTCACGACAAAGCAGGATATCACCGATACAGAGCGAGTCGCGTGTACCATCCGTCATGCTATCGTCACGCACACAGAATAGCTGATAGCGATGCGAGGCCTCCCGATCAAGGAATACGGGCATTGATGCGTAAGCTGCATATACATCCTCTAAGTCCTGCGTATCGTCCCTCTCATAGAGAATACCTCTCCCAATGCCAGCCTCCAGCGTAGTAGGGATAACTGGAAGCTGTAGAAGAGTGCGCGATCCCAAGGTACTCGGTTCCTCTTCACAGGCTTCCCTCAACTCCCTCCCAGAAACACTTGACTCAGGATCATTTAATAGAGTCCCCTCACCACGGAGTAGATATGCCTCATTAAATAGCCCACCAAAAGCTTGATTGAATGTTTCGATAAAGCGACTTGTTACATATCCATCTATCCCATGAAGAGCCTGAGACACTGCAGATTTATGATAGCCGATTTTTACAGCTACATCTGCTTGGGTATGAATCAACCCCATGCTACGCAGATAGTCATAGGCCTCACGCAATGGAGATATAGAGCGGGGTTCAACCAACATATCTCCCTCCCCTGAGAGAAGCCAGCTTCGATTATAGCGAGGGAAAGTAGCCTTGATTCGATTTGCCATCTTGATAGAAATGCCCTGCGTCTTCCCGCTATTGATATCATACAAGACCTGTGAACGCTCCAGCCCTAGCTGAACTCCTAAGGCACTTATAGTAATACCTTCATGCTGTAGTATCCCGTTCAGGACTATTTGACCAATGGTAAATTCTGAACTCATAGCTATAGTTATTAAAATGCGTGGTGTAAGTTATGGTGTAAACAAACGTGCTTTTCGGGGGGACTTTCGTGTACTTTAGAAATGAAAATCAGCGGGCTATCTGCCCTACGAAAGAGCTTCGAACCCGCTGTATTTTACTAACTTATACCGTGTGGTCCCACTTGGGCTTGAACCAAGGACTCCCTGATTATGAGTCAGGTGCTCTAACCGACTGAGCTATAGGACCAGTGAGAGAAAACTCTCATCTTACTCGGCTGAGTACTATGTACTTTTGCCCCGCAAAGGTAGAGATAATCGCCCTATTAGCCAAATCAAACCGCCCAAGAGACGCGTATCTACAGCGCCCTTTACCATCCACGATAGCGCAGGGAGAGGGCGAAGAGTGTCTTCGTCGGGCGCACATCACGCTGCTGATGCTCATGCTGCACACGCCCCTCGAGGAGCCAATGCCTACTCAGACGATAGCGCACCCGCCCTCCGAGTACAGCCCCCTTACCATATAATAGAGTCGCACCATACTCACCTCGTAGCATCGGCGTCAGCGTATAGAGCCGGCTATCCCAGCTGGAAGCATCGAAGGCATCTGCTAAAAGATCCAGCTGTAGCCGTTCGGAAGGAGTCCATCGCAAGCGTCCCTGCACAGCCCAGCCCGAAGATGCGGCTCCACGGGCATAGAGGAGGGCAAGGCGAGGTTGCCAAGCGCCAAGATCATACGCCCCCTCGAGCTTGAAGCGATGGCTATCCTTTCGTCCCCGATAGTGTAGCCTCAGACTTGCCTCACGCTCTATCTGGAGACTGGTCATCAGGCCATAGCTCACGGACGAATACGCCATATCCTCTCCCGACCTCTGCGAATTGGATCGGTAGGCATCGAGATAAAGGAGGGTCGATCCTAAGCTACTGAAGGGAGTAAGCTGTAGCTGTAGGTGGCCACCATCCTCACTATGCGGACGGAACGCATGCGTGCCCGCCCGCCCATAATAGGTCCAGTAATGCGCCCCGATATGCCAGAGGGAGAGGCGAAAGTCCGCCCAGCCTCCTTGGAGATAGGAGAGGTGCTGGATGAAAGCCCACGCTGAGCGAGAGGTATAGGCCGCCTCACCACTAAGGCGCAGGTGCCCTCGGAGTGCCAGATAGCGGTAGGAGAAGCTCCAGGCAGCATAGCTCTGCAAGCCTTCCAGCGTCGCATCACCTTGAGTCCCTGGCGGGTGTCTTAGTCGATCTCCTTGCCAATCTTGATACACTCCCTGTAGTGACAGCTCAAGATCGGGCACACGATATTCGATCCATCCTCCATAGAGCCGAGTCAAGGCTTGCCGACGTGCCGCCCAAGCCACCTCTGTCGTATGCAGTCCCGTCTCCGAGAGCGCAGTAAGAAAGCCCTCGTCAGAGCGGTGTGCGTCTATACGACGATGAGAGGCGAAGAGTCCCAAGCGGTAGCTTCCCACGCGAAGCATACCAGCTGCCCCGCGGGAGAAGTCGCTCTCAGTCATACTCCGCACAGGACGCACACCCGTACCCTGGCGTGGGGTCAGTGAGAGGAAGCTCAGTGGGAAGGCCCCTTGCGAGAGGATCAACCCACTACCACGAGCCACGCGGTAGTCACCCAAGACGAGGGTCAGCGCGCGATACTCCAGCTGGGCATGCAGACTATAGGCATCGAGTCCTCGGTGCGCCCCCCGTCGCCAAGGCTCGCCATAGTCCTTCTCCCCCGCGATGAAGAGACTCAGGCTATGGGGCGTAGCATAGCTATAGCTTAGCCGTAATGCATCCTCCGAGCCGAGAAGTGGCTTCTTCGAAGCAAAGTCGGTGCTACTACGCTTACCATAAAAGATACGAGCCTCGTGGGTGGCTTCTAACGTATTTCCCAGCAAGGGGCGCTCCTCGGCTATGGGGCGACAGACCATAACGGGACGTAGCAGGGCGATGAGCGAGAGACTCCAGCCTGGCACCAACTTCAGCTCTGAGAGTTCATGAAAAGCCTGATGATCGGTACGATAGCGGACGAACTGATAGATCTGATAGTCCGAGAGCATCGGGAGTCGACGTAGCTCCTCCTCTCGGACGGAATTAATGTCCAGCGGGGCTCGCCTCAGCTCGTCATAGAGGGCTGCCGCTTCGTGCGCCTCGTCTTCGGTAAGCAAGCCCACCTGTAGCTGGCTCTCAATAAAAGCTTCCCAGCCCCCCTCCGAGCGGAGGCTATCCGTAGGCGTCTGAGCTTGGAGTGAGCTGAGTAGTGCACTTAACCCCAAGAGGAGCAGGGCTACACTACTCCTTATAAAGGGGGTGATGACATGAGGATTCATTGCGCTCATGGTGGTGATATTAGGGTGCTTGTGTGGGGCACTCTTCTTGTAAAGGTACTGAAAGTGTAGCACAGTCTCTTGAGGCAAGAGAAACGAATAGTCGTTTGCCCCCGAAACCAGTAGTCGTTTACGAATAGGCTTCTATTGCATCATCTAAGAACCGCTATACAATAGAGTAGCATACAGTAAGAGTAGCTTCAAGAAGGTACGAGTAATGAAGAGATGGGCTTGCTCAATGGTCCCACATATAGGTATATGGGTGCGTGGGTAGAGCTATATAGGATGGCGAAGGAAGCTATATAGCTATGGACTGATTCCTATATAGCTTTGTGAAGTGACCTCTATTAGGTTGTTGCTCCGC
>ERZ772999.629-NODE-629-length-21637-cov-14.609999_pt1 | contig 21637 bp, 18 predicted proteins | sample MGYA00511467_ERZ772999 | MGnify/ENA primary metagenome ERZ772999 (study PRJEB29015, sample SAMEA2738064) | human oral metagenome | biome: human oral; feature: human-associated habitat; material: saliva | place: China | collected 2218 ... | reverse complement strand
GAATGTTAACTACAGCAATTAAAAGAGCTAGACACATGGCACTTTTACCATACGTTGTAGACGAAAAATAAGATTAATAACGAAAAAGATGAGCTTAGGCTTGTCTTTTTTTTTGCCTCTGATATAATAAAAGGGAAAGAGTAAACATTTAACATATTTTATATAGAGGAAAAAAGATGGAATTTAGAAAATTAGATGAAACAAAAGTTTTAAAAGATCCTGTACATAGTTATATTCATATTAATTATGAAGTAGTATGGCAATGTATAGATAGTAAAGAATTTCAAAGATTAAGACGTATTCGACAATTAGGTGGAGATTTTCAGGTATATCCAACAGCAGAACACTCACGTTTTTCACATTCTTTAGGAGTGTATGAAATAGTTCGAAGAATGGTTACAGAAATTAAGTCGCTAAGTAACGAGTTAAGTGAGTATGATAAAGTATCTGTTATGCTTGCTGGATTACTGCACGATGTAGGTCACGGACCTTTTTCTCATGCATTTGAGCATGTAACAAATCACAGTCACGAAGACTACACTGTAAAGATAATTTTAGGAAATACAGAACTTAATGCAGTTTTAAGTAAAGTTTCTAAAAACTTACCACATGATATTGTTGCGATTATTCAACACACTCATAAAAATGATATATTAAATCAAATTGTATCTGGACAACTGGATGCAGATAGAATGGATTATTTATTGCGTGATTCATATTTTACAGCGACAAGTTATGGACAATTTGATCTTGAGAGAATTTTGAGAACTATGCGTGTTAGAAAAATAGATGATGATAGAAAGCAACTGGTTGTTAAGTATACAGGTATTCATAGTGTAGAAGATTATATTATGGCTCGTTATCAAATGTATTGGCAAGTGTACTATCATCCTGTAGCTAGAAGCTATGAAACGGTATTTATCCAATTATTTAAGAGGTTAAATGATATTTTTAAAGTAAATAAAGATTATTTTTCTGATATAAAAGTTTTAGTTCCATTTTTAGAAAAATCAGAAGTGACTGTTGAAGAATACTTTAGATTAGATGAAAATTCATTATTGTACTGTTGTACTTTAATCCAAGAAAAAGACGATAAAATAGCTGCTGATTTGGCTGATAGATTACTTAATAGAAAACTTTTTGAATACGTTGATTATAATGAAGATAACCTAGAACAAATAAAAAATATGTTAAAAGAAAATAACTTTGATATGAATTATTATTTAAGAATAGAAAGTATCGAAGCAAGTTTATATAGTCCGTATAAAGGAAGAAAAATACTAATAGAAAAGTTAGATGGGAAAATAGTTGCTTTAGAAAAAGCTAGTACTATAGTAGAATCAATCACAAAAGGTGAAACTAAAAGAGAAGGTACTATATTTTATCCTAGATAAAGTTAATAAAATAATTGCTAGTATTACGATATTGCTATGTATAACTAGCAATTATTTTTTTATAACGTTAAATTGTCAGAAAATAAATTTATTTTAACTAACTATTGATTTTAATTGTCGGAAATGTTATAATCGTAATTAGTTAAAAAATTTTCAACAATAAAGGAGCGATGTTAAATGTTTGAATTAGCAAATGTATCAAGACCAGGAGTGAGTGAATATATTTCAGGAAGTGGCGCGTTATCGGCACTTGATAGTAGATTAGAAGGTTTTAAAACTCCTTTAATTGTTACTGGGGAAAAATCTTATGCAGCTTTCAAAAAATTCTATAAAGGTAATAGGGAGTTCAGAGTAGCTAAGTATGATGGAACTGCATCATATGAAGATATGCAACGTATTGCAGATGAATATGGGCAAGATGTTGACGTAGTACTTGGAGTAGGTGGAGGTCGTGTAATCGATACTGCCAAAGGTGTAGCTAGTGTATTAAATAAAGAGTATATGACTGTACCTACAGTAATTGCAACTTGTGCTCCATATGCACCAGTAGCTGCTGTTTATCACCCAGATAAAACATTTAGAGAGGTTGGATATTTCAAACGTACAGCATACGCGTGTGTTGTTGATTTAGATTTATTGTTAGAATCTCCAAAAGAATACTTTGTAGCAGGTATCGGAGATACACTTGCTAAATGGTATGAAGCAGTAGTATTAGTAGAAAGAAATAATAAATATAATGATCCATTAGTTAGAATGGGATTAGAAGCAGCAAAAATTACTCGTGACGTATTATTACGTGACGCAAATGGAGCTTTAGAAGCTTTAGATAAAAAAGAAGTTACAGAAAGCTTTAAAAATGCAGTAGATACTGTATTTGCAATCTCTGGATGTGTAGGATGCTTTGCTGTACACTATGGTCGTATGGCAGGGGCTCATGCGGTGCACAACGGTATGACGTTAATCGAAGAAACTCATAGCGTATTACACGGAACAAAAGTTTCTTACGGTATCTTAGTTCAATTATTAGCAGAAGGTAAAAAAGATGAAGTGGAAAAATTAGTTCCATTCTATAAAGAAAATAACCTTGCTTATAACTTAGCATGTGTAAATGTTGTAGAAGATGTTGAGGCTAAGATGCAAAAAATTGCAGAATTTGCTGCAAGCGATAAAGAATCATTCAAACTAGCTGTTGATGTATGTACTCCAGAAGTAGTTTTAGCGGCTATGAAAGAATTAGAAGAATTAACTAAATAATATAACAAGAAACCACTAAGTAAATCTAATTTTACTTAGTGGTTTTTTAGAGCGGTCTGTAATTAAAGATTATTTTTTAATACTGGAACTAACATAGCTTTTTTAACGTCTTCTGCAGTGTTATCTTGTAATAAGTAGTTAACTATTTCATATCCGAATAATATAGCTACAGCTGGTCCCTGTGCTGTAATTACGTTTTTATCTATAACAACAGCTTTATCAGAGTTGTAATTTTTATAATTAATTTCTTTATCAAAACCAGGGTAAGATGTTACTTCTTTGTCGTCTGTTATTCCAGCAGCGCTAAGCACTATAGGAGCGGCGCAAATAGCGGCAACTAATTTTCCAGAATTATACATTGTTTGATAAAATTCAATAATTTTTTTATTATCTCGAAGTAAAGTACTTCCTGGCATACCACCTGGTATGACTATTGCATCGTATTCCAAAATATTATTTACTTCGTCTATTTTTTTGTCTGCGAGTATTTTTACATTGTGTGAACTTGTTATAAAATCTTCATTATTTGCAGAGATAAGATCTACTTCTAGATTAGCACGACGCATAATGTCTAGCGGAGCGATAAATTCTAATTCTTCACTACCATTTTCAATAAATAAAGCAACTTTTTTTGTCATAAGAACCTCCGAAAATTTATTATATCTACTTATATTTTATAATATTTCCTAGAAAATATAAAGTTATAGAAAAAAAGCAACCACATCCGGAATGTGGTTGCAAAGTTCAAGCTTTTAAAATTATTTAGAAATTTCTAGAACTCCGTAGCCTGTGTCACGGCGTTTATAAACTATAGAAACTTCTCCAGTTTTGTCATCTAAAAATGCAAAGAAATCGTGACCTAAAAGTTCCATTTGGAAAACAGCTTCTTCTCTTGTCATAACTTCAACTTTAAGTTGTTTAACTTTTCCAAGATTTACTGATGGTTCTTCTACATCTTCTAATTCGCTAGTAAGAAGATTTTCGTTAACAAATCCTTTTTCTCGACCTTTTCTATTGATTTTTGTTTTGTGTTTTCTCATTTGTCGTTCTAGTTTGTCAACAGCTAAATCTACTGCAGCATACAAGTCTTCGTTAGTTTCTTCTGCACGAAGTGTAACACCTTTTAAAGGCACAGTGATTTCAATTTTTTTCTTATTATTTTTGTATACTTTAGCATTAGCGTAAACGTTTGCTTCTAAACTGTCAGCAAAGTATTTTTCTAATTTAGAAACTTTATTCTCTACATACTCCCTAATTGCTTGAGTAATTTCTAAATTTTCTCCTCGTACTTGATATCTTAACATTTTAAAGCACTCCTTTCATAAAGTAGACAATCTACTTTATAGGGTTTCCCCTTATTTTATACATTTATTATAACATTATTTGATAACGTTAGCAACTGTAAAAATGTAAATAGTAGATTTTTGAAAAATATATATTTATTTGCTTTGTAAATATATTTTTGTTAAAATGAAAATAAAGACAATATTGTAAGGAATTATAGATTATTACAAATATTAAAAAGAAGAATTATCTGAGATGATACTCAAAGATTATTATAAAATAATGTTATACATTATTTTTATAGAATGCTTTTATTATTGCTGTATTAATAGTAGTATTGGATTTTTTATCTATATTTAAAATACAATTAAATGATTCATATGATTATTGTAGATTAATTGCTTTTTCATTTATATACAGATATAACATTTAATACTTATTTAAAAATGAAATTAATCACTCTGAAGAATATTATAGAATATATTGGAGTAAAGTAGAGGGTAATCGTACTATGAAAGGGAAAAAATATATAATTATAGTAGTAACTTTTGTTATAAGTTTAATAATATTGACTTCTTGTGGACAACGACAATCTAAAGATTATCGCTTAGCAGAAGAATTTAAATCATTAGGTCTCAAAGGTAATTTAAAAGTGGTTGACACAACAAAAGAAATTAAAGCATACTATGGAACTCGAGTTAAGTTAAATTATACAGAAAAATTTTCTGATGGTTATGTTTTAAATGAAAATACGCAGGCAGATATACGGGAACCTAGCGAAGAACACGGAGCGGATTTGTATTTTGATCTTTCATCAAAAATTGAACCTTTACTTAATGTCAAAGAAAGAGAGTTATTTGATATTGTTAAACGTAATGAGTTTAATTTTTTACTAGATGTTTATAAAAAAAGACCAGGATATAAACTAGAGGAAGATAAAATAAAAAAGGATATAGCGAATAAAATTAATGAATTGTTTAATGAACAAGTGACGTTTGATTTTTATTGTAAGTTTGAATTAGATTCTAGAGAGAAAGTCTGTGCTGCAATTATTTCACAGGCAGTTAAAAATCGTGATAATGGAGATTTTGAAGCAGCGGGCTTTTATAATATTACCCCTGAAAATTTAATGAAGAATAAAGGGGTGAGACTTAGTATCGGTTGTAATTTTTCTAGAGTTAATCCAAGTCTTACATATTCTTATCCGACAGAGCATGTCGATATTTTCAAAGCAAAACTATTAAGTTTACCAAAAGGTTCTTTTATTGATGGAGTCTATTTAATAAATGGAAGTTATTATGACGATCGTAAAAGAACAGGATTTGAATTGGTTTGTACATTTGTTGTTGAAGATGGAATTGGTCATTTTGAAGAAGATAAAATTATCTCAGAAAAATCGATATAATTGAACGAAATTAAATGAGTTCAGATTTCTCCTTATTTTATATATTAGTTATAATAATATTTGAAAAAGCTAGTAACTGTAAAACATAAAAAGTTAATATTTAAAAATATATATTTTGGCTTTGTAAATATTTTTTAAGTGGAAATCAAAGGTAATGGTATTAGCATTATAATGTTCATTTGTGATTTTTAGTAAGAGGGAATGAGAAATTAAACTGAAAGTTTTAGGGAGTAAATTATGTTTTTTGAAAAATATTGTGAATTTATTGAGGCTTTATATTGCGTGCATTATTGCAATATTACTGAAAATAAAAAGATAAATTATTACAAAAATATATATAATGATTATTTGAAATTTGGGAAAAGAAATAAAGATTTTGAAGAAATATACAATGATATAACGTCAGGAGTAGTCTGTACTTTAAATTATTCTGATTTAGAATTTTTAAAAAAGTATAATGGGCTACTTTTTTCTATTTCTGACTTATTAAACTTAAAAATTAAAATACATTATTTAGATTCTTGTCCTCATGTTAAAAAGCTATTAGGTGTAGAAAATAGAAAGAAACAATATCATTGTATTAGATGCGGGAATACTAATCAAAATTTATTTTATAGTTATAAAAATGAAGATGTTAAGATAGTTTATTGCATTAGGTGTTTAGAATTTGGCCGTGTAGATAATTTTGCACCTATGTTTCAGATTAATATTCCGGTTATAAATAAGAAAAATATAATAAAACCAAGTACTAAGCTTAGTGATCTGCAGAGTGAAGCAAGTAAACAATTAGTAATTAATACTAGAAACAATAATAATACTTTAGTTTGGGCTGTTTGTGGAGCAGGTAAGACAGAGATAGTTTATGAGTTAGTTTATGACTCCGTTATGTCTAATAAACGTATATGTATGGCTATTCCTAGAAAAGATGTAGTAAAAGAATTATACACTAGATTTTCTAAAGATTTTAAAGGTTTAGATATTAACGTCTTGCATGGTGATGAAAAAAGTTTTGTTGATTCAAATTTTTATATTATGACAACGCATCAGTTAATAAAATATTATGGATATTTTGATATTGTAATTATTGATGAAGTAGATGCCTTCCCATATTCAGGTGACGAGTGTTTAGAAGAGGGTGCTTTATCAAGCTTAGTAGAAGAAGGTGTTTTAGTATTTTTATCAGCAACACCATCAAAAAAAATTAAAAGTTACGTGGATGAAATAATAAAAATCCCGATTAGATATCATGGTTACTTATTACCTGTACCGAGAATAAGAAAAGTAAATAAAAAAGTATTAATTTTTGAGGAAAAATCAGAAATAATAAATAAATATATCTCGCAAATTCTAAATAAAAGGCGTCGATTACTAATATTTGTTCCAATAATAGCCATGTGTCAAAGTCTAAAGAACTACTTGGAAAAGTATATTCCAGAAAGTATTAAAATAGATTTTGTTTATAGTGAAGATAAAGACAGATCCGAGAAAATTCAAAGGTTTTATAATTTTAAAATTGATATACTAATAACGACAACAATATTAGAAAGAGGTGTAACCTTTGATAATTTAGATGTTATGGTCTTCGATGCTGGGCATAAAAATTTTACAAAAGAATCGTTAATACAAATTGCAGGAAGAGTAGGGAGAAAAGAGTATGATAATACGGGAGAGATAATTTATTTTAGTGACGAAATAACTAAGAATATAAAACATGCAATAAAAGAAATAGAGTATATGAATAATTTAGCTAGCTACAGAAAGCTAAATAAGGAGTAAGTATGAAGTGTATATATTGTAAGAAAGAGATAGTAGAAAAACTTAGTTTTAATAATGTGTTTTCTAAAAAGAATAGTTTAGTTTTATGTGAAGAATGCAAATATAATATTGACATAAATATAACTGAAGTAGTAGGATATACCCTGTATTATTTTGGTGATTATGAATTTTTAAAGGAGACTATATATAATATTAAATACTCTGGGGCTATTCATAAAGCGGAAAGATTTAGAGAGCTTTTTAGCTTGTTTTTTAAAAAATATAAGTTTAATCTTGTTACAATAGTACCGATAAATAATACGAGGAAATACACTAGAGGTTTTGACCATATAGCACAGTTATGCAATGTTTGTAATGTGAAATACACTGATACCATGCAATGTGACTATCGAGAAAAACAATCAAAACTTCATAAAAAACGTGAAAAGCATAAGTTTAGAATAATAGATAATCTAAATTTTGAAAAATATCCTAAGAGAATATTGATAATAGATGATGTAATAACGAGTGGTAATACATTAATAAGTTGTGCTGAAGTGTTAAAGGAAAGATTCCCTGATGCGGAAATTTGCTTTTTAACATTAGCTAAATCATAGAAAAGAATATGATGTATTTACTGTACGTATTTTTCTGTTTTGTGGTATAATTTATAAGTTAAAAAAATAGTTAGGAGATGGTTAAAACAAAAATTTTATTTTCACTAATAATGATAGTACTTATTTTGGTATTAGTTTATTACTTAACGAAAAAATTTGAATTGAAGAAGGATCAAATAATTATATTTTGGATATTGGTATTATTTTGGTCAGCAATTAGTATTATTAGGGCGTATAGAAAGCTCTACGCCATAACTCCAGTAGAAAATGGAGGATTATCATTAACACCTCTTTTAGCTTCTCAAATAGCTGCAGGATATGGGTTAATGAGTTTAATAGTAAGATTACCTATGTTTATAGCGAGTGATATATTTAGACGACGTAAAATATTCGTTCAAATATCACTGTTTTTACTAATTGTAACTTCGTTTTTAGTAGCTTTTAATGGTAGTTATACTACTTTATATTTATCATCGTTATCTTTAGGTATAAGTGCGACAATGTTAGCATTGTTTAATGTTATATTTTCGGAAACTTTCTCTAAAGAAAAAGCTGCGTTATCAGTATCTATTTTATCAGTAGCGCCGCTTCTTGCTGAATTTATCGCAGCACCAATACAATATATCTTTACTATAAATGAATATAAACATTTTAATTATATGTGGATAGTATCAGGTATATTGGCTGTTGCAACATTTATTTTAACATTTATGATGAAAGACTATCGTCCAGTTAACAGTGGTTTTTCATTCGATAAAGTTAAAGTAGTATTAAAACATGGAAGTTTTATCTATGTCTGTATAATGGCTTTATTACTTTCATTTGTGAAGTTTGCGACAAGTGGAGCTAATATGATAGCATACGGAAAAACTTCATTAGGAATGAGTCCTCTTATGCTTGCTTATATGGATGCTGTGTTTGCTATTCCGCAGCTAATAGCGGGTGTTTTAGTAGGGGTATATTTCACAAGAAAATGGGGGCTACAAAAAACATTACTATTTATGTTTGGTTGTGCGTTAGCATTCTACATTATAGCTCTATATGTAAATAATCCATATATAATTTACTTTAGTTATATTTTAAATGGTTTAGGTTATGGTGGAGCATATAACGTGCTTATCTCTCTTGCTATGCAATATTTTGATAGAGAGTATCGAAATGTAAGTATGGGAATATACCAAGCATTCTTTGCACTAGGGATTTTCTATGGTGACTATGTATATGTTTGGATAGCTAAACATGTAGCTAATGGTTTATTCGGTTTTGACCAAAGTAAAGCAATATTCTTAATAGTTATAGGTATTACATTATTAAGTATGCTTATGGTTAAGCTTAGAGTAAAAGATAAATAAAAAAAGGATCTGACTTTTTAGTCAGGTCCTTTTTTATTTTTAGTGTCCAATAAGATCGGCTCTCATCCAACCTTGTTTTCCATTATATGTTACAAATGCCCAAGTTTCACCACTAGAGTTTCTTTCAGTGAAATCAACATAAACTGTATCACCTTTTTTAGCTGTTGATAATACAGAACTTGAATCGTTTGAAGAACTTCTTAAGTTAACGCCAGCGTCTACATATATTCTAGCAGCTCTATTGCTGAAGTATGTACGATTAGAATTAGACGAAGATGATGAGCTAGAAGAGTTATCTTTAACTATAATAGTTTCTTTTTCTTTTTCTTTCTCTTTTTCTTTCTCATTTAGACCATTTACAGTGAATGTACGTTTGAATTCACCTTTTGTATCTAATTTTAATTTTTGTGCTGTATTATGATTTAAAGTAATAGTAACTTCTACTTTATCACCATTTTTTAAGTTTTCTTTCTTATCATAAGAAATATCAGGTTTTGATAAGAAGTTAGAAATTTCAGTAGATGTGTTAGCTACTTCTGGGATTTTTTTAATATCTACTTCTGGTTTTCCTTCTCCATTTGTACCATAAGTTACGAAATTAATTTCATAAGCTGAAACATCTACAACATTTTCTTTTTTCATAAACTTATTATATCCGAAGTACAGAGCTACAACTAGAACTAAGAAAGTTACTATAGCTGTAATAATTATTGGAATAGGACTCTTTTTCTTTTCATTTTTAGGTTCTTCGTTATAACTATTGTTGTCATTATAATTGTTATAGTTAGGATTTACCGGTGGTACATTATACTGTTGGTTGTTTTGTTGATTGTAGTATTGTTGGTCGTTAACCGTATTGTTGTATTGAGTATTTTGGTTATCATAATGTTGACCAGTGTAACCAGGATTATTATATTGACCGTTATAATCAGGGTTATTGTATTGCTCGTTATATTGATTATATTGGTCATTTGGGTAGTTGTTATATTGATCATTATTGTAATTAGGATTATTATTCTGAGAATTATAATTCCTGTTATTATTTGGGTTTTGATTATTCATAAATTTCTCCTTTTATTATTATTCTGCGTAGTCTCCACCTGGAGCATTTAGGTACTCCTCAAGTGGAATATTTTTTTCATAAAGTATTTTTGCAACATCTTGACCAACATATCTAATATGCCAGCTTTCTTCCATGTAACCAGTTTTTTCTACGAATTCTGGTTTATATCTAACGATAAATCCATATTTATGTGCGTTATTAGCAAGCCATTGAGCAGCCTTTTTACTACGTTCACTTGTCCCTTCAGAACCTAGCAGCTGACCATCACTATCGATAAGGTCGAATACTAAACCTGTTTGGTGTTCACTATATCCAGGACGAGCTGAGAATCTATCCGCTTCTGCTTTTCCGTGTGCAGATACATAGTTATTATATAAGCCAACTTGTGTCTCATAAGATCTAAATCCTGATACTTGATTTGTAATATCCATTCCAGCACTTTGAGCATCTTTAATCAGTTTATTAACATTTTTTCTCGCTGTTGGATCTTCACCAGGGTTATAATTTTTAGGTAAAGGGTGTTTTTTATTAGCTAGTACTATACCGTTTATAACAGTAGGTTCGCTAACAGTTTCTGGAGTTTTACCTTTTTGTGATTCTGAGTTTTCTTTGCTGTCAGAATTTTTAGAGTTACTTTGATTATTAGAACTGTTTGAATTATTATTGTCTTTTTTTGTTTCGGATGTATTATTTGTTGATGAAGTATTTGAGTTAGAAGAGCTTTCATCATCTTTTGTTAAATAATATAAACCACCAAGAGCAAATGTAAGGACAATTATACTAACAGTAACAATAGTTATAATATGTCTTTTCATAAAATTTCTCCTTTCCTTAATAAAAACATACTTTATAAGAATACTATAATTGTATACGTATTTCTCCTATGTTATATATGATAAGTTGAAGTTTAGATTTTGTCAATATAAAATAAAAAAATATAGTAATTTAATAAAGATTTTTCAAATTTTATGACTTTTCGAAAATGAAGGGGAAAATAATGAATAAAATTCAAAAAAATTGTTTTAAATTGATAGGTTAATAGTGAAATATTAAATTTTATTTTCCTTTAAAAAAGTATTAAAATTTGGTATAATTAATAGGATATAGAACGGAGGTTCTCTATAAAAAACGAAAAAGGAGTGTTAAATTGAATAATAACATTTCAGAAAGTCTAAAAAAAGAATTAGAGAAATTATTAGAGAATAAATTTTTCTTTAAGAAACCTAGTAATACTAAAATAATTGTTTATTCACTTACTTTTATTGCGTTAGTTGTTTTAAGTGCTTTCCTTAATATAGTGGAAATAGGAGCTTTTTTAGCGGTATTCCCTTTAACATATGTACTAGGAGCTAGAGGGCTGAAATATTACTTACCGCTTGTTTTATCTGGTGTTGTAATATTGATGTTTTTCTCAAATCCATATATGTTATTTTGGTTTACTATGCACATGGTACTGGCATTTATTGTATATCAATCTATAGTAACAAGAAACTCTAAGGTATTCCTAGTTACAGCAGTTTCTGCATTTTTATTTTTAGGGATTGCTATTTACACAGCATTATTAGTAAAAAACGGAATTTTAAATATTACAAATGAACAAATTAATCAATTTGTAAATGATATTCAAAAAGAAAGTGCACTTTCTAATCAAACTATTGATAAAAGTGTCTTATTATCAACGATTGATTCGTTGAAAAGAACTTTCCCTGTAACATTGTTTATTACGTTATTCTTATACAGTTTACTATTAGTTCAATATACATTATCTATGTTAGGAAGAGAATATATTATTATTCCTACGTTTCCTAAGTTTAGTAGAATTACTCTAAGTTCTCGTATTGCGAACATCTATATAGTTTTAGTTATTATAGAGTTAATAGTAGGTGTACAAGTAGGAGATAGTTCTAATAATTTTTGGTATGTATTATTGCAAAATACTAATACAATATTAGGACTTGTCTTTGCACTTAATGGTTTGTTTACAGCATTTTTCTTTGCTGAATTAAAAGAAAATGAAACTAGTATAAAAGTAATGTTAGTTATATTGTTTATAATATTTAACCCAATTTTAGAAATGCTTGGGTTTGTAGACAGTGTATTTAAATTAAGAGAAAGTTATATTATCATGAAGAAAGGAAGATAGCGATGAATGCAAAAAGAAAGTATGAATTAATTATTTTAGCAATTGTTATTTTAGGTGCTATAGTAATAGGTCTACTAAGTTTAGAAAGCTTAGCTATATATTTCTTAGTGCTACTTCTTGCACTAATCCCTATCTACTATTATTCTAAAAAAGTTGCTGAACAAACTGAAAAATATGTTAGCAAGCTAACTAATCGAATAAAAGATTCGTCTGAAAAAGGAATAAATAAATTCCCTATCGGTATTATAGTAATAGACGAAAATAAAAATATAGAATGGGCAAATAATTTTATTTATAAACATATAAAAGTTGAAGAAATAAAAGGTGTTAATATACTAGAACTTATGCCTGAAATTGAAGAAATCTTTGATGTAGAAACACCAGTTGATAATCAGTTTGAAATTTTTGGTAAACACTACAAAGTTAATTATCAAAAAGATAGTGGTTATATTTACTTCTTTGATATTACTGAAAGTAAAGTGGTAATGCAGAGATTTCGTGATACAAGACCTATTATTTTAAACTTAAGTCTTGATAACTATGAAGATGTTTATGATTCATTAGACGATGAGGTGGCAAGTAGCTTTGATGCTACTGTTGTTAGAATTCTAACTGAGTGGGCTAAGAAAAATAGTATTTATTTAAAACGATTAGATGAGGATAGATTTATAGGTCTTTTAAATGTTAAAGATCTTAAAAAGATAGAAAAAGATAAGTTCCAGATATTAGATTCAATTAGAAACTTAAAAGAAGAATTTGATGCACCAATTACCCTAAGTATTGGTGTAGGGATGGGAACAGATTTCTTACCGGAGTTAGGTGAATTAGCAAAAAGTTCTCTAGACCTTGCATTAGGACGAGGTGGAGACCAGGTTGCTATGAAAGACGTTGATGGAACGATTAAGTTTTATGGAGGTAAAACTAATCCACAAGAAAAACGTACTAGAATTAAGGCAAGAGTTATATCAAATGCCCTTGCAGATATTATTACCGATAGTGATAAAGTTATAGTTATGGGGCATAAACGTCCTGACTTTGATGCTATTGGTGGTTGTGTAGGTATTTATACTTTTTCAAAAATAGTAGGAAAAGATTGTTACATAATTTTAAATGACAGTGATAAAGATGAAACTATTCAAAAAATTATGTTGGAAATTGAAAACACTGATGAAACATTGACGAAAGTATTTATTAACAGTGATGAAGCTTGGGAATTAATGACACCTCAAACAACATTAATTATTGTAGATACATCAGATGCTTCTCGTGTTATAGATGCTGCGATATTATCAAAAGCAAACAAGAAAGTTATAATTGACCACCATAGACGTGGTGAAGATATAATAACAAATCCACTATTAACATATATAGAACCATATGCGTCATCATCATCGGAGTTAATAGCTGAATTGATTGAATATCAAACAAAAATTGAAAAAATCACACCACTTGCAGCAACAATTATGCTAGGTGGTATAGTAGTTGATACTCAAAACTTCTCTATAAGAACAGGTTCAAGAACATTTGATGCTGCAGCTTATTTAAGAAGTAATGGAGCAGATCCAACTAAAGTAAAAACTATCTTAAAAGAACCAATTGAAAACTTTATGAATAGAGTAGAAATTATTAATAATTCTATTCAGAAAACACCAGAGATAGTAATAGCTAAAGCACCAAGTGAAAAAACATATACAAACGTTATGTTAGCTCAAAGTGCAGATTTACTACTTACTTTAAAAGGTATTGAATGTAGTTTTGCGGTTGGATATTTAGATAAAAATAGAGTAGGTATTTCTGCTAGATCATTAGGTAATATGAATGTTCAGTTAGTAATGGAAGAGCTTGGTGGAGGTGGACACCTTGCTAATGCTGCTACTCAAATAGAGGGTGTTGACATTGATACAGCAGTGTCAAGATTAAATGATGCAATAGACCACGTATTATTACAGTAGTTTAATAAATTTAAAAGTGAATTTTATTTAAAGGAGATAGGGCAATGAAAGTTATATTTATAGAAGATGTAAAAGGCAAAGGTAAAAAAGGAGATGTTAAGGAAATTGCTGACGGATATGCAAAATTCTTAATTACGAATAAAAAAGCAGTTCAAGCAACTAATGCTAATATGGCTACATTAAAAGGACAACAAAAACGTGTTGAAAAAGATAAACAAGAAGAGTTAGTTCAAGCTAAATTATTAGCAAAACAATTAGAAGATGTTGAAGTTAAAATTGCTGTTAAAGCTGGAGAAGGTGGAAGATTATTTGGATCAGTTTCTTCAAAACAAATTGTTGAAGAACTTAAAAAACAACATGATCTTAAAGTAGATAAGAAAAAAATTGATTTACCACATGGAATCCAAGCTTTAGGATATACAAATGTAAAAATTAAATTACACAGTCAAGTTGAAGGAACTATTAAAGTTCATGTAGTGGAACAATAATAATTATGTAGGTGGAAGAATGAAATATCATATAGATTCTGTTATTTTAGCAGAGCAATCTCTGCTTGGAGCTCTTATGCAAGAGCCAGAAAAATTAGTAGAAGTCAAAGCTGCAGTTGATGTAGAAGACTTTTACGATGAAAAAAACAAGGATATTTATAATGCTATTTTACGTTTAGATGAAGCGGAAATAATACCGGATACCACTACAATATTTGAAGAAATTAATAATAGTGGGGCATTCAAATCGATGGATGCCTCATTATATATAGTGGAGCTTTATGATATTACGCCAAGTACACGTAATATAATGCATTATGCAAATTTAGTAAAACGATATTCTATATATCGTGAAATTCGTTCAGCTTTATTAAGTAGTACTGAAGAGATGAATCAAGGGAATGCTGATATTGATTCATTAACTGCTACTTTATTCGATCAAGTAGAAAGAGCTATGGAACGAGCAAAAACTTCACAGTTTAAAAATATGAAAGATGTAACTAATGAAGTATTCCAAGAAATAGTAGCACGTATGTCTGGAGAAGGTCAGAATATTGCCATTCCAACAGGGTTTAGTACATTAGACCAACTTGTCGGTTTAGGGAAAGGTGACCTGATAATATTAGCAGCTCGTCCTTCTATGGGGAAAACAGCCTTTGCTTTAAATATTGCCTTAAATGTAGCAGGTAAGAACCATAGAGATGAGAGTGAGAAAAAAACAGTAGCTTTATTTTCTTTAGAGATGGGTGCGGACCAATTGGTATCTAGGATGATATGTAGTGAAGGAATGTTAGATTCTGAAAAAATCAAAAAAGGTACTTTAGATAATGATGATATGATGAAGTTGGAAACAGCTGTTCATTTCTTAAATCAGAAAAATATTTTTATCGAAGATAGTGCATTTATAAAAGTCAATGAAGTTAAAGCAAAATGTAAACTTCTAAAAAATGAGCATGGCTTGGACCTTGTTGTTATCGACTACCTACAACTTTTACAAGGAAGTAAGAGAACAGATAATAGACAACAAGAGGTTTCTGAGATTTCTCGTAGTTTAAAACAAATGGCTAGGGAATTAGAGTGTCCAGTTATAGCATTATCACAGTTATCACGTAGTGTAGAATCACGCCACGATAAACGTCCTATGATGAGTGACCTTAGGGAATCTGGAAGTATTGAGCAAGATGCCGATATTGTATCATTCTTATATCGTTCAGACTATTATAGAAGTGAGGATGCGGATGAAAATGAAGTTCAAGAACCTAGTGATGTTTCTACTGTTGAGGTTATTGTAGCTAAAAACAGGAATGGACAGACAGGTACTGCAGAATTAGCATTTATGAAGCGCTATAATAGATTCGTTTCAAAAAGCTATGGCGAATAAAGTATAAAATACTATAACTTAAATGAAATCTTAGGAGAAAATTAATATGAAATTTAAAAATAAGAGGTTAATTTCGGCTGCGATTGTAGTAGTATTAGTAATTGTTTCACTAATAGGTGGAACAGTAGGATCAAAAGAACAGTCAAAAGAAGCATCTGATAGATATCTAGCAGATTTTCTAATGAATCAGACAGTTCATAAATTAACATTAAAAGAAGGTAGCGGAAGCGAAGTTATTCAAAAAATTTCTGTTGAAGGTGAAATTGGTTCAGAAATGACTAATACATATTCAAGAGGATCAATAATAAATCAAATTAAAGTTGCCTCAGCAGATCCAAATGTAAAAGCAATTTTATTATCTGTAAATACCCCTGGTGGTGGAGTATATGAAACTGCAGAAATTTATAATGCTTTAAAAAATAGTGGGAAAGATGTCTATGTAGCAATGAAAAAACAAGCAACATCAGGAGGTTATTATATCTCTATGGCTGCTAAGAAAATCTATGCTAATTCAGAAACAACTACCGGATCAATTGGAGTAATAATGAGTTATGTTTCTGCTCAAAAATTCTTAAATGAACATGGAATTAAACAAGAAACTATTCGTTCAGGTGATCAAAAAGCAATAGGTGGACTTGCAGAAGATTTACCAGAATCTACTAGAAAGATTTATCAAGAACAAAACAAAGAAGCATATGATAGATTTGTTAAAGCTATTGCCGAAGGACGTAATATGAGTGAAGATGAAGTTAAAAAACTAGCAGATGGAAGAACTTATAGTGGTAAACAAGCGGTAGAAAATAAATTAGTAGATAAAATCGGGACAGAAGACGAACTTATTAACTTAATCAAAGAGGAGAAGAATCTAAGTAATCCAAGTGTTATTGAATTAAGAAAAGATAGTTCATCAGAAAGTATTTTATCTAGATTAGTAAAAGCTACAACTAGATCAATTATTTCAGAGTTTAATAGTGAAGCTTCATCGACTAGTGTAGAAAGAAGCTATTTAGGTTAGGGGGTTGTTATAATGACTAATAATTATAATGAAAATACAAACCCTGATTATCTAGGTAATGAATCAAACCTTAATCAAAATAGTGAAACTTCACAAGTAAAACACCAAACTGAGGACTTAACATCAAATAGTATCCAAACTAATGAGGTAACTACTAATAATGAAAGTAATGAGATGTTGCAGTCTGACTATCAAAGTAGTGAATCAAAAGAAAATCATAATAATGAACAATCTGTAAAATCTGAGAATTTGACTCAGCAAGCTAATCAAACAAATAATCAAAATTATAATTATAATAATTATAGTCGTAGTGTAGATTTTTCATTACCAACAACATTTGAAGATTATGTAAAACTATCAGAGAACTTTTATGCAGGTTTCTGGCAGAGATTTATGGCTTATATAATAGATTTAATAGTAGTTGCATCAATTACAGGATTGTTCAATACAGCAACATTAAACTATTTAAATGTAGGGATTAAACTTTCTCTAATTGGAGAATTTACTTTAAGCTTTATTATTGTTTTATTTACTTACTTTATCCTTATGACATATTTCTTTTCTCAAACATTAGGTAAGGTAATAATGAAGATAAAAATAGAAACAAATAAAGGTGAAAAACTATCGTGGTCTGATGTAATTTATCGTGAGGGTGTGGGAAGAATACTAATGACAGTATTATTTTATATTCCATATCTTTTAGTAGGTATACTACCTAAGAAAAAAGGATTACATGATTATATCGCTGATACTGTCGTAGTTAAAGAAGATTTTTCTAAGTTAAGAAAACAAATGAACGAAAAAATAAGAGCTCTATAGAAAAAAAGATGCAATATAAAAATATTGCATCTTTTTTCTTCTATTTATCGTATCCAAGATACCCAATAGCAAGAGCACGAGGCCCTGCATGGCATCCAATAACTGGAGAAACAACTTCAATTTCAGTTTCGATATCTCCAAATACTTTTTTTATTGTATCTTGTGCTTTAGCTAGTAAATCATCACTTGTATATAGTATGAATAGTGATTTTGGATTTTTTTCTTTAATTTCTTCACACATTTTCGTAAGAACTTTATTCATACCTCTATGCTTTCCAGAAACAGTTAATAAACCATCTTTAACTGTGATAATAGGTAGAATATTTAATAAGTTCGATAATAAGAACTGAGCTTTAGTTAAGCGTCCACCAGCATAAAGGAAGTCCATAGTTTCTACTGTTACTAGAACATTTTGTTTTTCTAAAAGTTCTTTGTATTTACTTTCTATATCTTCATAAGCAAGTGTTCCTGCTGTATAATCTTTAACGATTTTTTCAATTGCACAACCTACCATTCTAGCTACTTGTTCAGTATCGATTACTTTAATTTCTAGTCCTTCGATAAGATCTTTTGCTTGTAAGAATGATGAATAAGTACCAGATAATTTTGAAGATACACTAAAAGCTACTATTCTTTCATAACCTTCACTTTTTAGTTTTTCATATACTTCTAAGATTCTTCCAACTGATGGTTGGCTAGTGCTAGGTTTCATACCAGCATTTACTTTTTCGTAAAATACCTCAGGAGTAATAGTTACATTATCTATATAAAGTTCATCGTCTAGACGAACCTCAACTGGTATTACAGTTAAGATTGGATTATTTTTTTCGAATTCTTTATTAATTTGTAATGCTGAATCACATACAAATGCTGTTTTCATAAATTTCACCTCAAATATAAATTATACATTTAGTTTTTTTAATAGTCATAAAGTTATGTAGAAAATTCTACTTAGATAATGATAAACTAAAAAATAAATTTTTTCAAATAAAAAGTGATACGATAGGTTAACTTATATTAAAATTTTTTGTGGTCGAAGTTGATTTGAATATGATGTGAAAGCTTTCATTTATCTAAAATATTTTTAAAAGTTACATTACTTATCCCTAATTATATTTATATTTGTTTACGAAAAAGATATAATGGTTTATAGAGAATGATTAGTATATTTACAGATGCTATAATAAAAATGAATAATTGAACTAGATTAATTTATGTTATAATAATATTAATACATCGGTGGAATTAGGAGGATTCAAGATGATTTTAGAAAATATTTCAGGACCAAAAGATCTTAAAGGATTGACAATTGAAGAATTGCATACTCTTGTAGATGAAACAAGAACAGCATTATTAGAAAAAATAAGTGTTCATGGTGGACATAGTGGACCAAATTTAGGAATGGTGGAGATGACAGTCGCCTTACACCATGTATTTGACTCGCCAGTTGATAAGATAGTTTTTGATGTTTCGCATCAGACTTATATCCACAAAATGTTAACAGGACGTCAAAAGGCATTTACAGATCCTAAACATTATGATGATGTTTCAGGATATACTAATCCAAAAGAAAGTGAGCATGATTTATTTACTATTGGTCATACATCAACTTCTTTATCTTTAGCAAGTGGTATACTGCATGCAAGAGATTTAAAGAAAGAAAAAGGTAATGTTGTGGCAATTATTGGAGATGGTTCTTTATCAGGTGGAATGGCCTATGAAGGGCTAAACACAATAGCTACATTAGGATCTAATGCAATAATTATAATAAATGATAATGACCAATCTATTGCTAAAAATCCTAAAGGCGGTATATATACTGCATTAAGAGAGCTACGTGAAAATAAAGGTCAGGTAACAAACAATATTTTTAAAGCATTAGGATATGATTATCGCTACTTAGAAGATGGTAATAACTTAGAAGAACTAATTTCATTATTTAAAGAAGTAAAAGATATAGATCATCCGGTAGTATTACACATTTACACAGAAAAAGGTAAAGGATTTGAACCGGCAGAAAAAGACCATGAAAAATTCCATGCTGGGGGACCGTTTAGTTTAGAAACTGGAGAATATAAAAATCAAGGGGCCTCTTCTCAAACATACAATGGTATTACATCTCAATATTTAGCTAAAAAATTAGAAGAAGATCCACTAGCTGTTGTTGTAAATGCAGGGACACCAAGAATAGTTTTCGACAGGGAATTAAGAGAAAAATTCAGAAGTCAGTTTGTAGATGTTGGTATTGCAGAACAACAAGCAGCAACTATGACAACAGGCCTAGCTAAAAATGGAGCAAAACCTATTTGGTCAGTATTTTCTACATTCTTACAAAGAGCATATGATCAACTTTCTCATGATATGGCATTAAATAATCAAGCAGGGGTAGTATTAGTCTACGGTGCTTCAATAAACTCAATGAATGATGAAAGTCATTTAGGATTTTTTGACATACCATTTATATCTCATATACCAAACTTTGTTTACCTAGCCCCGACTAATAAAGAAGAACATTTAGCAATGTTAGATTGGGCAATTAATCAAGATAAACATCCAGTAGCTATTAGAGTCCCTGTAGGAAGTGTTGTAGAAACTGGCGAAGAAGATACAACAGATTATTCTATTTTAAACAAGAATAAAGTAGTTAAAGCTGGGAAACAGGTTGCGATATTTGGAGTTGGAAACTTTTATGGCTTAGCCGAAAAAGTTGTAGAACAACTGAAATCTAAACATAATATAGAAGCAACACTGGTAAATCCAAAGTTCTTAACAGGTTTGGATAAAGAATTATTAAATTCTTTAGAAGAAAATCATAAGTTAGTTGTAACAATTGAAGATGGTATAGTGGAAGGTGGATACGGTCAAACTGTAGCAAGCTTCCTAGGAAATATAGGCTTAAAAGTACAAAACTATGGAATAAGTAAAAAATTCTACGATAGATATAAAGTAGAAGAATTAATGGAAGAAAATGGTTTAACCGTAGATAATATAGTAAAAAATGTTATAGAAAGCCTATAAAATAAGAAAAAGCATCCTCAATTTTTTGAGGGTGCTTTTTCTATTTAAAACTATATTATATAAATTATTTTGTTTAGAAATATATGTAGTTAAAGTCATGAGAGTAGGGTTTTATAAAAAATTAAAGCGTTTTTCTTTTTAAAAGAAAATAACTGTATTAATTTTTTGAAACGGTAACATTATAATAAATGTAGGTGGTGAAGCAAATGGAGATTTTTAATTATGATAATAGAAGTTTGAGACTACTAAATATACTAGAATCTAGCTTTTTAGTTCAGGATCAATATTTACTAGATGTATTAAAGGTAAGTTCAAAAACTATTAGTAATGAAATAAAATCTTTAAATGAATTATTTGAAGACTGTGCATACATAGAAAATAAAAATTCAAATTATAGTCTTTTTATTACAAAGTTAGAAGAATACTTAAAGAGAAAAAGATCTATATATGAAGCTAGTGTTAATTTTGATTCTAGTAAGGTAAGGCTAGTATATATATTTAAGACATTAGTTTCATCGGGTGAAAGTACACTAATAGACGATTTAGCTTTTGAAATGATAGTTAGTAGAACAACTTTGAATTCTGATATAAAAAAATTAAATGATATTATAAGTAGTTATAATCTTGTTATAAAAGGAAAACCTAATACAGGTATTAAAGTAGTTGGTCTAGAAAAAGATATTAGAATTTTTATTTT
>ERZ772999.626-NODE-626-length-21809-cov-22.906224_pt1 | contig 21809 bp, 15 predicted proteins | sample MGYA00511467_ERZ772999 | MGnify/ENA primary metagenome ERZ772999 (study PRJEB29015, sample SAMEA2738064) | human oral metagenome | biome: human oral; feature: human-associated habitat; material: saliva | place: China | collected 2218 ... | reverse complement strand
GACCGGGGCTATTGAGAGAGAATAAGCGCGTTAACAGGCGCAAGCCAAAAGATAAATAAGCACCCCCAAGGAAGGGAATCATATGACTGTCACCGCGCAGGACGTTCGCGCCGCAGCTCCGGCCAACGCTCCCGAAGACGTCATTGCTTTTGCTACCCGTATCGCTGAACTAGGTAAGCCCGAGAAGGTTTACTTCTGCGATGGTAGCCAGGAAGAGTGGGACCGTCTGACCAGCGAAATGGTTGAGTCTGGCATGTTCACTCGCCTAAACCCCGAGAAGCGCCCCAACTCCTTCCTGGCCCGTTCGCTGCCCAGCGACGTCGCCCGCGTAGAGTCGCGCACCTTCATCTGCTCTGAGAAGGAAGAAGACGCCGGTCCGACCAACCACTGGTACGACCCGGTTGAAATGAAGAAGATCCTCCACGAGAAGTTCGACGGCACCTACGCCGGCCGCACCATGTACGTGATCCCCTTCTCCATGGGTCCCCTCGGTGGTCCCATCTCCCAGCTGGGTATTGAGATCACCGACTCCCCCTACGTGGTAGTCAACATGCGCATCATGGCCCGCATTGGTTCCAAGGCCATGGACCTGATCAACGAAGGCCGCCCCTGGGTTCCCGCCGTGCACTCTGTAGGTGCCCCGCTGGCTCCCGGTCAGGAAGACACCACCTGGCCTTGCAACGAGGAAAAGTACATCACCCACTTCCCCGAGACCAACGAGATTTGGTCCTACGGCTCCGGTTACGGCGGCAACGCCCTACTGGGCAAGAAGTGCTACGCCCTGCGTATCGCCTCCACCATGGCTCGCCGCGACGGCTGGATGGCCGAGCACATGCTGATCCTGCGTCTGACCGATGAGGCCAGCGGCAAGCAGTACCACGTAACTGCCGCTTTCCCCAGCGCCTGCGGTAAGACCAACCTGGCCATGCTTCAGCCCACCATCCCGGGCTACAAGGTTGAGACCATTGGTGACGACATCGCCTGGATGCGTCCTGGTGAGGACGGCAGCCTGCGCGCCATCAACCCCGAGGCTGGCTTCTTCGGCGTCGCCCCCGGCACCAGCTACAAGACCAACCCGATGGCCATGGACACCATGAAGGCCAACACCATCTTCACCAACGTTGCTTTGACCGACGACGGCGACGTTTGGTGGGAGGGCATTGACGCTCCGCTGCCCGAGCACCTGATCGACTGGCACGGCAATGACTACACCCCGGCTGACGCTGCCGAGGGTAAGAAGGCCGCTCACCCCAACTCCCGCTTCACCACCCCGGCCGCTCAGTGCCCGATCATCTGTGGTGACTGGGAAGCCCCCGAGGGTGTAGCCATCGACGCCATCCTGTTCGGTGGCCGCCGCGCCACCAACGTGCCGCTGGTAGCCGAGCAGTACGAACCCGCTCACGGCGTGTTCATCGGTGCTTCCGTGGCCTCTGAGGTCACCGCTGCCGCCACCGACGTTAAGGCCGGCTCCCTGCGCCACGACCCCTTCGCTATGCTGCCCTTCTGCGGTTACAACATGGCCGACTACTGGGGCCACTGGCTGGAGATGCAGGACAAGGCTGGCGACAAGTTCCCCAAGGTTTACCAGGTCAACTGGTTCCGTAAGGATGAGGACGGCAAGTTCCTGTGGCCTGGATACGGCGAGAACAGCCGTGTTCTGGACTGGATCGTGCGTCGCGCCGCTGGCCAGGTAGAGGCCATCGACGGCGTCACCGGCCGCTACCCCAAGTTCGAGGACTTCAACCTTGAGGGCCTGGACGAGGTAGACGAGGCTGCTTGGAACAAGCTCTTCGCTATCGACCCCGAGGCTTGGGCCGCTGAGATGGACTCCACCGAGGAGTACCTGGCTCAGTTCGGTGACAAGGTTCCCGCCGAGATCACCGCTCAGCTGGCCAAGTTCCGTGAGCGCATCGCCGCCGCCAAGTGAGCGCTGCTAGTAACAACTAGCAAGTAACCAGCTAGCCAAGCGCTAACACAGTAGCTGCTTACCAGTTAGCTGGACGCTAACCATAGATAGTTTCCCCCCGCCCACTGGGCGGGGGGAAACTTTTGTTTAAGTATCGCTAGTTAACTACTAGCGGACATTTGGGACCGTTAGCGGTTTAATTAGGGCCAGTGAGCGGCTAAAGTGGGTACGTGAAAATCCTGCTTCTGGGCTCTGGTGCACGTGAACATGCGCTGGCCCGTGCCTTATCCCGTGACCCTGAAACCACTGAACTTGTTGTAGCGCCAGGTAACCCCGGCACTGCGCAGATCGCCACTAACTTGTTCATTGACCCCAACAGCCCTGATGAAGTAGTCACCTTGGCTCGTGAGATGGGGGCTGACCTGGTGGTGGTGGGCCCGGAGGCGCCACTGGTAGCAGGCGTGGCTGATGCTTTGCGTCAGGCAGACATTGCGGTGTTTGGCCCCAGTAAGGCGGCTGCTCGCTTGGAGGGTTCTAAGGCTTTCGCTAAGGAAGTTATGGCCTCCGCTCATGTGCCTACCGCCAGTGCCCGCGTTGTCACTAGCCCTGACCAGCTAGAGCAGGCTTTGGATGAGTTTGGTGCCCCCTATGTGGTCAAGGAAGACGGGCTAGCTGCCGGTAAGGGGGTTGTGGTTACTTCTGACCGTGACGCGGCGCTTAAGCACGGCCTGGCTTGCCTAGAGCGCGAGGGTGGCGCTGTGGTGGTTGAGGATTACCTAGACGGCCCGGAGGCCTCGGTTTTCTGTGTTTGTGACGGGCGCACTGTGCGCGCACTGAGCCCCGCCCAGGACTTTAAACGTATTGGTGACGGCGACGCCGGCCCGAACACGGGTGGTATGGGTTCGTACACGCCGCTGCCTTGGGCCCCGGCTGACCTGGGTCAGCAGGTGATAGAGCAGGTGGCGCAGCCGGTGGTTGACGAGATGGCTCGCCGAGGCACGCCTTTCATTGGTCTGCTTTACTGTGGCCTGGCGCTAACCAGCAAGGGTATGCGCGTGGTGGAGTTTAACGTGCGTTTTGGTGACCCTGAGACTCAGGCTGTACTGGCACGTCTAGACTCTTCGCTGCCCCAGCTGTTGCACGCGGCTGCGGTGGGGCACCTTGATCAGGTAGCTGAGCCTCAGTGGAGTGATAAGGCTGCGGTTGACGTGGTTATTTCCGCTGCCGGCTACCCCTCCACCCCCACCACTGGGGATGTGATTAGCGGTATTGAGCAGGCTGAAGCTGACCCTGACGTGCATGTCCTGCACGCGGGGACTGCCCGTAATGACGACAACGAGCTAGTTACCGCTGGTGGCCGGGTGCTGTCGGTGGTGGCTTTGGGTGAAGATGTGGCCGCAGCGCGCGCTAAGGCTTACGCGGCGGTAAGCAAGATTAAGTTCGACGGCGCCTATCACCGTAGTGATATCGCCGCCCCCGCCTATGTGGAGCGTTAAAAATGGGAATTGAACTACCTGCCGCACCGGTTCTAGATGGCTGGAAGCACTTGGTTTCCGGCAAGGTCCGTGACGTTTACGTGCCCGCCCCCGAGGGGCCCTGGGAGGGCGAGGATGTTTTGCTGGTGGTGGCCAGTGACCGCATCAGCGCCTATGACTATGTGCTTAGCTCGCAGATTCCCGACAAGGGCAAGGTGCTAACCGCCCTGAGCGTGTGGTGGTTTGAGCAGCTGGAGCAGGTAGTGCCTAACCACCTGCTGTCGCTGGATGTGCCCGCGCAGGTAGCTGGGCGCGCCATGATTTGCCGCCGCCTGGACATGTATCCGGTAGAGTGCGTAGCTCGCGGCTACCTAACCGGCTCGGGCCTGGTTGAATACCGTGCCGGCCAGCAGGTGTGTGGGGTGGCTTTACCGCCTGGTTTGGTGGAGGCATCACCGCTACCGGAGCCGATTTTCACCCCTGCCGCCAAGGCTGAGCTGGGCGACCACGACGAGAATGTTTCCTTTGAACGGGTGGCGCAAATGGTTGGCCTAGAGCCGGCCCAGGCACTGCGCCAGGCCACTTTAGAGCTGTACACGCGCGCCGCTGATATCGCTAAGCAGCGTGGCATTATCCTGGCTGACACCAAGTTTGAATTTGGGCGCGGCAGCCAGGGTGAACTGGTTTTGGGTGACGAGGTGCTGACCCCTGATTCTTCCCGTTTCTGGCCGGCTGACCAGTGGGTTGAGGGCCAGGTGACGCCTTCTTACGACAAGCAGTTTGTGCGTGACTGGCTAGCTAAGGAAAGCGGCTGGGATCGTAACAGTGGCCAGCAGCCCCCGGCCTTACCTGAGCAGGTAGTTGAGCGCACCCGCGAGCGCTACCTGGAGGCCTACGAGCGCCTAACCGGCAAGCCCCTGGCTCTGTAACAACCACTGCCGCCTCGCAGCGCCCCGCGTTGCCTGCCGCGCCGCAGCTCCGGTTGCTGCTTGCCGCGCCGCTAAGTACTTGCTTTGCTGCGCTATGTCCCTGCTTGGTGCCTGATGTGCTGCTAAGTGCGTGCTTGGCTGCGCCGGATCCCGGGTTGCTGCCTGCTGCGCCGTGGCTGTAGCGGCTAGATACAGATTTGGGTGGGATGCTGTAAGCGTCCCACCCAAAAGTGTTTTTAGGGCCGGGCAAGGTTTTTGGTTACCGTTCCCTTGCCCGGCGCCTTTGGTTTAGCTTTGGCGACGACGCCGGGCCAGCAGCAAGCCGCCGCTAGCCAGTGCCGCTAGGGCCACTAAACCAACCGCGAGGTTGGCCCCGGTGTGGGCCAACACTCCATTGGAGTAGCGGGCCTGGCCAGGGGTCGGGTTTAGTGTGATCCGCTGTCCAGGCAGCGAGGACGGCTTAGCTGAAGGCAGCGCACCCGGCTTGCCGGAGGCGCTGGGTAGGGCGCTAGGCCGGCCCGTGGGAGCCGCAGTGGGCTTAGCCGTGGGCGCTGCGGTAGCGCTCGGAACCGGGCTAGCTGTGGGAGCCGGGGTAGCAGTTGGCGCTGGGCTGGCCGTGGGGGCAGCGCTAGCGGTGGGGCTAGGCGCGGCGGTAGCGGTTGGAGCCGCAGTGGGTGTCGGGCTAGCCGTGGGAGTAGCCGTGGGTTGGCTGGTCGGTGCCGGGCTGGGCGCGGGAGTAGCTGTGGGCACCACAGTAGGTGCCGGACTGGTGGGGGCTACCGTGGGCGCTGGGCTGGCCGTGGGGGCCGGAGACGCAGTGGGCGCAACCGTCGGGGTAGGGGTGGGCGCCGGCGTCGAGCCTGGCTGAGGATCACCCGCACGCCAAGCCCGGTAAGAAAACTCCAAAATGTTGGGCAAAACCTCGCCCTTAATGGAAGTCAGCCGAATCGCCTTAACCGGGCCCTCAACCGCAAACACCTGATAGTGCTTGGCGGCGTCGGCACTACCCAAAGTCGCCCAAGTACCATCGCTGCGCTGGTAGTCAACCGTGGCCCCAACCTGGCCGGCCACAACCACACTCACCTTGCCGCTAGCCGCCTGGGGTAGCTCACGCACCAAATTAGCGCCCTCAGGCACCTGGGTAGCCACCAAAGCCGTAGCCCCCTTAGCGTCAACCGCATTATCTAGCGGGTGATCCTTAGCGGTAACCAAAGTGGTAGACAAGCCCTTAGTGGGGCTAGAAACCTGGAACTCACGGATCTGCACCCAAGCCCCATTACCGTTAGCCGCAGTGGCCTTCAGGCGCACATAACGCGCCATAGTGCCGGCGGGTGCCTTAGCCGTAATCTCAGCTTGGTTAGTGAACTGGCCCAGCGAAGTCCAGTTAGAGCCATCACCAGAAACTTCAACCTCAGCGTTATAGATCATGTCGCCAGTTTGCGAAGCACTACGGCCCTGGCTGACATGCACTAAACCAATCTCCTGCTCGCTGCCAAGATCAAGCTGGAAATAAGAGCCCGGCTGTGGGGCAGAGTTAGACCAGTAGAAAGTGTCCTCCCGGCCATCAACCGCATTAGCGGGCACATAGCTTTCCCAAGTGCCCATAGTGGTAGAAGCCTCGCTCACCTTCAAGGCGGCCCCGCCCTTAGCGGGAGTCAAAGCAGCCCACTTATCCCAAGCTTTGGCGGCATCGTCCACGAAAGCGTTAAAGACGCCGTCGCCCACAGAAGCTGTAATAGAAGCGGGCTTAACCGTAAAGTCCGAATCCATATCATCCACGCGGGGCGCAAGCGCGCTTTGCTGTGAGGCTTGCATCGCCATCAGGGCGCTAGTGGCCTGCTCCCCATTATTGGCGCTAATAGCCAAATAAACATCCACAGTCGACTCGCTGGCCTTAGCCCAATCGCGGGCCGCCTCCAGCCAAGGCTTAATGTCATTGTAAAAACCTTTAGATTCCATCTTGGCAAGCAGCTGCGGGGCCTGCTGGATCAGCTGCAAACGCGCACGCAAAGTAGCGGCAGTGGACTTAATAGTGGCCGCATTGCCGCTAGCTAAAGCATCCTTAAAAGCCTTAACGTCGCTAGACAGCTGCGGGGCGCTTTGTGAAGAAGCCCGGTAAGGCTTCCACGACTGGTTAAGATCCACAAACGCATCAAGCGCCTTAGTTACCTGGCCATCACTGGTGCCAGCCAGCTCAGCCAAAGCCGCCTTAAACGAGACCTGAGCGTCATACTTAGGTCCATTCCAGGTGTAATCACCATAGTTAGCTAGCGACGGTAGCGAAGCATAAGGCTGAATCATGGGGTTAGAGGTGAAACCGTCAATGTACTTGTACAGGTTAGGGTCACGGCCCTCCAATGGGTTAAGGAACAGTCGCCCCCGCTGGCCATCATTAACCGGGAAGTTATCCCAAATAAACAGGTGCTTATTGTTGTAGGTGGTGGCCGCCTTAGTCACCTGGTCAACAGTGATCTGGTCAGAGAAAACCCCCATCCCAGTCCACTGCATACGAATATCCTGGTGCAAACGCTCACCCTGAGCCGTCTTAAATGGGTCAGTGGCGTTACCCGAATAGTTAGTGGGCACCATCATCAAATCATTGAGGTGGTTGGCCTTAACATACTCAGTTTGCACCTTGTTCAAATAGTAAGACTGGGCGTCAGCCAGCTGTGTCCAAGGGCCCCGAGAAGGGAACTGGGTGGCGTCAGAATCGCAGTTCAAACGCGGGTTAATGTCATCCAAAGCAATATAGAACGAGCGCACCCCAATCTTGCGTAGCTGCTCAAACTTAGCCACCGTGGCGTCATAGTCACTTTGTTGGCCATAGCAAATGTCGTTACCGGGGGAGAGAGCAAACACAAAATCCACGTGGTTAGCGTTAGCGGCATCCACCAGCTCCTTGAGCTTAGCCAGCTCCGCCTGCGGATACAGCTCACGCCACTTAGCGCGCAGATAAGCGTCATCCTTAGGGGTGTAAATGTAGGTATTCATCTTGTGCTTGCCAGAGAAAGCCAAAATATCCTGGCGAGCCTGGTGAGACCAAGGAATACCGTAAAAACCCTCAATCGTGCCACGCACACTCATCAACGGCCAGTCACGTACCGTAGCGTGATAGAGCTTGCCGTCTTTAACCAGCTGACGCAGCGTTTGCACGCCATAGTAAGCGCCGCGCGTATCAGAGCCGGTAATAGTGACGCTGTTGCCCTCAGCTTTAAGCAGGTAGCCCTCAGCGTGCTTAGGGGCCTGGCCAGCGCCGTCGCCCTGCTCACCAGAAGCAGCCACCTTAACCGTGACCTTCAGCGTGGCCGCAGCCGCACTAGTGACCTGCAAATTATTGGCTTTAGCTAAAGCATTCAGCGTAGCTTTAGTGGGCTCGTCCTGGTTTTGCACATCAAAATGCACCGTAGTGGACTTAAACGTGGCAGCGCCGCTACCCCAACTCAGTGACTGGGGAGCAGGCAAAACCTGGGGATGGGAATCGGCTTGGGTGGGGCTAGCCGGCACAGCTACCGGACCAGTTGCGACGGCTACCGGGGCTAGACCCGTCAAAGTCATAGCCACAACAGCCAATCCGGCCGCCCAACGACGCCGAGGCAAAGTCAGACGCATTATGTCCTCTTCATCGAGATTAATGGATGCGTGGTCAGCGGCCGTTTCCACAGCGAAACAAAGGGGGCGGGGCAGGCCACGCGCGGTCAACACCAGTCTAAAGTATTAGTTACTTACTTTCCCGCTAGCCCCAAACACCTAACTAAACCAATAAATTGAGATATACAACGCCTGGCAAGTATGTAGTTTGTCCGTTGGTGCTAGTAACCTGGTAGTGACTTACGCCCGCCCATACAGGAGAAACCATGGGACGCATTGTTGTTGAAGTTATGCCTAAGCCGGAAATCCTAGACCCCCAAGGTAAAGCCGTAGTGGGTTCCCTACCGCGCCTAGGCTTCGAACAGTTCACTGCGGTGCGTCAAGGGCGCCGCTTCGAACTAACCGTAGAAGGTGAAGTAACCGAAGCAGACCTAGCCGCCGCCCGCGAAGCCGCCGACAAGCTGCTGAGCAACCCCATCATTGAAGACGTGGTTTCTGTTCGCGCTGAGGAGGCCTAAACCTTGGCACGTATCGGTGTAATCACCTTCCCCGGCACCCTCGACGACGTCGACGCCCTACGCGCCGTACGCCTAGCCGGAGCCGAACCCGTCAGCCTCTGGCACAAAGACGCCGACCTACACGCAGTCGACGCCGTAGTAGTACCCGGCGGCTTCTCATACGGCGACTACCTACGCTGCGGCGCCATCGCCCGCTTCGCCCCGGTAATGCGAGAAGTAATCGACGCCGCCAACAAAGGCATGCCCGTACTAGGCATCTGCAACGGCTTCCAAATCCTCACCGAAGCCCACCTACTACCCGGCGCCCTAATCCGCAACGACCACCAAAAGTTCATCTGCCGCGAGCAGAAACTACGGATCGAAAACGCCGACACCGCCTGGACCAACGCCTTTAGCGCCGGCCAGGAAATCGTGGTGCCCATGAAGAACGGTGAAGGCAACTTCATCGCCTCCGACGAAGACCTAGACCGCCTCGAAGGCGAAGGCCGCGTAGTCTTCCGCTATCTAGGCGGCAACCCCAACGGCTCCGCCCGCGACATCGCCGGCGTAACCAACGAACGCGGCAACGTAGTGGGCCTCATGCCCCACCCCGAACACGCCGTAGAACCCGGCTTCGGCCCCGCCGGCGCCGGCGGCCTACGCACCGGCGTTGACGGCCTAGGCGTATTCGCCTCCGCCCTAAACGCAGTGCTAGCCACCGCCTGATCAGTCAGGTAGCCGGCCAGCCGGGCGCCCCAGCGCTCGCGGTTGACCAGCGGGCACTAGCGGATGGCCGGCGCTCGCGGCCAACAGCCAGGCGCAACAACTAAAAGTGGAGGCAGTCCCGTCAGGGGCTGCCTCCACCAGTTTTAGCGTTCGTCCACCATGGTGGCGATAAGCTCCAGCCAGTCACGCAAGTGGCGGTCCGGCAGGTAATTAGCGCGCACAGATTCATGGGCCGCCAGGCCCATTTCTGCCGACTGCTGTGGGAAACGTAGTACCTCAGCTACGGCTTGGCCCCAGCTGTAGGCAGACAGGCCCGGCACCAACACCCCGTTGACGCCGTCGTCGATCTGCTCAATTAAGCCACCCACCTGGGCAGCCACCACCACGGCCTTCTTCCACATGGCCTCAGTGACCGGCAAGCCGAAGCCCTCCTGGTGGCTCATCAGCGTAATCACCGTGCTAGTGCGCTGCAAAGCGTTAACAATCAGCGCATTCACCTCGCGGTCAAGCATTGGGATAGCGGCCACGTGCACCCGCTCAGCCAGCGACGGCGGCAGCACCGCATGAGCGTCAAGCACCTGCGCCAACACGCGGGCCGCCTCAGAAGGATGCCCGTTGTGGGGAGCTAGCTGCGGCTCGCCACTAGCGCTGTTAACCACCCGGGTAGTTTGCCGGCTCTTACTATCCAAAGCCGGCCCCACCAGCAGCAGGTGTACGTCGTCGGCAAGCAGCTCACGGTCAGAGGCAAAAGCCTCAATCAGCTGCACATTGCCTTTAAGCGCAGACCAGCGTGAAACCTGCGTAACCACGCGGGCCCCTTGGGGAACCGGGCCGCCGGCCAGCATCACGCCATCGAGTCTCTCAATCACTCCCGGGCGCCCATCCTCACGTATGAAAGGCACCGCATCAAAGGGAGCTACGCCGTCGAAAATTCCTGCTAAACGCACAATCGACAAGGACTCATCCAAGTCCAAAACGCGGTTTTTCGGAGAGTCGGGAACAATAGAAGGGGCGATCACGTCGCAGCTGTCCGGCGGGGCAAATGGCGGGCGGTACACATCACGGGTGAACACCATGCGGTTGGCCCAGTCCAGATAAGGCTCCAGGAAACTCCAGGCCAGCTGGCTGTGCTCGTTTAGATCCTCAGTGCCGCCGTGGCAGCGCCACACCACCCAGGCACCCGCCTCAGAGAAAGCCTGAGCCAGGCCAGCGGTGGCCGCCTCATGCAGCACCACAATGTCGCCACTGGAAATCTCATCCACCAGGTTTTCCGCGTTCGAGGACAACACGTGCTCATAAAGATCACGTTCCTTGTCACGCAAGACCCCGCCGTCGCCGTCGTAGCCATGCAGCCAGTTGTCTAGTCGCTCGCTTAAAACCCTAAACGGGGCGGGCATATCCAGTTGATACCAGCGGGTGTCTATGCCCGCATCCAGTGCCAGCGCGGTAATAGTTTCTACTGCCTCGGCCACACCTGAGTCAGCAGCGGCGCTGGGGGTGATGTTGAAAATAGTGCGTCCCTGACCTAGGCGGCGTCCGGCGTCGACGACGGCGTCCAGGCGCTTCGTGGCCGCGTCGCTGAGGTGGCTCGCTAACTCCGCTAAGGGGCGAGGGGTAACGTCGATGTTCCTCATGACACCAGTCCAACATCATTTGCTTGTGGTGCACAGCACTTTTGGAATTTTCGCCGAAAACAACAATGTGAAAAATGCTGGAGTGCACATATTGGCCGATTGTCGCCTTCCTCTGTTAACTTCCCAGTCAAGACGAGTAGAGTTAGAGAGTAAATGCGCTAGGCGCACTCAACGCCGGTTAAGCGCAATTAAACGTCACGTTCAGGAGCGCCAATGACCTCCCTGCCCAATTCCGTTACCCCCGTGGAGCACCCCGATACCGTTCAGGACGCTGCGGCTAGCACAGATAAGGAAATGCCCTACGCGGAGCTGGGCCTCAAACCGGAAGAGTACGCAGACATTAAGCGACTGCTTGGGCGCCGTCCCACCAACGCTGAGCTGGCCATGTACTCCGTAATGTGGTCTGAGCACTGCTCCTACAAGTCCTCCAAGATCCACCTCAAGCAGTTTGGCCAGAAGGTCACCCCCCAGATGCGTGAGCACCTGCTGGTGGGCATGGGTGAAAACGCTGGTGTAGTAGACATCGGTGACGGCTGGGCCGTCACCTACAAGGTAGAAAGCCACAACCACCCCTCCTTCGTGGAGCCCTACCAGGGTGCGGCTACCGGTGTGGGCGGTATTGTGCGCGACATTATCTCTATGGGTGCCCGCCCGGTGGCGGTTATGGACCAGCTGCGTTTTGGTGCGGTTGACCATGAAGACACCGCCCGCGTGGTGCACGGCGTGGTAGCCGGTGTGGGCGGTTACGGTAACTGCCTGGGCCTGCCCAATATTGGTGGTGAAACCGAGTTCGACTCCTCCTACCAGGAAAACCCGCTAGTAAACGCCCTGTGCGTGGGCGTTATGCGCCACGACGACATTCACCTAGCTAACGCCTCAGGCGCCGGCAACCAGGTGGTGCTATTCGGGGCCCGCACCGGCGGCGACGGTATTGGTGGCGCCTCCATTTTGGCCAGCGAATCCTTCGAGGATGGTATGCCGGCCAAGCGCCCCAGCGTCCAGGTGGGCGACCCCTTCATGGAGAAGGTACTTATCGAATGCTGTCTAGACCTGTTCAAGCAGGATCTAGTGCTAGGTATCCAAGATCTAGGCGCCGCCGGTATTTCCTGCGCCACCAGCGAGCTGGCCTCCAACGGTGACGGCGGTATGCACGTCAACCTAGAAAACGTGCTGCTACGCGACCCGTCCCTAACCGCCGGCGAGATCCTCATGAGCGAATCTCAAGAGCGCATGATGGCTGTGGTGGCCCCCGAAAAGCTGGAGGCCTTCATGGAGGTCATCCGCAAGTGGGATGTGGAAGCCTCCGTAATTGGTGAGGTTAACGGCTCTGGGCGTCTAACCATTGACCACTTCGGTGAGCGCATTGTGGACGTGGACCCCAAGACCGTGGCCCACGAAGGCCCCACCTATGATCGCCCCTACGCCCGCCCTGCCTGGCAGGATGAGCTAAACGCTGACACTAGCGACAAGCTGCAGCGCCCCGCCTCCTCCAAGGAGCTAGCGGCCCACGCCATGGCTATTGCGCTTAACCCCAACTACGCCTCTGCCAGCTGGGTTACCAACCAGTACGACCGTTTCGTACGCGGCCAGACCGCCCTGTCTCAGCCCGACGACGCCGGTGTGGTGCGTGTGGATGAAAAGACCGGCTTGGGTGTGGCTATCTCCACTGACGCTAACGGGCGTTTCACCAAGCTTGACCCGGCTACCGGCGCCGCCCAGGCCCTGGCTGAGTCCTACCGTAACGTGTGCACGGTTGGTGCGCGCCCGCTGGCGGTAACCGACTGCCTGAACTTTGGTTCCCCCGAAGACCCTGACGCCATGTGGCAGCTGGTGGAGGCCATTACCGGTTTGGCTGACGCCTGCAAGGTGATGGGTATTCCGGTTACCGGCGGTAACGTGTCCCTCTACAACTCCCACGGCAAGGTTAAGGGTCTGCTCGACTCCTCCATTAACCCCACTCCCGTGGTGGGCGTGCTGGGCGTGATCGACGACGTCACCCGCGCTAACCCCTCAGGTTGGCAGGAAGAAGGCCTAGCCCTAGTGCTGCTGGGCGAAACCTACGATGAGCTGGACGGCTCCGCCTGGGCTCGGGTAGTGCACCGTCACCTAGGTGGCCTGCCGCCCAAGGTGGATCTGGACGCCGAAATGGCTCTGGGTAATGTGCTGTTGGCCCTAAGTGAGGCCCGCACCCCGGCTGGTGAGCGCCTGATCAGCGCCGCCCACGACTGCTCTGCCGGTGGTCTGGTACAGACCCTGCTGGAGGGCTCCCTGCGCTGCGGCGTGGGTGTAAGCGTGGACATCGCCAATGTGGCCACTGCTGCCGCCGACGGCGCCGGGCTGGATGACTTCACCTTCCTGTTCTCTGAGTCTGGGGCGCGCTGCGTGATTGCTGTACCCGAAGGGGCGCTGCCGGCGGTTTACGCCGCCGCTGAAGCTGAAGGTGTTAAGGCTGCCCGCATTGGCACCACCGGTGGCGACCTGTTTGCTATCACCGGTCATGACATCCTCTCTCAGGACCTAGGTGCGCCTATGGTCCTAGAACTAGCAGAGGTAGGCCTCGCAGTTGAGCGCGTACTGCCTGACCTGTTCAACTAAAACACCAGGTTAATAGGTTTACCCTAGTGAGCGTTGGGGCCGACTGGCAGCAGCCAGTCGGCCCCAAGCTTTTTGTGACAAAACGTTTTTATATTGGCTTAAGGACCCGTAGCCTTACCTAATTAGCTAAGTGAAGGCATTGTATTTAGCTAAAACCGGTACAATTAGCGCAACATCTAAGGTCCTATTAGCCTAAGTAAGGCAAGGCTTAAGATAACGCCATGTTGCTCAGTCAGTGCCCTAAACAAGTTCGCGCCAAGGTGGCCGAACTGGATATTAGCGAAGAGAACCTACTACGCCTGCATGAACTGGGCCTGCGCCCGGGCGTTAACCTCCACGTGGTTAACCGCGCAGCTTTTGGCGGGGTAGTGGTAAATATTGACGGCGCTCGTGTGGCTGTAGACCGCCGCAGCGCCCACCACATCAACGTGGAGGTAATCAAGTGAGCTGCTCCTGTCACGCTACAGTCACCCTGGACACCACTGTCCACGACACCACTATTGCTCTGGTGGGTAACCCCAATGTTGGTAAATCCACCCTGTTCAATGCTCTAACCGGCGCCCGCCAGCGGGTTATCAACGCCCCCGGCACCACCGTCGAAATGATGCGCGGTAACTGGAAAGCCGTTGAAGCTAACCTGCTAGACCTGCCCGGCACCTACTCGCTGCTCGCAGCCTCCCCTGATGAGCAGGTAGTGGTAGACACCCTGGCGGCTGTCCCCGGCTCCTTCACCGACCCCGAAAACGGCGGTGGCCTGGACCTAACCGTGGTGGTGCTAGACGCCAGTGCCCTAACCCGCTCGCTCTACCTGCTCGGCCAGGTAGCCCAGGCTGGACACAACGCCCTGGCGGTACTGACCATGGCGGATGTGGCCGATGAGGCCCCTGACGCGGAGGCCCTAAGCAAGGTCCTGGGGATCGACGTCGTCGTTATTGACCCCCGCCACCTGGGCAACGCAGACGAGTTTGCGGCCCTGGTGAAAGAAAACATTGCCCACCCCAAGTGGGTTAAAGGCATTGAGCCCTCCCACACCGCCCCCGGCGCGCGCAAGCACGAATGCAAGTGCGGTCACTGCAAGGCAGAAGCCCAGGCCAGCGGCCTAGAGCAAGCCGACGCCATCTTTGAGTGGGTAGAAAAGCTTGAAGCCCAGGCTTTTGGCAAGCTAGAGCAGCCCCTGGAGCCCTCCTTCTCAGACAAGGTGGACCGGGTTTTGCTGCACCCGCTTATGGGCCTGCCGGTGTTCTTCTTCCTAATGTGGCTGCTGTTCAAGATCGCTGGTGAATGGGTTAGCCCCATCCAGGACTTCTTTGAGCAGGCTTTTTCTGACGAGTCCAAGAGCTACTCGCTAGCCCACTTAATTGGTCTGGCGCTGAAGGCTGTTGGCTGGCAAGACAACTGGGTACATGGCCTGCTGATCGGCGGTTTGTGTACCGGTCTAGGGGTGGTGGCTTCCTTCATCCCGCTGATGTTCATCATCTTCCTGATGATCTCAATCCTGGAAGACTCCGGTTATATGGCTCGCGCCGCCTTCCTGGGCGACCGCCTCATGCGCGCCATTGGCTTGGATGGGCGCGTAATCATGCCGCTGATCATGGGTTTTGGTTGCAACCTGCCCTCCCTGGCGGCTACCCGCACGCTACCTAACGCGGCCCAGCGCCTGGTCACCACCCTGGTGATTCCCTACACCTCCTGCGCCGCACGACTGACCATTTACCTGCTTATTACCCGCATTTTCTTCCCCACCCACACCGGCACCGTGGTGTTTAGCCTCTACGTGCTCAGCTTGATAATGGTGGTGCTGGGATCGCTGGTTTTGAAGCCGTTTATTACTAAGGGCCAGTCTCACGCCCCGCTGTTCCTGGTGCTACCGGCCTACCAGGTGCCGCGCGTAGTAGTGACGCTGAAGAACACCTGGCTGCGTTCATGGGCCTTCGTGGTGGGCGCCGGCAAGATCATTTTGCTGATGACCCTGGTGGTGTGGCTGATGGGGGCAATCCCCATGGCTGGCGGTCACAAGTTCGCTGACTCCAACCTGCCTATGGAGGACTCGCTGTATGGCCGCACCGCCCAGGTGCTAGAGCCTGTCTTTAAGCCCGCCGGCTTTGGTGAATGGCATATGACCGGTGCGCTTATGACTGGTTTTGTGGCTAAAGAGACCGTAATCTCCTCGGTGGTCACCTCCTACAACATGGATCCTGAAGCTGATGGTGGTGACGCTGAAGATGGCGGCGATAACTTGGGTCAGCTGCCTAAGTTGGTGCGTGTCTCTTTCGCTAAGTCTGCTGGTGCCGACGCCATGGTGGGGGCCTACGCCTTCTTGGTGTTTGTGCTTACCTACACGCCTTGCCTGGCTACGGTGGCTGAGCAGGCCCGCCAGATTGGGGCCCGTAGGGCGGCTAGCGCTGTGGGCGTGCAGCTGGTGACGGCCTGGATCTTGGCGGTGGTGGTGTTCCAGATCGGGCGACTGATTTGGTGAAGTCTGCGCGGGTGGCGCTGGGTTGGCCGCGCCTACGCCGTGCAAATGGGGTCGACGACGTCGCTGCTGGCGTTGTCGGCCCCGCCGGCCGCGTGGGTGGCCCGCAACAAAACCCAGGTGACGGCGTCGCAGTGGCTGCTAGCAGCGCAACCGGCGCCGTCGCCCCCAAGGTGGGCACTGACGCCGTCGGCCCTAAGACGGGCATGGCCGGCGTCGCCCCCAATGCGGGCGCAACCGGCCCGCGCCAACGCCTAACCCAAGCCCTAGCGCGCGGCGCTACCCTCACACGCGCCGCCCAAGAAGCCGGGGTGAGCCCGCAACTGGCGGCAGTGATGGTAGAGCAGCTACGTCGCAGCGGCTCCCTACTGGGCGCCACCAGCCTATGCGCCTCTGGCCTAGGGGCGTGCCACAGCCTGGAGGTGGATGAAAACACGGCGATACGCTGCGCCGGCTGTCCCTTAAGTCTCAAACGCACCATTTAGGTGACGTGAATCATTATGTCAAGGAGTGAGATTTTCTGCGTCTGTAACCTAGAGTAAACAATTCTTTGCAAGGCTAATGCACGTACCGAGATTGCATACAGATGCCCTCCGGGGCTCTTAGGAAAGGGTCGCTATGACCGCCGCTATCGATAAGGTTTATGCCGACGTCATCCGCCGTAACCCGGGTGAGCACGAGTTTCACCAGGCAGTACATGAGGTACTGACCTCCCTGGAACCGGTGTTAGCAAAGGACCCTCACTACGCCGACAACGCTCTGCTAGAGCGTCTGGTTGAGCCTGAGCGTCAGATTATCTTCCGCGTGCCGTGGGTTGACGACGCCGGTAACGTACAGGTCAACCGTGGTTTCCGGGTTGAGTTCAACTCTGCGCTGGGCCCCTACAAGGGTGGTTTGCGCTTCCACCCCTCAGTTAACGCAGGCATTATCAAGTTCCTGGGTTTTGAGCAGATCTTCAAGAACGCCCTGACCAACCAGGGTATCGGCGGCGGTAAGGGGGGTAGCGACTTCGACCCCCACGGCCGCAGCGACGCCGAAATCATGCGTTTTTGCCAGTCCTTCATGACTGAGCTATCACGCCACATTGGCCCCAATGTTGACGTTCCCGCCGGTGACATCGGCGTGGGTGGCCGCGAGATCGGCTACCTGTTCGGCCAGTACAAGCGCCTACGTAACTCTTACGACGCCGGCGTGCTAACCGGTAAGGGCCTAGCCTGGGGTGGTTCGCTAGTGCGTACCGAAGCTACCGGTTACGGTACCGTGCTGTTTGCCCAGTCCATGCTGGCTACCCGTGGTCAGTCGATGGAGGGCCAGCGTGTGGTGGTTTCCGGCGCTGGTAACGTGGCTATCTACGCCATTGAAAAGGCCCAGGCCCTGGGCGCCAAGGTAGTTACCTTCTCTGACTCCTCCGGTTACGTGGTGGATGAGGCCGGCGTCGACCTGGAGCTACTAAAGCAGGTTAAGGAAGTTGAGCGTGGACGCGTAGCCGACTATGTCAAGCGCCGCCCCTCTGCCCAGCTGGTTACCGGCGGCAGCATTTGGGATGTGACCTGCTCGGTGGCGCTGCCCTGTGCCACCCAGAATGAGCTAAACGGCGACGCCGCAGTGCGCTTGCTGCGTAACGGCTGCGGTGTGGTGGCTGAGGGCGCCAACATGCCTTCCACCCCCGAGGCTGTGGAGCACTTCCAGGACGCCGGGATTCTTTATGCCCCCGGTAAGGCCGCTAACGCTGGTGGTGTGGCTACCTCCGCATTGGAGATGGAGCAGAACGCTTCTCGTAGCCGCTGGGATTTTGCCACCGCTGAGGCCAAGCTGACCGGCATCATGGCTGACATTCACCACTCCTGCCTGGAGGCTGCCGACACCTACGGGCGTCCGGGCGACTACGTGCTGGGTGCTAACGCTGCTGGTTTCGTGCGCGTAGCCGATGTTATGAACGCTTTCGGTATCATCTGATCCAAGCTAGTTCAACAACTTGACCCGCTGGGCTAAATGCCTGGCGGGTCAATGTGTTTTTTGGCATTGTGCGCGGCCTGAGTTAGGCGCGGCTTGGGGGCCGGCGCGCCCTGGGCTGTACGTGGCCGCAAATAAGCGGCCAGCTTTAGCGGCTGCTTAAGAGCCGCCCAAGAGGGTAATCTGGCCAGCTATGAGCACCCGTCGTCGTATTGACATCACTGAAGGCATCGCTGCCCTACACCACTGGCGCAACCTATACCAGCAAGGCCAAGACGCTGACCGCAACACCATCGCCACCGCCGTGCGCTACACGCTGGAGGAGCTGGCCGCCGTCGCCCCTGGACGCAGCGTGGAAGTGCGCGTGCCACCATACGGCGCCACCCAAGCAGTAGCCGGCTCCACCCACCGGCGCGGCACCCCGCCGTCGGTAGTAGAAACTGACGCCCAAACCTGGCTGGAACTGGCCATTGGCGTGCTGGAGTGGAACGCAGCCTTAGACGAGGGTAAACTCAGCGCCTCCGGGCTACGCACAGATCTAAGCGATTTCCTGCCGCTGCTTTAAAACCCGGCGGGCCCAAAACTGCTAGGGGGACGCCGTCGTCATACCGGTGCGCTGATGTGCTCAAAGTGAGGTGGCTGGGTCCAAACACGGGGGCGGGTTAAGCGAGACTAGCGCGCGCATGTGACAAATGGCCACATGCGTCGCTAAAGGGGATGTGACAAACTTAGAAGGTGACACTCGGTGAAATCCCGCGCAAAAGTCAACCCGTCGATTATCTAGAGCCAAAGCCTGAAGATGAATGTGGCGTCTTTGGGCTGTGGGCGCCAGGTGAAGATGTAGCCAAACTGACCTACTTCGGTCTGTACGCGCTACAGCACCGTGGCCAGGAGGCAGCCGGGATCGCTGCCTCAGATGGCGAAAAAATCATGGTTTATAAGGATCTGGGGCTGGTCTCCCAGGTTTTTGATGAAACCAGCCTGTCAGCCTTACGCGGGCATATCGCGGTGGGGCATGTACGCTACTCCACCACAGGTTCCACCACCTGGGAAAATGCTCAGCCCATGCTGGGGCCGGTAGCTGAGCGCACGGTGGCCCTAGCCCACAACGGTAACCTCACCAACACGCGCGAGCTAATGGAATACGTGCGTGAAGCCTCCGGCCAGGATATTTCCGGTGAACTGGGGCGCGGCTCCACCACCGACACTGCCGTGATGGCCGCTCTGCTTTCCCTCACCGCCAAGCAGCACCCTGAGCTAGACCTCGAAGAGGTAGCCATGCTGATGCTGCCGCAGCTCAAGGGCGCTTTCTCAGTCACCTTCATGACTGAAGACACCCTCTATGCGGCCCGCGACCCCCACGGCGTGCGCCCGCTGGTGCTGGGACGCCTAGAGCGCGGCTGGGTGGTGGCCTCCGAGACGGCCGCCCTGGATATTGTGGGTGCCTCCTATGTGCGTGAGGTTGAGCCGGGCGAATTTTTGACTATTAATGCCGACGGCGTAGCTACGCGCCGTTTCGCCCCCGCCACCCCCACTGGTTGCGTATTTGAGTATGTTTACCTGGCTCGCCCCGACACCCGTATTTCGGGGCGCTCCATTATTGCGGCCCGTAACGCCATGGGTGCGGCGCTGGCACGCGAACACCCGGTTGAGGCTGACCTGGTGATTGCCACCCCCGACTCGGGCACGCCCGCCGCTATTGGTTACTCGCAAGAATCAGGTATTCCTTTCGCCCAGGGCATCGTGAAAAACGCCTATGTGGGCCGCACCTTCATTCAACCCACCCAAACCCTGCGCCAACTGGGTATTAGGCTCAAGCTCAACCCGGTGCGTGAGGTTATTGAAGGCAAGCGCCTGGTGGTGGTTGATGACTCGATCGTGCGTGGAAACACCCAGCGGGCCCTGGTGCGGATGCTGCGTGAGGCTGGCGCCAAGGAAATCCACATCCGTATTTCCTCCCCGCCGGTTAAATGGCCTTGCTTTTATGGCATCGACTTTGCCACCCGCGCTGAGCTGATCGCCAATGGCATGAACACCCAGGAGATTTGCAACCACATTGGGGCCGACTCTTTGGGTTACCTCTCTGTGGAGGGCATGGTGGAAGCCAGTGGCCAGGAGGCTTCACGCCTGTGTATGGCTTGCTTTGACGGTAACTACCCGATTGAGCCCCCACATGCAGCCCCGGTGATTTCCACCCTGCCGATCTCGCGCGTGCCCTCGGTGTACCGCCGTCGCCGCGACGAAAACAAAACTGACGCGCCCCTGCCGCGTCGCAACTCAGTGGTACCACGCATTGAAGGAGTCAAGTAATGAGTGAAGTTACCTATGCCGCTGCGGGCGTGGACACCGAGGCAGGTGACCGTGCCGTTGAACTAATGAAGGCCTCCGTGGCCGCCACCATGACCCCCGCCGTGGTTGGGGGAGTGGGCGGATTTGCCGGGCTGGTGGATGTTAGCGAGCTGCGCGACTACCGTCGTCCGCTGCTGGCTACCTCCACTGACGGTGTGGGCACCAAGGTGGCTATCGCCCAGGCTCTAGACATCCACGACACCATCGGCCAGGACCTGGTGGGCATGGTGGTTGACGACATCGTGGTGGTGGGTGCGCGCCCGCTGCTGATGACTGACTACATTGCTTGCGGCCATGTGGTGCCCGAGCGCATTGCGGACATTGTGCGCGGCGTGGCCCAGGCCTGTGCGGCTGTGGGCACCCCGCTGCTGGGTGGCGAGACCGCTGAGCACCCCGGTTTGATGGGTCCTGATGACTACGACGTCGCCGGTGCGGCTACGGGTGTGGTTGAGGCTAGCCGCGTGCTGGGTGCTGAGCGGGTAAGGGCTGGTGACGTACTGATTGGTATGGCCGCCTCGGGTCTGCACTCTAACGGATATTCGCTGGTAAGGCGGGTAGTTGAGGTGGCCGGCTGGGGCCTAGAGCGTCACGTTGACGAGTTTGGCCGCACCCTGGGTGAGGAGCTGCTAGAGCCCACCCGCCTATACACTCGCGCCTGCCTGGCCATGATTGAGGGCGTGGGTAGCGGCCCGGACCCGGCCACTATGCATGTGCACGCCCTTAGCCACGTCACTGGTGGGGGTCTGGCTGCTAACTTGGCGCGTGTGCTGCCCTCTGGCTTAATTGCCGACGTCGACCGTAGCGCCTGGCAGATCCCGCCCGTCTTTGATGTGGTGCGCCGCCTAGGTAATGTGCCCTGGGATGACCTGGAGGGCACCTTGAACCTGGGTATCGGCATGGTGGCAGTGGTGGATGAGTCCATCGCTGAAGCTGCCATTGAGGTAAGTCGCGCCGCCGGGATTGAGGCTTGCGTGCTGGGTAGCGTACATAAGGCTGATGAGTATGAAGTCACTGGCCGAGTAGTTAGCGGCACCAAGGGTGTGCAGGGCGGCGCAGTGGACATCCACGGCGTCTACCGCCTCTGAGCTGCAACAACGCTAGAGCGTGGTGGGGACTGGCCGGGCGGCCAGTCCCCACTGGCGTTTAGGCGGTGTCTAAAAGCGCTCTTACTACAGTGGGGACTGCCAGTATTCTGAGACTGATCCCGCGAGTCAGTTGTGTAAGCGTCCGGTAGTGAGTAAATTTTAACGTAGGCGCAGCTCTTAGGGCTTTCCAAAATCTGACCGATTTGGTGCGTAAAACCCCAGATCGAGAAGTGTTTTCCCTGCTCACGCGGGGATGAGCCTGGGATTGGCCGAGGCAAAGCCTAAGGCTGTGCGTTTTCCCCGCGAAAGCGGGGATGATCCCCGGCTGGAGGAGCCCCATGACTGCATGGGGCCGTTTTCCCCGCGCAAGCGGGGATGAACCGGCGCCAGCCAGGTTGATTGGCTGATCATCACAGTTTTCCCCGCGCGAGTGGGGATGAGCCGATCGCCGATGTGTTTTTACCAGTTGACGGTGCGTTTTCCCCGCTAGAGCGGGGTTTTAGAGGTGCTGCGTCAGGTAGCGGTGCAGTACCGCTTAGAGTGTGGCGTCTAGCTACAAAAAGGGTGGGGGCCAGCTCTATCGAGCTGGCCCCCACCCT
>ERZ772999.622-NODE-622-length-21913-cov-5.309955_pt1 | contig 21913 bp, 18 predicted proteins | sample MGYA00511467_ERZ772999 | MGnify/ENA primary metagenome ERZ772999 (study PRJEB29015, sample SAMEA2738064) | human oral metagenome | biome: human oral; feature: human-associated habitat; material: saliva | place: China | collected 2218 ... | reverse complement strand
TCCACCGAAAGAAGTGATATTCTCGTTTTTAATTGCTACCTTTGTCATGTCAGATATTTTATTTGTTTTTTTTGTTGGTAGCACTAAGATAGGTGAAATTTCTGACATATCCAAGTGTTTTGAGAACTTTGTTTCCCAGGCACTTGGAGTTCTCACAAGAATTTATGCTGCGGAATTAAGGTAAGAGGGAAAAAATCCCCTCTTATTAAGTATTTTATACAAGAAAATTTACTATATTTGCAAACAATCAGATGATATTTATGGAAAGTCCAACTAATAGAATTAAAGAGGTGCTTATCGAGAAAGGGATTAAGCAAACATGGCTTGCAGAGAAACTCGGTAAGAGTTTCACTATTGTCAACTCATACGTTTGCAATCGTCGACAGCCAAGCCTAGAATTGCTATTTCAGATAGCAGAGATTTTGCAGGTTAATCCAAAGGAGTTGATTAACACCCCAGATGAGTAATAAGAAGTTTTTCGATTTACATCAAGAATAAAGTTCAGACATAATAAAAAAGAATCATGGCAAAACAAAATACAGCTGATATTGGATTTGAAAAGGAAATATGGAAAGCAGCAGATTTGCTTCGTGGCAATCTGGATGCTTCCGAATATAAATCGGTAGTATTGGGATTGATTTTTCTAAAATACATCTCCGATAAGTTTGAGACTAAATATCAAGAATTAGTCAATAATGGTGAAGGATTCGAGGAAGACCGCGATGAATATATGGCGGATAATATTTTCTTTGTTCCACAAGAAGCACGGTGGAGTGTGGTAGCAAAAGCAGCCCATACACCAGAAATAGGTACGATAATCGACAATGCCATGCGTCTTATTGAAAAGGAGAATCTCCGTTTGAAAGGCATTCTACCCAAAAATTTCGCCCGACCAGAATTAGACAAAAGGCGTTTGGGCGATGTGGTAGATTTATTTACCAATATTCAAATGAAAGAACATGGAGATTCCAAAGATATATTGGGACGCACATATGAATATTGTCTTTCTAAATTTGCAGAAGCAGAAGGGAAATTAGCAGGAGAATTTTATACACCTGCTTGTATTGTTCAAACACTTGTCGAAGTTCTGAAACCTTATCACGGACGAGTATATGACCCTGCTTGCGGATCTGGTGGAATGTTTGTTCAGTCTGCCAAATTCATAGAGAGGCATCAAGGCAATATCAAAGATATTTCTGTCTATGGTCAAGACAGCAATCCTACGACATGGAAGATGGCTCAGATGAATCTTGCTATTCGAGGCATTGAAGCTGATTTGGGTAAGTTTAATGCAGATACATTCTTTGACGACCAACACCCCACATTAAAAGCTGATTTTATCATGGCTAATCCGCCTTTCAATCTCAGTGATTGGGGAGCTGACAAGTTGCAAGATGATGTGCGTTGGAAATTTGGCATTCCACCATCTGGCAATGCCAACTTTGCATGGTTGCAACACATGATTCATCATTTATCTCCCAAAGGGAAAATAGGTATGGTATTGGCAAATGGTTCTTTATCTTCACAGACAGGAGGGGAAGGAACAATTCGTGAGAATATCATCAAGGCCGATTTAATAGAAGGTATCGTTGCTCTACCCTCACAGCTGTTTTATACCACAGGTATTCCTGTTTCTCTATGGTTCCTCAATCGAGAGAAGAAACAGAAAGATAAAATTCTGTTTGTAGATGCAAGAAACATGGGAACAATGGTTACTCGCAAACTTCGTGAGCTCCAAGAAGCAGATATAAAAAAGATTGCAGACACTTTTGATAAATATAATGATGGTACTCTTGAGAATGAAAAAGGTTTCTGTGCAGTTGTAGCCCTTGGCGATGTGGCAAAACAAGACTATATTCTTACCCCTGGACGTTATGTCGGCATTGCAGAACAGGAAGACGATGGTATTCCTTTTCAAGAGAAGATGGACAAACTCACAACCGAATTGTCCGATTTATTTGCCCAATCTCATGATTTGGAGGATGAGATACGAAAACAGTTGGCAAGCATAGGTTTCACTATCAAGTAAATGACTGCATGTTCTTCCATATTATCAATTCATTAATATAGAAGAACATGAAAGAAAATTTGATTTTAGAAATTAGCAATGCAATGGCAGGTATATTAAGTGTAGAACAAATGGCACAACTCAATGGAGTATTATTGCAAGTAATTAGTAACTACTCCATTACAGCAGACGACGAGCTGATGCAAGAGAACAATGCATCTAACGAACGTCTGTTAGAGATATTCTTGTCAGCTAAGCAAGTTGAAGGTTGCACCACACCTACCATAAAATATTATGGCTCGACCATTAATCAGCTTTTCAAGAAAATGCCTAAAAAAGTTACGAACTATACAACAGAGGATATTCGTGCTTATTTGGCTGTATTTCAACGGAAACACAAATCGAGTAAAGTTACAATAGACAATATCCGTCGTATCTTTTCATCTTTCTTTTCATGGTTAGAGGATGAGGATTACATCATTAAAAGTCCTGTACGTAGAATACACAAGGTTAAGACAGGAACACAGATTAAGGAAGTCCTTACAGACGAAAATTTGGAACAATTGCGCGATAACTGTTCAAGGGTACGAGATTTAGCAATGATAGACCTATTGGCTTCTACTGGTATGCGTGTTGGAGAACTTGTAAAGCTCAATCGTGAGGATATAAACTTCAACGAGCGTGAGTGTATCGTTTTCGGTAAAGGAAACAAGGAACGTATCGTGTATTTCAATGCTCGTGCAAAGATTCATTTGCAGCAATATCTCGCAGAGCGAAAAGACAGAAACAAAGCATTGTTCGTATCTCTTGCCAAACCACACAATCGATTACAAATATCAGGGGTTGAGACAAGATTAAGAAAGATTGGGAAGCTTTCAAAGATTGTCCGTGTCCATCCACACAAGTTCCGTCGAACACTTGCAACTATGGCTATAGATAAAGGTATGCCCGTGGAGCAAGTACAAAAACTCCTCGGGCATGTCAAAATTGATACCACCATGCACTATGCAATGGTCAATCAAACAAATGTGAAACTCTCTCACCGTAAATTCATCAGTTAAATCAAAATGCAAATAGCATATTATACATATAGGGCCTATCAAACGCCATTTTATAAAAATAGGCAGATAAATGATAATTTAGAGCAGCAGGCACAAGCGTTGTTCAAGTCGTGGTTTGTTAATTTCGAGCCGTTCAAGAATGGTCAATTTGTGGATTCGGAGCTTGGTAAAATACCTAAAGGGTGGAAAGTTGGCTATCTTAGTGAAATTGCAGATATTATTATGGGACAATCACCTAATGGATCCACATATAATGAAAATGGTGAAGGGATAATCTTTTATCAAGGTCGTGCTGAATTTGGAACTCGATTCCCTTCTATAAGATTATTCACGACAAATCCAACACGAATTGCACCTGCAAATAGTATTCTTATTAGTGTTCGTGCTCCTGTTGGTGATATAAATATCACACATAAGGAGTGTTGCATAGGACGTGGTCTTGCTTCTGCTGTGAGCAGAACAAATAAAAGTGCGTTTTTGTTATATACTCTTTTTTCATTGAAATCTGATTTAGATAGATTTAATGCAGAGGGTACTGTTTTTGGTTCAATTAATCGTAAGACACTTGAATCTCTGAAGATTTTGATTCCTACAAATGATATAATATCAAAATTTGAAGCTATTGTAGCTTCAATGGATCAACAGATTCTTACATTACATTTAGAATCAGAAAACTTGAAAATACTGCGTGATACCCTTCTCCCTAAACTAATGTCTGGAGAAAGAAGTGTTATTCATAAAGAAAATAATGATGACTGATTTTGAAGAATATATCCGACAGAGCGAACCGCATAAACGAGAGAAAGGTTATGCGTGGCAGACGGCTATTGGCTTGCAGGCTGTTGATGGCTTGAAAACTTCCAACTATCTGCGTGAGACGGCTCGACAGCATATTGAGGGCGACATCACGATTGAGGAGGTGAAGCAGCTCGTCAATAGCTACTATGAATCAAAGGTTGCCCGTAAGGATATAGAAGACAGAACAGAGGAAGCGGATAAAGTTTCGGCTCGTATCACCGAATTGCTGTCCGAGCAGAGTTTTACATTCTCGCCATTAGAATATATTTCTATTCATCGTCGATTGTTTGAAGGCATCTATGAACACGCTGGTAAGATAAGAGATTACAACATTACGAAAAAGGAATGGGTGCTGAATGGAGAAACTGTGCTATATGCAGGTGCGGATAGTATTCGTGAGACGCTGGATTATGACTTTGCCCGTGAAAAGGAATACAATTATAGACACCATGACACAATGGAAGCCGTGAATCATATTACTCAATTTATTTCAGATCTTTGGCAAATTCACCCTTTCGGTGAGGGTAATACTCGTACAACGGCAGTCTTCACTATCAAGTATCTGCGCACATTTGGTTTTGACATCAGCAACGAAACCTTTGCCCACTATTCGTGGTACTTCCGCAATGCACTGGTTCGTGCCAACTATAACAATATGCCTAAAGGGATTTTTGCGACAACACAATATCTTGAGGCGTTCTTTCGTAACCTGATATTAAATGAACAGAATGAATTGAAGAATAGATACCTGCACGTGTCGGCAGAAAGTCAAAGTGCAACAGGTAATGACCCAAAGTGCAATATTTGCACTTTGAATTGCACTTTAGAAGAATTAGCATTACTCAACTTTATTAAAGAGAAACCGAATGCAACGCAAAAAGAAATAGCTGTGCATATCGGAAAATCAGAACGAACGGTAAAGACGATGACCGTAAAATTATCTGTACAAGGCATTCTTGAACGCAAGAACGGTCGGCGCAATGGCTATTGGGATATAAAAAATAGTAAAACGAACAACTAAATTCCCATTTATGGAAGAGAAGAAAGAACAACATAAGAAATCAATTCGTTTCTTCAACGACCGTGAAGTACGTGCCGTATGGGATGAAGAAAGTAATTGTTGGTGGTTTTCTGCAACAGACATTGTACGTGCCATTAACGATGAGCCTGACTACACCAAAGCTGGTAACTATTGGCGTTGGTTAAAACGTAAGTTGAAACAAGAAGGCATTGAACCCGTGAGTACTACTCACAGCTTTAAATTTGAAGCACCAGATGGCAAGATGCGTATTGCAGATGTCCTTGATAGTGAAGGAGTGACTTTATTAGCAAAGCACTATCCTAACAATCGAGCAAATGAGTTCCTTGATTGGTTTACATATAGTGATAATACATTAGATGGTCAAAGTCGAAAGAAAGCATATCAGTTATATGAAAGTGGTTTGCTGAAAAGTCTTGAGCCAGGCAGCATACAATGTTTACAACAGATTCATGCTTATCTCTTTGGAGGTTTGTATGACTTTGCTGGACAAATCCGCACGAAGAATATCTCCAAAGGTGGCTTTACCTTTGCTAACTGTATGCACTTCCCTGCTACGCTACAAACGATTGAAAGAATGCCAGAAAACACCTTCGACGAAATATTGGACAAGTATGTCGAAATGAACGTAGCTCATCCATTTATGGAAGGCAATGGTCGCAGCACTCGCATTTGGCTTGACCTTATGCTGAAACGTTCTCTCAAACTGTGTGTGGACTGGAGCCAAATAGACAAAAACGAGTATTTGTCAGCAATGCGTGAGAGTGTGTCTGATAGTATGTGCATTAAGACTTTAGTAGAGTCTGCACTCACAACAAAGATTGACGACAGAGAAATGTTTATGAAGGGCATTGACTATTCATATTATTATGAACAAAATGATTGATTTTCATCATGGAAGAGTGGAAAGAATATAAACTACGTGAAATAGGTAGAATTGTAGGCGGTGCAACTCCTCCTACAAAAGATAGTGCAAATTACGATGGAGAAATCTCTTGGATTACTCCAAAAGACTTGTCTAATTTTACAGGAAGATATATTCAAAAAGGAGAAAGATCTATAACACAAAAAGGATTTGAAAGTAGTTCATGCCAAATATTACCTAAAGGAAGTATTTTGTTTTCTTCTAGAGCCCCTATTGGTTATATTGCAATTGCAGCAAATGAGTTATGTACAAATCAAGGATTTAAGAGTATCATACCAGATAACAATCTCGTAAACAATCTCTTTTTGTATTATTTACTAAAATACAACAAAGAGGAGATAGAAGGCTTAGGAAGTGGTACAACTTTCAAAGAAGTTTCTGCTAAAGTGATGCAAAACTTTGATATAAAAATACCTTCTATTCAAACTCAAAAAAAAATTGCAGATATTCTTTCTTCTTTAGATGACAAAATAGAACTCAATCGACAGATAAATGATAATTTGAATGTCGCTGCATAATATTAATATGGACGTGGAATTGAAACAAGAGCAAGAATATTCTGCTAAAATATCATCCGTTACGGAGTATATTGAAGAAATATCGAATATAAGGAAAGAATTATTGGAAAAAGGAAGTTCTGAAATTCTTTTCTTCAGAGGGCAAAGTAACTCTCTGTGGGATATTCGTCCTGCTATCTATAGGGAGTCTTTAATATCTGTGGAAGATGAAATAATACAAAAGGCGACCTCGAGAGTTCCAAGTGAGTTTTACAATGCCTCAGACTTTGATATACTAACCAAATTACAACATTATGGTCTACCTACAAGATTATTAGATGTTACAATGAATCCGTTGGTTGCATTATATTTTGCTTGTTGTACAAAAGAATATATCAATAATACCGATGAAGCAGAAGAAGTTGATGGGGTAGTCTTTTATAGTTCTGCATATGGAGAAGATAGTTTGAATAGGGAGATACAGTTTCTGTCCACTGTGGCAAAGGAGAGGATAGATGGTGATTGCACCTTGAAAAAACTAGCGGAAAGTCTTAATTTATCATATTCTAAAACAGACAGTTTCATTAATATGCTGCAATCTTATCATTTTGTCCTGCCAAGTTATAGTAACAGTAGAATTATCAGCCAGAGTGGAGCATTTTTGCTGTCAGGCGCAATTAATGTATATGAGGATCCTGATGATATTTGGAACAGTAAAGTACAAAAGAGCGTCTGTAGTCTAAAGGAGGCATTCTCAAAAGAAAAATTAATTATTGATAGTTATGCTAAGGATACAATACTTGACGAACTTGATTTTCTAAATATTAATGAAGGCTCTCTCTTCCCAGAGTTAGAGCATCAGATGTCTCATGTCAAACGTATTGGTACGAAAAGCATACATGCACTCATACCAGAATTTATCAAATACAATATACCGGACTTAGGAACACCTTTTGATGATGAGGACAATATAGAAGGAAATCTTAGGGAACAAAAAATAAAAAATATTGTTGGTCATTGGATTAGTGATAAAGATATTCTTGAGGAAATTATGAATGAGGTTATCCAAACAACCAAATATCCAGATTGGTTTAAAAAAGATAGTATCAAGAGCTCCATGCAAATCTCTATCAAAAAAATTCTTTCAAAAAAGAAAAAGAGGAATGCTAAAGATATTGCCTACAAGATAGTCCAAAACTTAATAAAACAGATAAGTTAATATGCCATTCACAGAAGATAATTACGAAAAAGCACTGATATCCCTCTTTGAGGGAATGGGCTATCAATATTTGTACGGTCCAAATATTGAAAGAGACTACTATGTGCCATATTATGAGGCACAATTAGAAGAAAGTCTGCAAACTGTTAATCCAAAGAAGCCACATGCAGCTATTCACGAGGCGATTATCAAACTACGCAATATTGATATGGGTAGTTTGGCGCAGCGTAATGAAACTTTTACAGACTATTTGCAGCATGGCATAGAAGTCTCTTATTTCAATGGCAAGGAAATGCGCAATGAAATGGTTTATTTGATAGACTTTGAGCATACGGACAAAAACACTTTTCAAGTTATCAACCAATGGACATTCATTGAAAATGCAGAGAAACGTGCCGATATCATTGTATTTGTGAATGGTTTACCATTGGTGGTTGTAGAATTAAAATCACCTTCCCGTGAAGAGACGGACGCTTCAGAAGCATATCTTCAACTCCGCAATTATATGAAGGATATACCATCGTTGTTCTCTTTCAACATGTTCTGTGTAATGAGCGATATGGCTCTTTCCAAAGCTGGAACAATTACCAGCAAGGAAGCTCGCTATATGGAATGGAAAACAAAAGATGGCAATTATGAAAGTACAGAATTTATCGATTATGATACATTCTTTGAAGGAATATTTCAAAGGGATCGACTCTTAGACATAATCAAGAACTTTATCTGTTTTTCCAAAGAAGAAAAAGGGAGTGCCAAGATATTAGCAGGGTATCATCAGTATTTTGCAGTGAAGAAAGCCATCGAACGTACCAAACATGCTACAGTAAGTAATGGTAAAATCGGTGTGTTCTGGCATACGCAAGGCAGCGGAAAATCATTGTCAATGGTTTTCTACGCCCACTTGCTTCAACAAGAGTTATCTCAGCCCACAATAGTTGTGATTACCGACCGCAATGATTTGGACGATCAACTTTATACCCAATTCTCTAAATGTAAGGAGTTCTTGCGTCAAACTCCAGTGCAAGCCAATAGTCGTGAGAATCTAAAAGAGCTATTGAGTGGACGAGAAGCTAATGGCATTATCTTCACAACCATGCAGAAGTTTGAGGAGTCTGACGAACCTTTGTCAGAGCGAAGAAATATTATCGTGATGACTGACGAGGCACATAGAGGACAATATGGTTTTGAGGAAAAAGTCGACGCCACTACAGGTAAAATCTCTATCGGCACGGCAAGAATTATTCACAATTCACTACCCAATGCTTCATATATTGGCTTTACTGGTACACCTATTTCTACCAAAGACCGAGATACCGTAGAGGTTTTTGGCGATTACATTGATATTTATGACATGACGCAGGCGGTTAATGACGGTGCTACTTGTCCTGTATATTATGAATCTAGAGTTATCAATCTAAATCTTGACGATGCAACCTTGCAAGCCCTTGATGACGAATACGAGCTGTTGGCTGAAGAAGGTGCAACGACAGAACAGATAGAGAAAAGCAAGAAAGAGATGTCACACTTGGAAGAGATACTCGGTGCACCGGCTACCATCGATTCTCTTTGCCGAGACATTCTCAGACACTATGAGGAAAACCGTCAATATGAATTGACAGGTAAGGCAATGATAGTGGCATATTCGCGTCCCATAGCCATGAGCATTTATCATCGACTACTGGAGCTTCGCCCAAAATGGACGGATAAAGTAAAAGTTGTCATGACGGGCAGCAACCAAGACCCAGAAGAATGGCACGACATTATCGGAAACAAGCAGTATAAGAAAGAACTTGCCAAACGATTTAAGGATGACAACGACCCGATGAAGATTGCTATTGTGGTCGATATGTGGCTCACAGGCTTCGACGTTCCCTCATTGGCAACTATGTATGTTTACAAACCAATGAGCGGACATAACCTAATGCAAGCCATTGCGCGAGTGAACCGTGTATTCAATGGCAAAGTGGGTGGATTGGTTGTTGACTATATCGGTATTGCCAAAGCCTTGAAAGAAGCCATGCGTGATTATACGGGGCGCGACAGAAAGAACTTTGGAAACCCAGATATCAAAGGCATGGCTTTTACAAAGTTCAAAGAGAAGTTGGAAGTGTGCCAAGACTTATTTCATGGCTATAATTATAGTAAGTTCCACACAGGGACAGATGCTGACCGTGCTAAATTAATCAAAGGTGGTGTAAACTTCATGTTGGCAACCGATAAACAAGAACAGTTACCGCTCTATATGAAAGAAGCAGCATTGCTGCACAATTCCATAACTCTTTGCCGAAGCCTGTTGAATAAAGAGCAACGCTTCTTGGCTGCATTCTTTGAGACTGTACGCACTTTACTCTCCCGAATGACAGGCAAAGGAAAAGTTACGAAGAAAGAAATTAATGCTCGTATCAGTGAATTGCTGAAACAAAGTGTAAAAAGTGAAGGTGTAATCAATCTTTTTTCTGATGTTAAAGCCGAGTTTTCCCTCTTTGATACAGCCTTCTTAGATGAAATTTCTAAGATGAAAGAAAAGAATATAGCTGTAGAACTGCTCAAAAAACTATTGGCGGAGAAAGTGGCACTCTATCAAAAGACCAATATCGTGCAGTCAGAGAAATTCTCTGACCTGCTCAATCGCTCTTTATCCAACTATTTGAAAGGATTACTCACCAATGAAGAAGTTATCCAAGAACTTTTGCAGTTGGCAAAAGATATTGCCTCGGCTGATTCAGCAGCTAATGAACTTGGTCTCACTCCCGAAGAAAAGTCATTCTATGATGCCTTGACCAAACCACAAGCAGTTCACGACTTCTATAGTAATGAAGAGTTGGTAGCTATGACAAAAGAACTTACTGACTCTCTGCGTAAGAACCGCACTATCGACTGGCAAAAGAAAGAGTCTGCTCGTGCAGGTATGCGCAGAATGATTAAGCACCTACTTAAGAAATATCATTACCCACCAGAGGAAGCTGCCAATGCATTAGAGACTGTCATCAAACAATGCGAACAGTGGACGGATAATGAGCAAGAGAATTATTCAACAAAATCAGCCAAGATGTATGAAATCCACGAGGATGAAATACAAATGGCTGCTGAGCCATAAATTATCATCAGAAAAATCATTCAAACCTTTTAATAGTAAAAATATGTTAGATACCGAACAAGTTAAACAGCTATTCTTATTATATAACTATAAGATAGAAAGAGAAGATGATAAATATTTGGTTTTTTCATATTCTAATCCATATGATGCTATTGAGATTATCCCAATATTAGCAATGGATAGACAGGAAATTGAAAAGATTAAATGTGAGTTCCAAGAAGCTGGGTTTGCTGTGAAAGTCAACAATTGCAATAAAATCGAAGATATAGAAAATTATTTATTTAATTTATTCTTTCATGTTGAAGCTTCAAATAAACGGAATTGTCAAAAATATATCAACTATGTTGATAAAATAATGGAGCCTTATAATAGAAAGATAAAACAGGAACCTAATGCGACATTAAAAGAGTACGAATACATAAACATATCGTATGTGATAGAAGAAAATTTTGAACTACAGCCTGCAAATATAAATTTGATAGATTCTTTACAGCAAGATATTAGGTCTACAGATGCCAGATTGCTTATTGTAGAAGCTGCTGCAGGATTTGGTAAGACTTCTACCGTATATGAGCTTTTAAATAGATTATCTATGCCTCAAGTTGATATTCGTCCCTTTTTAATGGAATTGTCGAAAGATAGGTCCGCTTCTACTTTTAGATATTTACTTCTATCCCAAATAGAAGCAAATTTTGATATTACCCTAAAAGCAAATGTTGTCATACATAATATTCAAAAAGGAAGAATTCCTTTAATCTTAGATGGTTTTGATGAATTACTAAGTAAGGATTTGGATAATGGAAGCTCTAACCCTGATTTTAGAGAGGTGGAATCTATGCTGTCTACAATTGTAAGTTTACTTAGAGATCAAGCAAAGATAGTCTTGACAACTCGTAAAACTGCAATTTTTTCAGGAGAATCTTTTTACGAATGGTATCTAAAACATTCTAAAAATCAACCATTCAAGGTTTGTAGGTATCAATTAAAAGAACCTTTAGCACAAGAATGGTTGCCAAAATCCCGTTTAGACTCTTTGAATAAGGATATTTTAAGGTCTCTTGAAAATCCTGTTTTACTGGGTTATCTGAGATATATAGATGATTATAGTTTTGATAATATAAAAAAAACTAATTCATTAGTAAATAGTTATTTTGAGTTTCTTCTAAAAAGAGAGATTGAACGTCAAGATCTTCCTTTTTCTGTAGATGAACAGCTTGATATTTTTGAAAAATTATCTTTGTATTTTGCGGGATTTGATATTTCTTCAGATTCTAGAGAAAATATCAAAGCGGCAATTGCTGAATTAGCAGAGAAACAAATAACTAATAAAGCAACAATGCAACACGATGAAAACACTTTAACAAATGCACTGACTAATCATGCACTATTGGATAGAAAAGAAAATGGCAATATAGGTTTTATCAATGATTTTATTTTTATTAATTTGTTGAGTATTTCGATAAAGAATATAGATGATAGTTATACAAATCTATTTCAAAATGAAATTTCATATCCACTGCTAGAAAAAATGATATTCTCTGCATCAACATGGAATATTGATGATAAGGGATTTTTATATAAAGCCCTTTTAAGAAAATGCAAATTAAATAATACCTTGAAATTTTGGGCAGATGTTAAACTTACTGATAAAGTGAATAACACACTATCAGGAATTTCCCTTGATGGTAACTTTGTTAAATCTGCATACTTTGGAGGAGAAGATATTTTTATAACAAAATGTACCTTTTCAAATATTTCATTTATTGACTGTTATTTTAATTTTGCTAACATCAGCGAGTGTACATTTATAAATTGCGACTTTGATAAAAAATGTGTAAAAGACGGGAGTAGTTTGGAATGTGATTTTTATAATTGTGATGATCAGGCAAACATAATAGAAGAACCTGTAAACGAATTCCAAGAGCATGATACCATATCTATAATTGAGAATTTCGATAAATCAATTTTGGCGAAATACTTCCAAGTTGATAATAGGAGTCGTAAAATGAGAATGATTTCGAAAATCCGAGAAGAATATGATTTTAAAGTTTTCAAAAAGCACTTTGGTGCTTTGGTAAAAAACAAATATATAATAATAAATGGTGATAAGTCGTTTATTACAGATTTAGGAGTTTCATATTATACAACATTATAAGATGGCAAATATATCAAATACTCTTATTAGAGAAATAACAGAAGAACTTGAAGAGTCACTTCATAAAGCAGGTATTTTTTATCGAATCTTTTCTCGAGCTAAAGGTGGGGATTCTACGATGGCAAAACTTCTAAAAAAAGGAGACATCTACAAGCAGGAAAGAAGAAAAATGCAAGATATAGTTGGAATCAGGATTGTTTTCTATTTTATAGAAGATGTAGAGATATTTCATCAATATTTGAAACAGAATGCTGACTATATTGAAGAGTCGAATAGCTCTGCAGAAATGAATGAACAGCAAAAAACAGAGATTTTTGCACCAACACGGCTTAATCTCATATTTAGAATGAATCAAAGTCAAACAGAAACATTATATTTGGATTTAAGAGATTTTAAGGACTCCCAAGGTAAAGATATTGATCTATCCTTAATAGATAATACTTACGAAGTACAGCTTAGAACAGTCCTATCAGAAGGCTGGCATGAAGTAGAACATGATCTACGGTATAAATGTAAAGAAGATAAATGGTGGAATAATTGTCGTATAGAATCAAGGATGCTTAATGGGGTTTACGCATCATTAGAAACAAATGAAAGGACCTTAGAGGTTATTTTCTCCAATATGGCATATAAAAATTATAAAAACCGTGAGTGGGTACCTATGTTGCGGAACCACTTTAGGTTAAGGTTAGTTACACAAAATTTAGATTCTTCTTTAAAAGAAATTTTAGATAATAATAATGATATAGCAAAAGAATTTCTGAGGTATGAAAGAAGCTTTTTACAAAAAAAGCTTTTTAAGTTATCAATTACGTATCCACTTAATATAAATAACTTGATTTTTCTACTTAATAGGTTAACATGTGATTCTAAAAATATCAGAAATGAGGAACCTAATGTCATAAAAGACAAATTAGATAAAATAACCCAATTATGATAACATCCAAGATGATTTCTAATCAATACTACTCAAATTGAGGAAATATTTTTGTACCATAAGAATGTAATTCATTGATAATCAATGTAGGATATATTTGAGGAAGTGAAGTAAAATATTAATAAAGTCCACATATTCCATTTTAGGAACTATGTGGACTTATTTTTAAATATCTAACTATGAATCTAAATGAGAAAGTTGAGCAAATCAAAAGAGATAAGAAGCCACAAAAGATTACTCCACGTGAACTTTTAAGTGGTTTAAATCTTTGTAAGAGAACACCAAAAAATTGCACTATTATTGATAAATACTTAGAAAAGAATCAATTGGAGGTCTCTCCAAGTTATACAGACACATGGATAGATGGTGATATTGAGCTTAGACATAAAAAAATAGCAGAGACAAAAATACCTAAAGATCCAATTAAAAGAGTACGTGTATTAGAGGCAGCAAACAGACTCCCCAAATATGTGAGTAATAATGCTAAAAATGCAAATGAACAAATACTCTCAATTACCAGTTACAAATAATGGGGTAAGAGGTATTGTCGGTTATATTTCTTGGGAGTCTATAAGTGAAGCTTGGGCTAATGGAATTGAAAGTGAGATTGTAAAGGACTATGTTAAAGAGGAAATTCAAATAATTCATCCTGACACCCCCTTACTTGATGCCGTTAAAACTATCTATAAAAATGACTTTGCTATTGTTATTGGCAATGGCAATGATAAGTCTATGTTGGGTATTATAACGACAGCAGATATTTCTTCTGAATTTCTATCAAACACAAAGCCTTTCTTATTATTAGAAGAGATAGAAAAATCTATAAGAGTTCTTCTTAATGGGACACTTTTGTTAGAAGACATTAAAGATATATGTAAGAACACTGAAAAAAAATTTCTTCAATAGATGACCTATCATTTGGTGATTACAAATGTATTATTGAAAATCCTAGACTCTGGGACAAACTAAAGATAGATGCTGATAACAAGCTGCTTGTAGAAAGGTTAGATGAAATAAGAAAGATAAGAAATGAAATTATGCATTTTGCTCCAGATAGTATAGATGAGAAGGCAATAGGTGTTTTAGATAATACTTCAAAGTATTTAGGCTCTTTGATTAAATACAAATATAGAGATGTAAGAGAAAACTAAAGAATAATTGGCGTAATGGACATTTGGTAGGCTGAAATAACTAGCCTACCAAATGTCCATTACGCCTAATTCTATTATTTTGAAATTAGAGGTTGCTACCTGTTAATTTGAATCCGATATCTTTATATTAATAGCATCTTGAGCAGGAACGATAACCTTCGCTTCGTGCGGAACTTAAAGATATACGGGAGTAGTTCCCACGCCATAATGCTGGACATGATGGGGTGGAATGGTAACAAGAACCTGTGGGGGTGATATACACAGTTTGTCCTATACTGGCTGAGCGAGTTGATCGATTCTTACGAGTTCTATACTTACGTGTTTTCGAACGTTTGTGAGTCTTTCTTCCACTATGCTTCTTCTGTTTCTGTATGCTGATAGATTCACTATTGGTGGTAGAAGTTGTTTCATACGTGAAGCTGCTGGTTCCAATTAGAGTTACCGCAATTAAAAGGATAGAAAGTAAATGTTTCATAACTTTGCTTATGTTTGTTATTAATAAAGATTGTATCTGCAAAGGTACAATTTTCCTTTTAGTTTCCCATCGTATGAGTGATTCTTTTCGATGTATTCAAGTTTTGGGCAAGTGAATAGTCTTGTATCAACCCCTGCCGAATGCATATTGCATCTCTGTTGAATACGTATCTAACTGCTGGCGAACACGTATTCCCTTGCCGTCAGATGCGGTGAGCGTTGCTGGCAGATGCGTATATAGCGTCGGTGCAATACGTATCTACAGGCAGCTAGATACGCATTCGCCAGCACGTAGATACGGTGGGCACAGTGACAGAATATGTATTTGGTAGCGAGCTTTCACTGGGCAACACCTCATGTTATAAGAAAAAAATGTTCGCAAACTTTTTATGACTGTCTTAGTAGAAACAATAGACTGACTGATAAAATGGTTTTTACACGCACAAGAAGTACGATTGTATAGCATGGAATGTACCTTTGCCAAAAGGGCATTTGAGCCGGGATATAATTCGCCAAAAATGCGGATGCTGTTTGCGTGAAATTTCTAACCTGTTTGCAATAAATTTATATATGGTTAGGAATTTACGGGGAACAGGTTAGAAATAAATTTATAACAAATAAATATTTTCCGCTAACCGTATAGGCTTGGAACTTTGACCTTTGAACTTTAAAAGTAAGTAATATTCCTGCATTTGACGAAATGTACTCTCGTGCCCCACAATATATACTTTTGTCACTTCTAATCCTAGAGCTCTTCTTTAAGAATTCAATTCTTATATTATATAAATTTGGGTCTTCCGGAATTTGGAGTGATGGTTTTATGTTTTTCAGGTTTCTTGATGATAAATAAGTATTGTAAACTCTTAAATATAAGCTCTTTGTAGTGTGGATGTCCCATGTTAGCTAAGTATAGATTTTGTAGTCTTTATTTTAGCACTTTACATTCTTTAGTATTCAGTAAATAAAGGGATGTAAAAGAATAGAACTCCCCAAAAGGTGTTGATAATCAGATATTAACGATATCACTCCAAATCCTGGAAGAACCATAAATTTTTGTATTATCTTTGCACCTATTATCTCGTATTATAAGTCATTGCAGGTGAAATAAAAGGATTGTAGCAATTACAGCGATCTCAGGCAGATTGTCAGGATTATTACATATATATAAGGGTTCTGCGGGATTTAGTGTGAATTAACATGCCGTATTCCGCATTAAGCGGCACGAAATTCGTATCTTTGTAGCCAGTATGATGACAACCGAAGATATATTATCCAAGCTGCTGCTCCACAACAACAATGATTGGGAGATTGAGAAAGTGACCTGTGATGACTCCACCGAAGAGATACATATCATGCTCAAATATCGCTATGACACCATCAAGGTTGAAGAGAAAGAATTCCCTATATTTGACTTCCGTCATAAACGGAGTTGGCGGCATTTAGATATGTGGCACAGTACAAGACCATCCTTGAGGCTCGTATTCCTCGTTACCATGATGGCGAAGAGGTCAAGAGTGTCGCTGTCCCCTGGGCATTACCAAACTCCCGGATGTCTTGGCTGATGAAAAAAAAACGATAGAAACGCTCCTCTCCACCAAAAATCAGACAGAGACTGCACGTCTTCTCCGCCTTACTTTCGAGCAGGTACATGGCGTTATGCTTCGTGCCGTTGAACGAGGTTTGGATAAGCGTGATAGGACTCATATCTACAAGCATGTGTGCATGGATGAGAAGTCTATTCGCCGTGGTCATGAGTATGTCAGCATGCTCTATGATGGAGATACTGGTCATGTCATCGAAGTAGAAGCAGGCCGAAGAGCCAAAAGCGTTGATAATCTGTGCACTAAGGCGCTCACAGAGGAACAGCGCAATTCGGTTGAAACGGTATGTACAGACATGTGGGAGCCTTTCATTGATGGCGCTGTGAAGTATTTCCCCAATGCCAGCCACTGTCATGACTTGTACCACTGCATTACCTATTTGAACGATGCCGTCGACAAGGTGCGCAAGCGTGAGGTTAAGGAGTTCAAGGAACTGCGCAGTACCAAGTATCTTTGGCTCAAGGACAAGTCCAAATACACTCCCAACGACCGTCGGCGATTTGATATGCTGGAGAATGCCGAGTATCAGGTCTCGCAAGCTTGGAAAGTCAAAGAACTCTTTCGTGATCTCCTTCGCCTTAACTATCATGGAGATATGGAGGCTTATGGTATGTTGGGAGACTGGATGGCAGATGCCTTGCAGTACAACATTGAAGAGATCAACGGTGTTGTCTTTATGTTCAAGAGACACCTCAAAGGCATCATTAGATCCATGGTTACTGGCGCCAACAACAGCAAAGCCGAGAGAACCAACGGATCGATTCAAGAAATCAAGACCATCGGCAGAGGATATGGTACTGCCGAACGCTATCGGATAGCGATTCTATTCTTCTATGGTGGGCTAGACATATGTTAACTCACACTAATTACAGTAGAACCATAATTAAAAACAAGATATAATGAATACATTTCGCATTTTAGAATCATTACCATCAAATGTAATGATGGAGAAAATGAGTGAGTTGAAGAGAATTATCGGAGTAGACTCCCTCTTTGTTTTTGAAGAATTCATACTGACAAACAATGTCTGTATGTCCCGTCTGAATCACTACAAGAAGAAAAGCGTTGAGTTCTCAATTGATTACTTCTTAGGCTTTTCTTCAAAGAAAAACTACGATATAATCCACACTATCGGAGTATATGAAGGGCGAATGCCTGATGAACTCTTCCCCATTGCAATCGTTGATGGCGGAGACTTGCTGTGTATGCACAAGAATACTGGCTGCATCTATTATTGGTTCCATGAAGAAGACGACTGGGGACTGGAAGGCAATCAGAAGTACCCGGCACAGGTGGGTACAGATCTGAATAGCTTTATAGATAATCTCACAACCTCGCCCCAGCCTACTCAGGAAGAGATTCGCCAGGTTATGAAACACGGCAGTGTAACCATTACGCCTAAAGCCGTTGAATTAAAAAATAACCAACGAAAAGCAGAAGGACTTCCACCTCTCAGTTTTGAAGAATGGGATAAGCTCCTCAATAACAGGTAGATTTCCTAAAAGAAAGAAATTTTTAGCTAACGACTGACAACGCAATGAGAACAATGTAAGCATATAAAGAATTACTTTTCTGGGAAGAACTTTGAGAAAGAATAACAAGAATATTTATAAAATCTGATTATTCTGTTGTTTCTTATCTCATATTGTAAACCTGTATTAATTCAACTTTTGCCCCCTATTTGCTCTTTATTCACATAGATTCAAATTGAAAGGATTGAAATAACTTTTCATCAACTTAGATACAAGCAGAGTGTCGGTAGGTTACAAAAAATGCGCAAGAGAAGGTGTTTAATTGAACTTCAAGTAAGATTTTACTTGTACTTCAATTAAGCACCTTTCCTATTCAAGTAGAAGATAAATAGAAAGGAAATAAACTTCCTTATGTTTTCAATCTGTGCACTAATTTCCCTAAAAGTATATTTTGAATATCATAATGAATGAGTAGACTGTCTGTCAGGGAATACAAGAAGGTGAAGAAAAGCAATGCGCCGTATATGTGCTTTGGAACTTTCTAATGGTACGACAATAGAAGTAACACCCGAGCACCGCTTCTTCAGTAATGGCGAATGGACTCCAATTGAAGAACTTAATGTTAATGACACTCTTCAACTGAAAGATAATTCTATCGTTGTCATTGAGAATAAGATTATTTTCCCTACCTTTGTCGAGGTCTATAATCTGGAGATTGAGGACAATGAAAACTATTATGTCACAGAAGAGGGAGTGCTGGTGCATAATGGGTGTAATAACAAGGCCACAGTGAAAGAGGTAGATGCTGATACACACAAAGTAGAAGTTACAATTAGCAAGTCAAATTATCCAGAAACAAGTCAACATATTGAAGATGCTATAGCATCGGGCAAACCTGACATCGTAACAATTGCAAGAGATAAAGCTAAACAGAATAGAGCTAAATCATTGCGAGGAGTTAAAACTAAGCCGAAACTTGACAGAGATGAATGGCCTATGGCTATGTTTAAGGAAGGAGGAAAAAACGCTGACATTAGACATATTGGTGCATCTGATAACCGAGGTGCTGGCAGTGCCATTGGAAAGGCTCTGAAAGATTATCCTAATGGTACAAAAGTAAAAATAATAATTAAAAAATAAATATAGATAACTATGATTAAAGAAAACATCTTGGTTTCTCATAATCAAATTATAATTCGATCTATCCCTTTTGATGAGGATATACAAAAGTGGGATGAAGAAAGTCTTGAAAAAGGAATAATTTGGAATAAGAATTATGTAGTTCTAGACCCTTTAGTTGATGACTCTTTTGGCTGCTGGTTTCTTATTGATAAGAAAGAAGAGTTATTACCCAGTGAAACATCTATTAGGTCAGCTATTATTCCTTTTGAGATAACTAATGAAACAGACTTCAGTATCAATACTGTATCTGAGTCTGTAAAATTATATAAAGATCCAGCAATAACCATAGAAGAGGAACAGAGTAAAGGAATTTATTTCCCTTTGAACACATTACAATCATATCGCTTTGAAGAAGGTAGTTATTGTATGTTGTTTGAAATTTGTATGGGCAAGCCAACGGATGAAATAGAAGAAGATGAGGTCTATTATAGATTTATCTTTAAAAAAGAAGCACGCCCTGTATTTAAAGTTTTGAAAGATGACCCATACGGCTGGGACACTCACTTTTCATTGTAAAACTTTTGTTGTTCTTGATTTCCTCTTTATAAAGTAAGATGATTAGACATTGCAGATCGCTCTGCAAAACAAGGAGTTGAAGTGAAATCTGGCAAATACTTCTCTTCAGGCAAAAATATTGCTTATGAAGTTGAGAGAGATGCTGCTCTTGTTAATCGTGAATGGTCAATAGAATGGCATATCGATGGTAAGGCACGTTCTTTTCCGTTATACAACAAAGGGGGCGCTGAAGGAAATCGTTGATTCACGTGGTGAGACTCTCTATATAAATACTGATTGTCAAGGACGTGTAGAGAAAATTTTCAGACGAGCGAATAGCAAGGACATTCCTCTTGTGGGCTACCACTATGATTCATCAGGTAATATGATCTGCACGGAGGATTCTTCTGGTACGAGGAAGTTCTTTTATTATGACGGTCATCAGCTGGTGAAGCTCACCAACCAATCTGGTATGAGCTTTCACTGGGAATACGACGGTGAAGGGGAAGCCTCACGCTGTATTCATACTTGGGGTGATGACGGCGTAATGGAATACTATATTGAGTATGGTGATGGCTTTACTCGCACTACTAATGGACTGGGGCACACAACGGAATACTACTATCACGACAATAAACTGATTTACAAGATAGTGGATGCCAACGGCGGTATTACTCGCCAGCATTACAATGAGTTCAATGAGTTGGATGTCACAGTGAACCCTGAAGGATACAGTCGTCGTACCATATTCAACAATTTCGGCCTTCCTGTAGAGATAACGGATGAAAATGGAGCGAAGACAAGACTTGCCTACGACGAACGTCGAAACCTTACGTCCATTATTACCAGTACTGGACGTAGAACGTCATGGGAATATGATGAATATGACCGTGTGATAAAACGTACACTGCCAGACGGTAACAGCTTCAGCTATACCTATGAAGGAGGTGCACTGAAGACCATCACTGACATGGAGGGACGCATCTATACGCTGAAGTTCAACAGCCGGCAGGAACTCCAGCAGCTCGTCTTCCCAAATGGCATTCACCGAACATGGGAGTATGATGAGCGTGGAAGACTTGTCAAGGCAACGGACATCAAAGGCAACGTGACTTCCTACAGCTATGATGATGCTGACAATCTGATACGTCTGCATGAACCAGATGGCAATGTGCACGAGTTCTCCTATGATACATCGGGCAACCTTATCGTAGCTTCTGATCGGCTGCGCAAGGTGGAGTTTGAGTATGGGCCACTGGGAACGCTCATCGGTAGGCGTCAGCTCGACCATCATGTGCGATTCCGTTATGACGGTGAACTGCAGCTGCGTGAGATTATCAACGAGGGCGGTGAATGCTATTCCTTCCGTCTTGACGGACTCGGTCGTGTCGTGGAGGAGACTGGCTTTGACGGCCTGCAGCGAAAGTACCTTCGTGATGGTGCTGGCAGGGTGATACGGGTTGTACGTCCCGAGGGAAGACAGACAGAATATGAGTATGATGGTGTGGGCAATATTCTGCAGGAAACACAGCATGATGGTCGAACAAGCCGCTTTGCTTATGACGGGGACGGACAGCTGCTGCGTGCTGAGAACAAGGAGATGAAAGTAGCCTTCAAGCATGACCTTGGGGGACGGATAGTGAAGGAGACGCAGGGCGGGCACTGCATCATGCGCAAGTATGACCGTACAGGACGCCATGTGCACACCGAGAGCAGTCTTGGTGCAAGTATTGACTATTCCCACGACAAGGATGGCAACCTCAGTGAGATGAACAGCGGAGGATGGTCAGCCAGATGGCAGC
>ERZ772999.616-NODE-616-length-21946-cov-8.382714_pt1 | contig 21946 bp, 18 predicted proteins | sample MGYA00511467_ERZ772999 | MGnify/ENA primary metagenome ERZ772999 (study PRJEB29015, sample SAMEA2738064) | human oral metagenome | biome: human oral; feature: human-associated habitat; material: saliva | place: China | collected 2218 ... | reverse complement strand
ATACCGATAATCCGTACCGATAATAAGACGTGCCACGTGAGGCACAATGAGACCTACAAAACCCAATAAGCCGGCTACACTCACGGCACTGGCAGCCAAAACAGCGGCTAGGGCCGTAAAGACGACACGTGTCAGCTCCGTGTTAAGCCCCAACCCTTTAGCCGTATCGTCACCCAATTGAAGAATATTCAAATAATAGGCTCCGCCTACGGCTGCCAAAAAGCCGGCCAGAGAATAGGGCCAAATGAGGGATACATCAACCCAACTCTTTGCCGATAAACCGCCGACCATCCACATCAAGGCCCCGTGTACCCGGTCGCTGTAAAAAATCAAAAGACCGGAAATGCAGGCTCCCAACAAAGCCGATACGGCTACGCCGGCGAGAATCAGTCGTACGGGACGAATACCGTTTTTCCACGCCAAAGCATACACCAGTCCGGCGGCCGCCATGGCACCGCAAAAAGCGGCCGGTACGATAAATGAAGTATAGGCCGGAAAAACGAGCATGACCGCAATTCCCGCCAGCCCGGCTCCGGACGAAACCCCGATAATATGAGGATCCGCCAGGGGATTCTTCATGACAGCCTGTAAAACGGCTCCCGACAGGGCCAGATTAATGCCTACAAACATGCCCGTAACGGTACGAGGTAACCGAATATTGCGAATAATCTGATCTGTCGTCGACTGTCCGTCTCCGCAAAGAGCCTGAATGACGGACTGCAAATCAATCTGCGCCGCCCCCTGAGATACGGATAAAACGGCAAAAAAGGCAAGAAAAGCGGCCATAAAGAGTAAAAGGGACAGTCGTTTTATATCTTCCTTTTCAGCACTCATCAATGTAATTCTCCGTATACGGCCCGACCCATATATTCCACACTTTCCGGATAATTTAGACCCGGATTTAATAAGAAGAGATTTTCAGGAAGCACGTAGACACGACCGTTTTTAACAGCTTCCAAAACGGACCAGGCCGGGCTGTTTTGAAATTCGGTCTTCATCTTCTTCTCAACTTTTTCTTTCTTTCCCATAGTCGTAATGAAGATGATATCCGGATTGTCTTGAGCCAATTTTTCCATAGAGTACGGCACCTGGGCACCACTTGATGTCACTTGTCCGTCGGCTGCTACATTATCAAGCCCCAGAATGTCGGCACAGCTGCCGGCAATGGAGTTCTTCATTTCTACGGATACTTGACTGGGCGTAGCGTGAATAATAGCTATCTTCTTATGATTTCCCGGGAATTTATGACGAATATCCTCAATTTTTTTATCCATATCCTCAATATGTTTTTCAGCTATTTCCTTTTTATCGAAAATCTGCCCGAATATAGTCATATTCCGCTTTACATCATCGTACGTTTTAGAGTTAAGAACCACAACCTTGATGCCGTTTTGTTCAAATAAGGGAACCAACGCCTCGTGTTGCGATTTGCTGGCAATAATCAGGTCCGGCTTTAAGGCAATAACCGCCTCGGCACTGACATTAAAAACAGGCCCTACTTCCGGGACGGACTGATAGCTATCGGGAACCTTTGCGTCGTCCGACTTAATCGTCGGTCTACCCGCCAGTTCACCGCCTACATCGGCGGCAAAATTCATAAGAGATGATGACAACACTACGACTCGCTGCGGCTTCTTATCAAGAGTTACCGTTTTTCCCGTATCATCCGTAATAACGGCATAAGCCTGACCTGCGTTTTGTGACGTATCACTTTTATCAGAACCGCACCCGCAAACAGCCAATGCGAAAACGGCTATACACAAGCATAAAAGTTTCTTTATCATAAAGACTCCTTAAAACGAATACTTCATACCGAATAAATAGCTGCGACCGCTGTCCGGATAGCCGTGGTACAAATCATAACCGTCATCGGTTAAATTATGAACGACGCCGTACAGGGTAAGGCGTTTATTGGCACTGTAGCTGGCATTGAGATCCCACGTTGCATACGTTTTCTTGACATAATACCGGTCTTCCCGGCCCGTTCCGGCTGACAGTTGCAAATTTACCTTCCATTTACCCTCATGATATTGCAACGAAGCTCGATACCCGTTGGGTTGACTATTGGACGGATCTCTTCGCATACCGCGACCTTCATCGATTTTAATCTTCGTATACGTATATGCCAACTCCCAATCCCAAGTCGCACCAATTTTATGCTGCAACGACAAATCGATTCCCCGTTTATCTTCCTTATTGAGATTGCGAACTTCATAAGGAGTGATGCTGCGGTCCCAACGAATGGCATCATTCAAATAACTGTGAAAAAGACTGAAGCGCAACAATGTATTTTTAGTCATCGCCCAATCCAACCCTACAGTCTGAGAGTAGCCGCTTTCAGGCTTCAAGTCCGGATTACCGCGTGACCGGGTCCCGTTATAATACATATCATTCAAGCGAGGGGCCGTATAAACCCGGCTCCACGAACCGTATATATTTAAATTGTCGCCGGCACGATATTCTACAGCCAGTCGCGGCGTCTTGTGAAAACCGAAATGACTGTTCTTATCCAACCTCAGGCCCGGTGTAAACGACCATTTTTTATAAACGATCATATCTTCACCGTATACGGCCCTGTTCGACTTCTTTTTATTTTTATAATTAGCTCCGTCATTGGACCCCGAATCCAAGGTCCATTCCGCCCCTAAAGTGAAGAAATGATACTTCGTCATCCACGAGCGTTCCGCCTGAATTCCCTGCGTTTTCGTATGAAAACGGTTGGTCCACCACGTTTTCGAATAGTCGTTAAAATACCGAATATATCCGGGTGTGCTCGTATTTTCTCTAAAGTTCCACGTAAGGCTTACATTATTGCTAAGCCTTTCCAGAGGTTTATACTGCTTGACCGAAAACTTTCGATGAGCGATACCGTACGGAGAATCAAAACTGACTGCATGTCCTCGTGAATCTTTATGCGAAACATTCAAGGTTATAGATTGCGACTTGTTCAGCTTTCTATCCATACGGAAGGTCAAAGCCTTTGCCCGATTATCACCTGCCGCTTTATCTGATCGAGCATTGTCGGGAAACTTATAATAATCCTTTCTATCAAGGCTTCCCGACACAAACCAGCTCGTATCTCCCTTAGAACCTTCTTGTAAAAGACTGTAATATTCCTTTCCCCACGAACCGAGAGCCGTATCGAGAACCGTCCGATTTTTCTTACCCTTTTTCGTAATAATATTAATCGTCCCGCCTACGGACCCGGCACCGTAACGAACCGAACCGGCGCCCTTAACAACTTCAACGGCACTGATATTATCGACACCCGGCAAGGTCGACAAGTCAACCATGCCCCGGCCGTACGATGAACCTTGAGCATTGGCCAGACTTTGTCCGTCTACGAGAATATTGACTCTGTCGTCACCGTTAATCCGCACGAAAGAAGCGGTCCCGGGAACCATACTGTTCAACGTGACTCCGTTCACTTGCCGTAATACATCTTCAACCGTCTTATAGTTGTTGGCACTGATTTGTTTTTCCGTTACAACCGTTTTTTGTGCTTCCGGTAATTCCCTTCCGCCGTAAGCACCCGTGTTTCGGTAGGCCGTTACAATAATCGGTCGCGTAGTTACGCGAATCGTCGTATCCTTATCATCATCTCCGGCAGCACCGTATACGATACTTCCCAAAGACAGAGCCGCACAGCAAAGACAGGCCGATACTCGTCGTTTTTCCGACAAATCGATTCCTCCAAATACAAAAAAGGCCGCAAGATATCACCTTGCAGCCTCTGCTGTTTTGCATAAATCTCCTACCCATCGCTCGCAGGTCATACCGGTGACTCTTCGTCAGGCAGTTCTTCTGGCTCGGCATCATCGGTCGATTGCGCCTTCCCGCATTTTCATGCAGTGACATCTTACAATCTCCCTCTTCCTTACAGCGGCGGGACCGCGCCGGTATTGCACCGGACTTTTCTGTTAGGTCGTTAGACACCTGACTGTACCTTATTCTTTTTTTAGATTACGTTATGAATATATCATACCGTATGGTCATCGTCAACGAAGTGTCCATGGACTACGTCATAGAATCTTTCTATGAGTCGATTCTTACCTTGACCCTTCAAAGACGAGTAAGCAAGAGCCGCATATCCCGTAGGAAATAAACGGTTAATTTCGTTCAAATTCTTTTGTTTTTCCGATTGATTCAACTTATCGGCCTTCGTGCAGACAATCTGTAAGGGAATATCATTATTGCGAAGCCATGCATAGGCCTCTCCGTCCAAGTACAATCCGGGATGACGCAAATCTACTAAGAGGCACAACAGAACCAGTCTTTTTGACGACCGGATATAATCGCCGATAAAACGACTCCACAAATCCCGATTCTTACCGCCCGTCTTGGCAAAGCCGTAGCCGGGTAAGTCGACAAGGTATACGGGGTGCCGCGTCGACTCGCCGTCAATGCGTTCGCGAAGTTCTCCCGTAAAGAAGTTTATAGTCCGTGTCTTCCCCGGCGCTCCGCTGACCTTAGCCAAGCCGCGCTGATTGCATAAGGAATTGATGAGACTCGATTTCCCTACATTGGAACGGCCTAAAAAGGCAATTTCCGGCCGTTCCTCGCAAGGATATTGCTTGGCTTCAACGGCAGATGTTAAATACTTGGGATTAATCAAAGCTATATCTCTGCGTTCCATTATTTCACCAACGCCTGTTCCAGTACTTGATCCATGTGGTTTACGAAAATGAATTTCACATCGTCTTTGACAGTCTGCGGTACATCGGACATATCTCTTTTATTGGCTTCAGGTAAGAGAATTTTTTTGATTCCTGCCCGGTGCGCGGCAATGACCTTTTCCTTAATGCCGCCTACGGGAAGAACATTGCCGCGCAACGTGATTTCTCCCGTCATGGCCACATCATGGCGCACAGGTTGTCCCGTAAGTGCCGACGCAATGGCCGTAGCCATGGTAATGCCTGCCGAAGGTCCGTCTTTGGGAATAGCGCCTTCAGGCAAATGAATGTGTATGTCCGTTTTCTGATTGAAGTCGACGGGAAGATCCAGCGATTCGGCACGACGGCGCACATAGGTAACAGCGGCCGTAGCCGATTCCTTCATGACATCACCCAACCGGCCTGTCAAAATAAGGGCGCCCTTTCCGGGAACGGTAGCCACTTCCGTTTCCAAGACCTCTCCTCCCACTTGCGTCCATGCCAAACCCGTGACCAAGCCGACAGCGTTCTTCTGCTTTCTTTCAGGAGTCAGGAACTTGACAGGTCCCAAGAAATCGGGTAAGCGCTTAACGGTAACGGATAAGTCGGCATGTTCTTCCAGCAAAACGGCTTTGGCCAATTTGCGGCAAACGGCTCCGATAGTCTTTTCCAAGGTTCTTACACCGGATTCTCTCGTATAATCGTGAACAATACGGCGTAATACGCTGTCAGAGAACTTAATCCCCTTTCCTTTTAACCCCGTTTCTTTCAATTGCTTGGGTACTAAATACTTCTTGGCAATTTGTACCTTTTCATCTTCCGTATAACTGGAAAAGTCGATAATTTCCATACGATCCAACAAGGGGCGGGGAATATTTCCCGCCACATTGGCCGTCATGATCCAGAAAACCTTCGACAAGTCATAAGGCAAATCGATGAAATGATCCGTAAACGTATCATTTTGTTCCGGGTCCAATACTTCCAGTAAAGCTGCCGACGGATCACCGCGCAAATCCGATGCCAGCTTATCCACTTCATCAAGAAGAAAAACCGGATTTTTCGTACCCGCCTGCTTCATACCCGTTATAATTCGGCCGGGCAAAGCCCCGATATAAGTACGACGATGACCGCGAATTTCCGCTTCATCCTTTACGCCGCCCAAGGAAACACGCACATACTTACGACCCATAGCCGAGGCGATAGAGCGGGCAATACTCGTTTTACCCGTGCCGGGCGGACCTACAAGGCATAAGATAGGACCCTTAGCCGAGTCGGTTAACTGCCGTACGGCCAAATATTCAATAATCCGTTCCTTCACCTTTTCCAACCCGTAGTGATCATGTTCCAATACGGTCTGCGCATTTTTCAGATCCCGATTATCTTCCGATTCTTTCGTCCACGGCAAGGCCAGGACCCAATCTATATACGTACGGACAATGGCCGACTCAGCCATCATGGGAGGCATCTGATCAAGGCGATCCGTTTCCTTTAACAACGCCTTTTCCACATACTCGGGCAAGGCCGCCTTCTTAATCGTCTCGCGTAACTCATTAACTTCCGCGTCTTTATCTACCTTATCGCCCAATTCGCCGTGAATGACGCGAATTTTTTCGCGCAAATAATATTCCCGCTGTTGTTTATCGATTTGAGTGCGAACTTCCTTGGAAATTTCCGCTTCCAAGCGGGCAATATCCGTTTCAATATCGAGAAGTCCCGTTACACGTCTAAGTCTTTCACTCACATTTGACGTTTCCAAGAGTTGCTGTTGAACTTGAAGTTGTACAGGCAGTTTGGAAACTATAAAGTCGGCCAAGACACCCGGACCGTCAACGGACTGCAGGCGTTCCGCAATTTCTTCACCGTCTTTAACGCGTTTCAGCCATTCTTCAAAGCGCTTGTACATGACGCGCCGCAAAGCTTCCTCTTCCATAGGATCGCCCATGAATTCGGGAATTTCTTCAACAGCTACTTCCAGGTATGCGGCCCGTTCCGAAAAGCCGTTAATGACGGCACGATACAATCCGTCTACAAGAATACGAATACCGCCGCCGGGCATGCGAAGCATCTGCTGAATTTTGACCAAAGTACCGATGTGATAAATGCCGTCTATGCCGGGAGTTTCTTCACTTTCATCTATTTGTGTAGCCACCATCAAAAGACGATTGGTATCCATGGCCTTTTCAACGGCTTCCATAGAACGTTCCCGACCGATATCAATATGACTCACCAATTTAGGAAATACGACAATCCCTCGAAGCGTGACGAGGGGTACGGATATTATATTGCTTTCTTCCATTTGTTTCACCTTCTTTTCCGCAAGAGCTCGTTAGAAAAAGAGAACTCATTTCCTTGGCAGAAAATGAGTTCTGTAACTACGAATCCGATGATCTCAATTTTAGCTGAGGAGCCTTGCCGTCAACAACACTTTCTTTAGTGACAATACACTCTTCCACATCCTTACGCGAAGGTGCATCAAACATGACATCCAGCATAATCCGTTCAATAATGGAGCGAAGACCGCGAGCACCCGTCTTACGACGCAGCGCTTCTTCGGCAATGGCTTTTAGAGCATCATCCGTAAACGTAAGTTTTACGTCATCCATGCCGAGCATCTTCTGATACTGCTTAACAAGAGCATTTTTAGGCTCCGTCAAAATATGTATCATCGCTTCTTCATCTAAGGGATTTAACGTAACCAGCACGGGAAGTCGGCCGATCAATTCGGGAATGAGACCGAACTTCTGCAAGTCCGTAGGAATGATTTCTTTCAACAGTTCTTCTACCGATTCTTCATTTTTCTTATGAATATCGGCACCGAAGCCCATGTTTTTCTCCGTACGGCGACTGCGAATAGTCTTATCGATGCCGTCAAAGGCACCGCCGCAAATAAAGAGAATATTCGTTGTATCGATTTGCAACATTTCCTGGTGAGGATGCTTACGACCTCCTTGGGGAGGTACATTGGCTTCCGTACCTTCGAGGATTTTCAACAAAGCCTGTTGAACGCCTTCTCCGGAAACATCGCGTGTAATCGACGGATTTTCAGACTTTCTGGCAATCTTATCGATTTCATCGATATAGATAATGCCTCTTTCAGCCTTGGCAATATCAAAGTCCGCCGCCTGAATCAATTTGAGCAGGCAGTTTTCCACATCTTCCCCTACATAGCCGGCTTCAGTCAAGCTCGTCGCATCGGCAATAGCAAAGGGAACGTCCAAAAACTTCGCCAACGTTTGTGCCAACAAGGTCTTGCCGCTACCCGTAGGTCCGACCATAACGATGTTTGATTTCTGTAATTCCACATCGTCCTTGTCCTTGTTGCTGTTGGACTGCAAGCGTTTGTAATGATTGTATACGGCTACAGACAAGGTTTTCTTAGCCGCTTCCTGACCGATAACATAATCGTCCAGGTTTTTCTTGATTTCATGAGGCGTAGGCAATTCCTTCATTTCAAAGGCCGGTGCTTCTTCCTCTTCTTCCAGTTCGTCGTCCAGAATTGTCTGCGCTACATTAATACATTCGTCGCAAATATAGACTCCCGGACCGGCGATCAGTTTCTTTACGTCGTCTTGCGTACGTCCGCAAAAACTGCAACGCGGTTCATCTTTATGAGTGTCTTTCGGCAACTTTCCTTACCCCCTTCCGGATTTTAGCCTTTTACGGCCGCATCACCCGGTCTGATAAGGATTTCATCGACAAGGCCGTATGCTTTGGCTTCTTCGGCAGTCATGAAGTTATCCCGTTCCGTATCCTTTTCGATAACGTCCACAGGCTGACCTGTATGAGTTGCCAAAATGCCGTTTAATTCTTTGCGCATACGCAGGATTTCGCGAGCGTGGATTTCAATATCCGACGCCTGACCCTGAACTCCGCCCAAGGGCTGATGAATCATGACCTGCGAATGAGGTAATGCAAAACGTTTTCCCTTCGTTCCCGCCGTCAGAAGAACGGAAGCCATGGAAGCTGCCGAACCTACGCAAATAGTGGAAACATCGGGCTTAATATAACGCATGGTATCATAAATAGCCATACCGGCGGTTACGACACCGCCGGGGCTGTTAATATATAAATGAATGTCCTTGTCGGGATTATCGGCTTCCAAAAACAAAAGCTGAGCAATCACACTGTTGGCTACCGTATCGTCAATAGCTCCCGTTAAAAAGATAATGCGATCCTTTAATAAACGCGAATAAATATCGTAACTGCGTTCACCTTGAGACGACTGTTCTACGACAATCGGTACATATTGCATTTTCATCGTAAGGCTCCTCTCGGTTCTTACGCTTCCGGTGCATCTTCTTTCTTCTTAGTAGTCCGTTTAGTCGTTTTTTTAGCCGGCTTTGCTTCTGCTTCTTCATCCTTGTCAGCGGCTTTCGTAGCCGTCTTCTTGGCCGGTTTCTTTTCGGCTTCTGCTTCTTCAGCCTTTTCTTCCTTAGCATTCGTATCTACGGCATTGGAAAGAATGAAGCCGGCAGCCTTCTTGCGGCCCACGGACTGTACGAGCATCGGAATGCGTCGTTCTTTCATAATAATCTTATAGACTTCCTGCGGATCGGCACCGAAGTTACGAGCCATCGTAATAATTTCCGCCTGAAGGTCCAATTCTTTGACTTCAATATGTTCAGCATTGGCAATAGCTTCGAGAACGAGGTCCATCTTGACGTTTTCCTTAGCCGCATCCAGATACTGAGCACGGAAATCTTTTTCATCCTGCTTCGTATATTCCAAATAGTCGTGAAGGTGCATGTTCTGAGCCTGTAATTTCAGTTCGAACTCTTCAACCATCTGATCGACTTTCTGTTCGACCATCACTTCGGGAATATCGACGGATGCATTGTCAATAGCTTTCTTCAAAACTTCGTTGTTAAAGGCTTCCGTAGCTTTAAACTTAGCACTCTTTTCAAGGCGTCCGCGAACGTCGGCCTTCAATTCGTCAACAGTCTTGAATTTGCCTACAAGTTCCGCAAAGTCGGCATCGACGGGCGGCAATTCGCTGCGTTTAATATCCTGAACGGTTACGGCAAACACGGCTTCCTTACCTGCCAGATCCTTCTGGAAGTAATCTTCCGGGAAAGGAACTTTTACATCCTTGCTGTCACCGGCTTTCAAACCGATGAGCTGTTCTTCAAAGCCGGGAATAAAGCTGCCCGAACCGATTTGCAAAGGATATGCCTTACCTTCACCGCCTTCAAAGGCAACGCCGTCAATGGTTCCCTTAAAGTCGATAACGGCATAGTCACCGTCTTCAACTTTGGCACCTTCCGGAGCGGGAGCCATTTTTGCATGTGTTTTCTGCAAGTTTACCAATTCTTTGGCAACGTCTTCATCTGTTACTTCAACGGCTTCCTTAGTAGCCTTAATGCCTTTATATTCACCCAGTTTAACTTCCGGTTTTTTCGTGAGCGTAGCTTCAAAGACGAAGTCTTTGCCCTTTTCATCGCAAATGCGGTTAATATCCGGATCCGTTACGGGCGTAATTCCTTGTTCCTGAAGAGCATCGTTGTACGCCTTCGATGCAACCACTTCAAAAATTTCTTCTTTTACGGCATCTTTACCTAAGAAGCTTTCCAACACCATGCGCGGTGCCTTCCCTTTACGGAAACCGGGGATATTGACACGGTTTGCAAGATTCTTTACAGCCGCAGCAGCACCCTTGGCAGCATCTTCAGCAGATACTTCGATATGCAGGGTTACTTTATGTTGGTCTACTTCATTAACGGTTACTTTCATTCTGAACAGTTCCTCCTCATGGTTCTTATGCCTATATTGATTTATCGAAATCATTATAATACGTTTATCATCATATCACAGATTATAAGGGTTGACAAGAAACGGCACGCCGGACTTTAACCTTTTGTCCTTGCAAAAATCGCTACTTCGGCTATAATGATTATAAACTGTACTTTATTTGTATAGAAAGGATGTTTCATCATGTACAAACACTATGATTTAGTTGTTATAGGCACGGGCGCTGCCAACATCGTTGTGGATGCCGCAGTTCGTCAGGGCCTTCATATAGCCATTGTAGAAAAGGGGAAGTTCGGGGGTACCTGCCTCAACCGCGGCTGTATCCCCACCAAAATTCTAGTAACGGCCGCCAACTACGTCCGTGAAATAAAGGAAGCGGAACGCCTCGGCGTCGTATCCGGTCCGGCCTCTATTAATTGGCAAACCGTTTCCGACCGCCTTTGGGGCTTTTTAAATCCCGCCTCTCAAGGAACCAGAGACTACTACGCGTCTATGGAAAATATCGATATTTACGAAGGTACTGCTTCTTTTACAGATAAAAAAGACCTGCACATCAATCTGAATGACGGTTCGCAAGCTGATATTTCGGGTGATAAAATCATCCTCGGTACGGGAGCAAAAACAAATATTCCTGTCCTTCCGGGCTTGGAAGAAGCGGGGTATGTTACCTCGGAAAGTCTCTTCGGCGATAAATATCCGCAAAACCCGTATAAGAGTTTAATCATTGTCGGCGGCGGCCCCATCGGTTGTGAGTTCGGCCATGTTTTCAATGCGGCAGGCACAAAGGTCACTATTGTTCAACATAACGTTCGCCTCTTACCTAAGGATGACGAAGATGTCTCGGCCTTCTTACTCACACAATTTAAAAATTACGGTATAGACGTAGAATTAAATAAAGACACGGTCTCCGTCGAAATAAAAGACGGACTCAAAGTTCTCCGTTTTAAAGACCGCTCGACAGGTGAAGAAGGCAGCGTTGCCGCTGAAGAAATCCTTATCGCTCCGGGCGTTAAACCGACGACGGATCTTTTGCACTTGGAAAATACGGATGTTACGCTTGACAAGCGTGGGTACATTGAAACGAATGAATTTCTTGAAACAGCGGCCGAAGGAATTTGGGCTCTCGGCGATATTAACGGCTTAGCACCCTTCCGCCACAAAGCCAACTACGAAGCGGAAATCATTTCCCACAACCTCTTTGAAAATCACGAACCGAAGGATTGGCGTTGGGCCAGATACGATCTCGTCCCGGCAGTAACCTACACCTATCCTGAAGCGGCTCAAGTAGGCCTTACGGAAGCAAATGCAAAAAAAGCGGGATACGACGTGGATATTGCCGTCAACCATTACTCGACGGCAGCCAAAGGCTATGCCCTCGGCTTTGAGCAAGGCAATCCCGACGACGGTTTCGTAAAACTCGTTATCGACAAAAAAACGAAACACCTCTTGGGTGCTCACATTATCGGACATGAAGCCTCTATTCTCATCCAACCCTTCATTAACCTTATGAATGCCGGCCCCCAGCCTTTTGTCATTCGTCACGAAGAAATCGCCTCACCGACAGTCAAAAAACTTCGAGAAAGCGGCCTGACTCGCGATCTCGTGCCTCAGTCCATTTACACCATCGGCGAAACCATGACACCCCACCCGTCCTTACAGGAAATCACCATGTGGACGAGATACTACTACGAACATAAATAAGAATAATACATAAGCGGCTATAGCAAAAAGGCTATAGCCGCTTTAATGTTGCCCGTACTCCGGGCCGTATCGCTACGATTTACCCGTACCTGTGTCTCTTTTATCCCTTGTATTTCTCAATATTTTCCTTTATATAAGACATTATTTCCTGAAAGTCCAGATCTTCCGGCTTGGAGCCGTATAGTTTTTGCTTCAATTCCCGGAGTTCGTTAATAGTCGCTTCATCCGCATTAGCCCCATGTGCATACCCTAAAGCCTGAAACACGCCTTCCAACAAAACATCTTTTTGCATCAATGTAGCCATTACGGCACCTCTTTCTGTGTATATAGTCTAGTGTATATGATGCGAATTATATCATATGTCGTTATGCAGGTCTTCATATCTCACCCTATTTTTAAAAATCTGTAACCGTTTCCTGCAAAACTATGTTTTCTATTACCTGTAACATGTACATCCGACCGACAAGATTTCTTTGCCGCAAAAAAGGAGCTCCCTTTCGAGAGCTCCTCCCGGAATCCGCCTATTTTCCCGACTGTTCCTGACTGTTTTGACTATCGTTTTGCTTTTCTACAAGTTTAAGGAAGTCTTTGAAGTTGTTGACCTTAACAGCCTTCCAATTACCATCCTTCTTTTCCATAGCGATCTCGAAGGTAAAGTCCTGGTTGAGGCTCTTTGACGTAAAGGTGACGGGCACTACAGCACTGTCGCCGTTTTCTTTTACAGACCCTATGTCCTTAAATGTCAAATCATCAATGCCCGAATCCTGTCTTACCTTTTCGGCAGCCGCTTTATCCTGTGCCGAAGGCAAGTCGCCTTCCAACTTTTTCCCTACACTGCTGTAAATTTCACTGCTTACGATCGGTACGATTTGTCCCTTCATGCCTTGGAACATAGCCGATGCCAACCCGTTCATAGGATTATCTTTAATCTCCGGCGACTCCATAGCTACGGCCACAAAATCATCATAACCGCTACCGACAATAGATTCTACATCCACATACTTTTTGAAGGTTGCGACATCATGCTTTGTATACGCTTCACGAGCCTGGTTCAAAGCATACCCCGGCGTCTTGGTAAAGTACATAAAATACCACGCTGCAACCAAGACGAGAACAAGGATGACCCCGCCGAAAATCAGTTTTTTCTTATTCATACGTTTCTCCTTATGTGATAAAAATAATTACGTAGTAATTTATTATATCATCTCCCCTCCCGATTTTACAAAAGCGGAGTTCTTATAAAAGAACTCCGCTTTATCCATACTCTGTATTATTTCTTATCCTGTTGATGATTAGCCGCATATGTATCGTTTTGAGCGATAATATCGAGGAATACCAAAGGCTTTTTCTTTTCATTGCGCAACGCATGTTTTTGTCCCGGACGGGCAATGGTAATATCGCCGGACCGAACAACATACTCCTTACCGTTGCTGTCCGTAAAGATACCTTCACCGTCCAAGATAATATACGCATCTTCATTAACGCCATGCATATGAAGCCCTACTGACTCTCCCTTGTTCAAGGTCATACGACCGATTTCCTTAATAGCTTGTTCTTGTGTGGCCGATATGCGGGCAAAGGCAAACTTGCCGTGCAAAGTACCGTTACCGCCGGCTACGTGTTCTTTGTCGAGCGTAAAAAGACTGTCTTTCGCATACACTTGCGGTAATGTCGATAAATCCGTGCTGTCCGCCGCAAAAGCTGCCGTTCCTACGGAAAGTGCGGCCGTTAAAACAGCTGCCATCCATACTTTTTTCATGAAAACTCCCCCTCATTAATAAAATGTATAGGCAGGCCGATACTTCGGCCGTGCACACAATATGAATACATCTTTACATGACGATAAATCGGTCAACCAGCCATGAAAGAATGTACAAAGCAATGACGGCTACAGGGTAAAAACCGTAAAAGAAGGATTTTCTTCCCCTGCCTTTTTCTCCGTTATAGAGCCACACGGGGATGGCTGCCAAGGCAATACACCATTCGCCGCCGCCATAAATATATTGAAACCACAAGCCGTACAAAATGACGATACCCGCTTGAACGACCCTTTTTTCATGAAATACGTATAATAAAAGCCCCAGGAGAATATAGAGAACGCCGTGAGAAATGACAAAAAAATTGGGAATACATAGTGCCAGGAAGGTCAATGCCTGAAGTACTACGTGATTTATATCCGTATCGGCCAATATTCCTACAACGGCAAGGGGCATAATAGCCGCTACGGGAAGGAGGAAAACAAAGAGGGCATCCCGTATCTTGCTTCTTTCTTTTAAGGCCAATCCCTCATTCAGTCTATCCCAGCCGACCATGTACAGTACAGAGATAAACAGTGTACCGAAGGCGTTTCCCATAAGTGACAATTCATAACGATTGGGAAAGAGTTCCTGAACGGCAAAAGTCGCCGCCGTCATAAGAATGCTGCACAACAAAAGTCGCTTCAAATAAGCCTGCCGGCTACGAGTATGCACATACCCTTCCGTCGCGGCAAACAAAAACAAGGGCAATGCCGGCCTGCCTACGGCAATAAACCATTCAGGTACATCGACCATAGGTGCAAACAGCGTATGAAACAGTAAGCACACCGTAAGAGCCGCAGCCACGTATTTTATTTGTGTTATGTTTAACGTCGGTATTCGCCTTTTACGGCGAATAGACGGTAAGACACCCTTCATTCCCGCCTTGCTCCTTAATGACATAATGTATACGGCTTTCATTCTAACATAAAACCGAGCCTTAGCATACAAAAACACCCCCACCCGGGAAAAAGAATGGTCGTTCATTTACATTTCCCATATATCTTGGAGTAAGGGTGTTTATTCGTAATATATAAACTTTTTATTTATACTTCAAGCCGATTTTAAAGGCCGGAGCTACGACGGGACCGATAGTCCGATACGTACGCGTGGCAATGTCGAAAACAAGGGGTTCCAACTTTTCATAGTCCACTACACCGTCTGTCAAAATCGACTCATCCGCCTGAGCCGACACGACAGTTCCTATGAGGATTCCCGTTTCGGTATCATAGCTTTTACACGTACATTCCAAGGTATAGGGAAATTCTTCTATAATCGGTGCGTTTACATGGTCACTCTTATGAACATGACAACCTACCTTGTCGATTTTATTAACCTTATGCCCCGTTTCAATTCCGAAATAATCGACAATTTCAACCGTCTTTTTCGTCCCGAAGGCCACCGTAAAAGCCCCGGTTTTCACTACGTTTTCCGTCGTCTTGTGAGGTGCCAAAAAGAGAGTAATCTCACCGTAATCCGACTGAGAACCCCAAGCCGCATTCATAGCATTGGGAACGCCGTTCTCATCGTACGTACCGATAATAAATACCCCTTCAGGCATAATCGGGGCCTGCTTGCCCGTAAGTTCCGTCTCCACAACAGACCTCCTATTCTACGCGATACACACGACTATCCTTGCGAGGAGCCGCTTCCGCTACGGGGCCGTCCGCATATCCCAAAGCACAGTGACCGATACCTTCCCATTCTCCGTCTATACCCAAATCAAGCAGTAATTGCTTATATTCAGGCATTTCAAACTCTTCTTTGGCCCGATGAATCCAAATGCTGCCAAGCCCTACGGCCTGAGCGGCATTCATTAAATTACCCATGACCAGACTGCCGTCATACACATGAGTCGGCCAATCTTTTTTACCTAAGACGATTAAAATGACGGGAGCCCCGTAAAAAGGATCGAAATCATCTTGCCGACCGCCGATTTTCACATTGTCCTTACATAACCGTTCACGCACATCCTTATTCGTCACGGCAATAATAATAGCCGACTGCTGCCCTTTTCCGCTAGGTGCATAAAGACCCGCTTCAATAACTTCATCAACCAAGTCCTTCGGCGGCATATCTCTTTTAAACTTACGCACACTGCGTCGTTCTTTTAATACCTTTATTACATCATTCATGACCCTCATCCTTTCTCACGACAAAACTTCAATAACCATTTCGCTTTCAACTGTTATTATACTACAAACGCACTCACCCTCATAAAAAGCAAGTGCGTTAAATTCATACTTAATTTGATTCTTCATACTTTCTGATAATATGCTTCGTCTTTTCTACGGGATAAGGTACCTCATCGGCCGAGTAATAATCGATACGTTCAATGCGCACAACCCGTTCGTCATTGCTCGGACCTACGGGAACGACGACCAAATCGCCCTCTCTGTAAATGTCTTCATCGGCAATATAGCTGTACGTATAACTGCTGCGTGAAAAAGCGACTTGACAATAAATAAAGTCCGTAGCCAAGCGCTTCGCCTTGGCATATGTATGGCGATCAAAGAGCTCTCCTATTCCGTAGGCGGAAATAAAAGAATAGATTTTGTTCATCAAATCGGGCCACATGGCGGGCAAGCTGCGTTTATCATACGAGCCGGCAATCACCTGCATATCCCGTTTCTTCGTCATGAGCGTTACCGTATAGAGACGACGATCCAGAGGATTATCTATGGCATCCGACGGATTTCCTTCAATCTCATCGAATCCGTCTACATTGAGACTCTTCAGCAACCGACGCACGCCGTCTTCGACGTAATAACTGTTCGTCACGCGGCAACCGTCTGCAATTTTACGGGAAATTTCTACGGTCTGTGTCTCATAATCCACCGTCAAGACTTCATTATACGTCCACTTTAGCGGCTCAACATCAATATCCGTAGCACAGACGGTCGTCGTCCGCTCATATTCTATCTTCAAATACGTAATACAATCACGGTTCCCGTCAAAAACCCATAAATTGGAAATTCCCGTTTTTTCACGAACACAATCGGATAAACTTTTGTCGTCGCTGAACAAATCCGTTCCCAGTCGTCCGATATAACGAGATTCACTGCCGTCCGTATCGGTTAATTTAACATCGTAAATACCCCCACTGATATCCAAGGGATATTCCGCTTCGGGAAATTCGCACTCTTCAAAAGAAGAAAACAGAGATTCCGCATCGTCACCGAGCATCGTAAAGGTTCGGTCTTCTAAAAACACCTTATTGTTACCCACGTACCCGCACCGCTGTATATGTGCCGTTCCGTCCAAGCTTATTGTCAATTGCTGACGAAATTCACAACCGTCACCCAAAGCCTCTCCGTAAGGAATACTCGTATCTATCTCTATTTTTCGGAGCATGCCGTCTTCAAAGTTTCCTTCCATGCCGTCACCTGCTTTACCTCTTAATCTGAGAAATACGGGATTCTATCTCGCCTTTAAATATATCAAATTTAAGTCTGACTGAACATCGGTTCATGTAGTTATCCGTAAGAAACGGAAAAGCATGTTACTGAACTACCTACAACGCATCGCTACTTTCTCTAAGGCATCGCGATCTATGCTTTTATCTAGCAGTCTTTACCTCATGAGATTTTCATAACACTTTTTATCTTCATCCTTAAACACATTAAAAATAATGCGTTCCATAGCATTCCCATGCGTTTCCTGCCAACCTCTGACGGTATTCACGGCAATCTCTGCCGCCTCCTCGTTAGGAAAATGAAACACGCCTGTAGAAATACAGCAAAAAGCAAGACTTTTAAGACCTTCACGCATACATAAATCCAGAGTGTTTGTATAGCAATCGGCTAAAGCCTTCTCGTCTTTTTCCGTAAGAGCCCCCGTAACAATCGGTCCGACAATATGTACGACCTTCTTTGCCGGAAGATTGTATCCCTCCGTCAGCATGGGAATCGATGTTGGCTGTACATAGTTTCTCCCGAATTTTTCCTTCATTAGCCTCATTTGTCGATCACATTCTGCCCGCATCTGAATCCCTGCATAAGTTTGAATGCAGTTGTCAATACAATTATGGCCCGGCACAAAACAACCGAGCATAGCCGAATTAGCCGCATTGACAATAACATCGACGGCGAGTCGCGTAATATCACCTTGCCAAACGGACAGACCCTCACAAATGACGGGAATATCCTGGAGGTCTACAATCCCCTTCTCCTCAGCCCGCTCACGCAAATACGCATCTTGGACAGCCAATACTTCGGTACTCATGGGCCCGGGCATGCGGACATTCATGAGAGCTCGCAAAAATTTCCGTTTGCCGTCTCGTTCTGCCGGTACACAGAGCTTTTCATATTCCTTGAACTCAGCCTTAAAAGCCTCTATTAAAAAATCCAACCGTTCATCCTGTGTCATAACTGTCGCCTCACTTCACTAATGAACAGCCTACTCCCAAATCGTATGTTGTGTATATACTTCAAAACGACGCTCCCTATGATCATCGGCAAAGTTCACGTCTATGGTATATCGATTCCACAGTCCGTACGGATGAGTTTGCATTTTAAGGGAAAAGTATTTGTTTCCTTTGTTTTCCTCATAGCTGACAGGGGAAAGGGAAAAAATATCCCTCATATCTTTTTTCTTCAACTCGTCGAGAGATAGGCTCGCAATATATCTGTCGTCTATTTTTACTCCATCAAACATCGCATCTCTTGATGACATACCGAAGCGTGTAATAATACAGTCTTTAACTTGCCCCTCATCTTCACGAGCCGGCGTCAAGTTCACATATCCGCACGAATTCCCGTCTTTAACAAGCCCTACTGTCTCGCCATAGTAAAAGTGGTCATTTCTCCTGTTTTTAATAATATCGTTTTCTGTCTTTCCTGAAAAGGAAAATCCTTCATCAAGCAAATCTTGTGCCGTCGTTTGTCCGACTACAAGATTATATCCGTCTACCTGAACGACCGGAGCCGTCTCGGGAAGTCCCGTTATATTCAACACTAAGGAGCAGACAAAGGCGGACATAAAAATCATGCCCTTCACGGCATTGGCAGCTGCCGACAAGGTAAGGTTATATGCCCACTTTCCCTTAGAGGGAAGCACCATATCTAAGATGATGGACCCCAAACCTATGACCATTCTCAGGCCGACGACAATGGCAAACTCCGCATATGTCCAGAACAGGACCTTATCATTCGTAAAATACTTGTCGGAGAAAATAAAATATACGAAAATACTCGCAACCAATATCCCGACGATATAGATATTGACTTCATTTAACGCCGCCCTGTCCGTAACATCTTCATATACATCACTGCCTCGCCCTTTTATGGCATGCCCTACTTTATACATCCACTTAGGCACGTCACGACCCTCTCGAACGGCTACAACAAGACGAATATACAAAAACACGGTAAAAGATAAAGTAAGGCCGGCTATTATAAAAAATCCCAGACTCGAAAGAAAAAAGTTTATAATACTCACCTCAACTTTAGCTATTTACCCTGTTATTCAAGACATAACAAAGTCGCCTATCGCTTCCTTACCGGCTAGGCGACTGCCTCAATATGGCTCGATAGGCCCTGATTGATAACAACATAGTTAGGGTACTCCGAGACACTCCGTTTGTTTACGGAAACATATCAACTCATATCTGTAGTAGAAATATCTCCGCTTCTGTGACTGTCTATATCACAGTCTAAACCTCGCCTGTTTATAGGAACACGTCTGCAATTCCCCTTGTATTTACTATTATAATGCCGCGGTCAATATCCGTGAAAACGCCATCGTCTCAACCTCGTCTGTTTGGAGTACAAGGGATAAATCGACGGTTATTTTCGGTATCTGTAAATGGTACAGTTCCCATGCACTCGACCTTAATAATCAAAGATTTACACGATAAATCCACCGCTAGCGTCTGTGCAGTCAATCAAAACGCAGTCTTTGATACAATCAAATGTGTAGTTAATTCCTCAAAAGAGGCTTGAAATAACGTTATTCCTGATGTTTTTCCTACAACAGATTTACTCTTCCATTAGTCATTTATTTACTAGAAAGAATACCGTCCCATTGATTCTGTTACCGTTGCGACACCTCTTCTTTCAATAATTAAAAGGTTTAGTAATAACTTAACAATTGCTCAAATGATATATTTATGCCAATTTCTTCTAATAGAGCTTTTCTTTGTCGATATAGATCATATAATACATCTTTATACTCTAAACCATAAATGTAATAAATTGTGACAATTACTACAGAGCGATACAATATTTTGCTCACGGTCTAAATCAATTTCTGGAAAATCACGATGAGCGGATAAAGGAATTAAATGATGTGGCTCCGTATAATTGGTAGGACTATTTCTTCGTTTAAAAACGAAATGCGCCTTATCCACTTCACACAAATACTGCGCCCGTTTCAAAGCATTTTTCGATTCATACTTCTTTCGAGGGTATATGTACTGTGAACGTTCTGCAATTAAAGGTGCTTCCCTTGGAGTAGTATCGTATTGAATTTCCTGATTCAAATGTTCGATAAATTACCTTTCCTCTGCTCTTTCCGTTTGAAAGTTTTCCCTAATATTCTCTTTAGATAAAATCTCTTTAGCTTTTTCTCTTGCTTTTGGGGCTACGCGTTTGCTTTCTATGATAATACGTAATGCTTCCTTCTCCTGTCCCAACTCAAATATATGTCGAGCTCTTGGAATACGAAAGTTTTGACGTTCTGACTTCGATCCCGGATTTTCCAATAGGATCTTTTGGGCCAATTCATCTTTTGAAATGGACGAATCTTTGAAATCATAATAAAAATTTACAAATACAGCTTTTCCAACTGCTGCTAACGTTTTATTTAAATCCTCATACTTTGTGTCCTTCAAAACATCACCCCTCAGACTACTTCCATTCCAGTACTCTTCAAATATTGGAAAATTCTATCATAATATTCCCTGTTCCTTGACGGATCTTCATCTGAACCTTCAGGAACATAGATAATCAATCCCTGTCTTGCTCTTGTTAATAAAACTCTATAAGCATTTTTTAAATATCTCTGTCTTTGTTCCTGATTAACATTGTTCCATTTCGTACCCCTGAACTTAAAATAATCAAAGCCATCTCTCGTATATCTAAAATCTGCATCCCAGGCTAATACTGCATAATCGACCTCTAAACCTTGCACTTTAAATTCAGACGCTGCCACTTCTAAATAATACGATGAGTCAACATTATCCTTTCCATTCAGAAACCACCCTACATGATTTATATCTGATGGAACCCATATTCCTTCAGCTCGCAGTCTTTTCCCTTCTGAGCTTGCTAAAAGCCCATACCTTTCTGTCCCACGAGCTTTATCTTTTACCCATTTTTTTGCAATTTCAAAATTCCTTGTCAAAAAAATTGGATATGTTTGTTTAAGCTCATAATAAACACTTTTGGCATCATCTGCCCTTTCATCTAACAGCAATTTCACGAAAAGAGCTAATTTTTCACTTCTGAATGAGCGTAGTGAAACTCCTAAATGCAAATCTGAAATACAATGGTACTCTCGTCCATTCAATAATGTTTGGATATCTGATTTCCCTACATATTCTGTATCTGTAATTTTATCCGATAGATAAATCTTCCAATCGGGATAATTATTTGCTAAAGTTTCAAACCAGTCCTGAATTCCTGCTTCTCCGTTGTATATTTCTTGCCCACCACCCACAAGACAAACTATAACGGCCCAATCTTCATGTCGGTCCATAATGCTAATCAAAAACTCAGGTTCTGACTGATTAAAATCGGGAATCCCTTTTTTTCGCCTCATAAAATCAGCGAGCGACTCTTTGTTCCATGCTCTTTGAGCCTCATCAAAAATAGCTACTTTCTCTACTGGTGCCATATCTGTTGTTAAAGCATCATCTCTAAATTTATGAATAATTTGAATAAAGGCTTTCGTTTCTCGAAGAGCATTTTTCTTAGTTATACCTTCTCTCTCCGCACGATCTATTGCAAGCGCATTTTGCAAAACATCAACTAGTGGACCATTTCCTGAAAGAAAAACAGCATGTTCATCTTCATTAAAATGATGACGTTCGTTTGCTATATTCAAGCC
>ERZ772999.615-NODE-615-length-21949-cov-26.205673_pt1 | contig 21949 bp, 25 predicted proteins | sample MGYA00511467_ERZ772999 | MGnify/ENA primary metagenome ERZ772999 (study PRJEB29015, sample SAMEA2738064) | human oral metagenome | biome: human oral; feature: human-associated habitat; material: saliva | place: China | collected 2218 ... | reverse complement strand
GGATACCGCGATCATGGCGGCGCACGACTTGTTCGCGTTCGCGCCCGGCTGGCGCGACGTGTGGGACAACGAGATTGGCCCGCTCATCGAAGACTTGGACGTCATCGATGACGTCGCAGACACCCTCGAAGCGATCGTCATGGACCCGCACCTTCTGAAGGAAATTGAGGCTTTCCGAGAGCGTGTGGGGGATGACAAGGACACGGTGATCAACCTTGGAGAACGCCTCGAGGGCAGGCAGCTCGATCCTGCCCAGGCGCTGGAAGAACTCGACCGGATAGCCAACGAGGCGCGAGGACGCACCGCCGAGCTCATCGAGGCGACTCTCGCCACCGATGCCTCGTCGCAGGGGCGCGCACGCTACGCGCGATGGAAGGGTGCGGGAATCAGCCTGACCGCGGCTAATGCGGAGTACGACAGGGCCTACTGGAGCGAGGAGGCAGACACTGACGTCGAGTACAATCCGGCAGCCACGATCCGACTGATCGCAAACTCCGCAGGCGTTGACCTGAACGGGCTGCCAGCCCCGGCGACCGGTGTTCTGACGGCTGGCCGCTCATCCATCTATCTGCTGCCGATGTATCTTGATCGATACCTGACTGGCGAGGTGGATGCGGCGGGCGATGGCTGGTCCTCGGACTGAGTGGTAGCGAGGGTCACTTGCGCCGTTGCTGCGTCTCGAAAACGCTTGTGCCACCGTGCGTGAACCTGACCGGCATGTCAGTGTAAAGGTATGACGTCTTCGACGTGCGATGCTCTGAACTCAGACCCTATGAGCCAGAATTCCCGGAATACATCGGATCGATGTACGCGGTCTTCTGCGGATCGTGCTGGGGGACATTCTGGTCCTCTTCACGCCCGCTTGGTTGGCGTGGCAGCATACGAATACTTGCAGCCTACCGCCTCGGCGACGAGCCTCGTCTCACCCGTTGTAGAGATCCGCGACGTAGCCAGTAGCTTCCAGAGCGTCGATGGCCGCCCACTCAGCGCCGTCCTGGAGGGATCGGCTTCCTGCACCCCACCCGCCTCGTCGCCGCGTCCACGGACAACCTGACGGACGACAACGTGGATGAGGCGACGCTCAGGTATGTGCGCGCGAATCATCACGAGTGGATTGCGCCCACCGGCTACAAATGGGCCGACGGATACTTCATCCTCGCGGTGTCTCCCACGCATCGGCAGATCGGCACCTACTTCGGTGAGGACATCGCCCCGGCACTGTCGATCCTAAGCGAGATTCAGGACGCCGCGAAGGACGATTTCCGTGAGAACGCGAGTAAGGTTGCCGAGGAGTGGCAAGCCTTGGAGGGGCGCCGCGGCGAGGTCGAGCGCGCGTTCGTGGCTCTTCTCGAAGCCGGGGACTACACGACAGGGCTGTCCGCGCGTTACGCGTGTGCGCGCGCCGAATACGAGAGGGTGCGCTCCCGGATCGCGCAGACGCAATCGACGCACTTCCTGGGAACGATGAGCGCGCAGGCATCGGACGAAACGCAAGAGATCCTCACGGATCTGCACGCACTGGCGGACGTGGTGACGAGCGCGCTAGCGCTCGACACCTCAACGGAGGGTACGCAGCGGTATGCCAGGTGGCAGAGCCCCCGGCAGAACTCGTGAACGGAGCCGAGATGTTCTACAACGGCTCCTACCTCAGCCAGGGAGCCACGCACGAGTACAATCCCGCGTCGAGCACGTCGAGCGCGGACTATGGTTCCTCCTCGGGTGGCTTCTCGGGTTCCCCTTCCTCCTCATCCTACTGACGGTCATCAAGGTGCTGTGTGGATGAGGGCGATGCATGCCAGAGTGGAGCCATGACGTCAGTGACAAACGCTCCGATGAATAGTGCCGCCACCCCCGGCGAGCTGTCGCCCAGCGCGCGCGGTTGTCTGCGCCTCGGAGCGTGCCGTCGCAAGCTTTCCCTCACTGATGGATGCCGATGCGTCGATGATGGCCGCGTGCGAGTTCTTCGATCGCGGTCACAACTGGCGGCGGGTATGGAACAACGAGGTGGGGGTCGTCTTTGAGGACATGACCCTTATTGAGACCATCACGGACTCCATCCAGTGGCGAAGCAGGGCGCCGATGGTGAGGACCATGGTTGCCTCCCTTGTCGAGTGGTTGGATGAGCAACGCCTGGCCGTGATCGACATCTCAGAGAGCCTCGATCGCGCAGCGATTACTCCCGCGCAGGCTCTGGACCACCTCGACGCCATCGCCGACGAGGCGAGGGTGCGTTTGGTGGAACTCATCGAGGCGGCTCTCGCCTCCGACACGTCGATGCTTGGGCGCAGACGCTACAAGCGCTGGCGCAATGGAGCAGGGGAAAGCTGCGCACGAACGAGACTCGCTACATCGGCGCGTACCGTATCGCTGGCGTGACGTACTCCTACAATCCCGCCCAGGCGGTTCGCCTGACGGCAAACAGTGCGGGTATCGATCTTGCGGGAAGCGCGGCCCATTCCACCGCGCGTTTCGTGGCGTTCAACGCAGGTCTACGTGCCACCCGCGTACCTTCACCGCTACCTCGTGTGGGATGGGATGTCGCGGTACGGATCCTCGCGCGCGACCTACCTGACGTCGGCGGCGAACATTGGTCCGCACAGGAACGAGATCGCGTTCTAATCGAGGCCGGCGCCTCGTCGTCCAACTGGCGGGCAAGGGGGACGATGGTCAGGCTTCGCGCATTGCGGATCTCACGCGTACAGGTGAGTTCCATCGTTGAAGGCGATGAAGAGCTGTGACATAATGACGTGTCGGCTTACCGGTTCACCGGCATGTCCCAGGCGTTCGCGCGCGCTGGAGGGCGAGCCCCCGTCAGATACGGGGCACGCTGCATGTCCGGACCCGGGGCACTAAACGATCCAGGAGAATTCCATGCGAAAGGGCATCCACCCCGAATACGTGGACACCGTCGTAACCTGCACGTGCGGCAATTCGTTCCACACCCGTTCCACGATCGCCTCCGGCGAGATGCGCGTGGACGTGTGCTCTGCCTGCCACCCGTTCTACACGGGCAAGCAGAAGATCCTCGACACCGGCGGTCGCGTCGCCAAGTTCGAGGCCCGCTACGGCAAGCGCGTGCGTCCCTCCAAGTGAGGGCGAGCGGATAGCTCGACGGCGGTGTCGTCGGCCTGAAGGCTGGCGGCACCGCCGCGTTTTTAACACTGTGTAGGCGAAGGATGTGGTGAATCGTGGCCGCGACTGATGAGCTGGGCGCTCTGGGGCCACTGCTGGAGGAATATGCGCAGGTCGAGGAGCAGATGGCCGATCCTGCGACCCTGACAAACCCACAGCTGATGCGTCGCGTGGGCAGACGATACGCCGAACTCGGTCGCATCAAGGCTGCCGCCGATCGCCTGAATATCGCGGCGGGGGACCTTGAGGCTGCGCGCGAGCTTGCCGCTGAGGACCGCTCATTTGCAGACGAAATCCCGGCCCTTGAGAAGGAAGAAACCGCTGCTCACGAGGCGCTCGTAAAGATTCTCGCGCCGCGCGATCCAGAGGACGCCATGGACGTCATCCTCGAAATTAAGGCTGGTGAAGGCGGTGAGGAGTCCGCGCTCTTCGCTGCCGACTTGGCGCGCATGTACGGGCGCTACGCGGAGGAGCATGGCTGGAGCGTCACCCAGATGAGTGCGACCCACACCGAGTTGGGTGGCGTCAAAGACATTACGTTGGCGATCCGCGCGAAGGGGACGCCCGCTCCCGATGAGGGCGTGTGGGCTCACTTGAAGTATGAGGGGGGCGTGCACCGCGTACAAAGAGTGCCCGTCACCGAGTCGCAGGGGCGCATCCACACGAGTGCCGTCGGTGTCTTCGTCATGCCTGAACTTGAAGACGATGATGACATTGTTATCGACCCGAACGATTTGCGCATTGACGTGTACCGATCAAGTGGCCCTGGAGGGCAGTCTGTCAACACGACGGACTCAGCTGTGCGTATCACTCACCTTCCCTCGGGTATCGTCGTGTCGATGCAAAACGAAAAGTCGCAGCTGCAGAATAAGGAAGCAGCCATGCGCGTGCTCGCCTCACGCCTCGCGGCCGAAGCGCGCGCGAAAAAGGAAGCTGAGGCTTCGGCTCAGCGCCTGTCCCAGGTACGCACCGTGGACCGATCGGAGCGCATCCGCACGTATAACTTCCCGGAGAACCGCATCGCTGATCACCGCACGGGCTTTAAAGCCCACAACCTTGACCAGGTTCTGTCGGGCGCGCTTGACGGCGTCATCGCGTCGCTGCAGGAAGCTGACGAAGCTGAACGCCTGGCGGCAGTGGCACACGCATGAGCGGGCAGAACGAGGGACAGTGGGGTCTGCACGAGGCCAGGGCCTGGGCGCGCGCTCGCCTGGGCGAGGCCGGGATTGACTCGGTGGATGCAGATACGCGTGAACTCCTCGAGTGGGCGTGCAATGCGTCTTCGCAGTGGGAACTACCGACCGCTCTCACGCAGCGTCAGTCCGAGGCGCTGCGGTCAGGTGTTCGCGAGCGCTCCCTGCGCATTCCCCTCCAGCATGTCACGGGCCGCATGTTCTTCCGTTCCCTGACGCTGCGTTCCATGCCCGGCGTGTTCGTTGTGCGTCCCGAGACCGAGATCTTGGCCGGTTTCGCCATCGAAGAGGCGTGCCGAGTCGTCGCAGATCGTGGCGAAGCGCGTGTCGTCGACCTGTGCACCGGCTCCGGTGCGATTGCCCTAGCAGTGGCTGCCGAGGCTCCCTGCACTGAGGTCTGGGCGGTCGAGAAGGAACCCGACCCCTTCGCCTTGGCGTGCCGCAACCGGGATCTCACCGGTTGTCATGACGTGCACTTAGAACGCGGCGATGCGACTGAACCCATTACCCTCGACTTCCTTGATGGCCTTGTCGATATTGTGGTCACCAACCCACCCTATGTTCCAGCTAACGAGATGCCCACACAGCCCGAGGCCTCAGCCGACCCGCACTGCGCCCTCTACGGTGGCAGTGCGGACGGGACACAGATTCCCAGCAAGATTATCCGACGCGCACTCACCCTCCTACGCCCGGGCGGCCTTTTGCTCATGGAGCACTCGCCCAGCCAAGCTGCTGTCCTGCGCGAACATGCCACCCGCGTCGGTATGGTTGACGTGTCCACCGCACCCGATATGACCGGACGGTTGCGCTTCCTGCGAGCACGCGCGCCTCAATGACGGGCACCGGACAATCTGACACAATGAGCCGTGATGAGTACTGAGACGATCCTACGAGCGATACCGTCGCTGAGCGCCGATGACCTGGCCGTGGCAAGCCGCGAACTGCGAAACGGTCGCCTCCTCGTCGTCCCCACGGACACCGTCTACGGTATCGGATGCGACGCCGCTAACCCCAGCGCCATCGCCGATGTGCTCGCAGCAAAAGGTCGTGGCCGCCAGATGCCGCCCCCCGTCCTCGTCTCCTGCGCGAACGCACTCGACGACTTGTGCGTCGACGTTCCTGACTATGCGCGCGCTCTCGCACGCGCATTCTGGCCCGGTGGCTTGACCCTGATTCTGCGTGCACGCCCCGACCTCGGCTGGGACCTCGGTGAGACGGGTGGCACGATCGGGGTGCGTATGCCTGATCAGCCCGCTCTGCTCGCCCTCCTGCGCACGTTCGGCCCAATGGCCGTGACATCGGCGAACCTCACTGGAGAGCCGCCGGCCACGTCGATCACAGAAGCGGTGAGTTCCTTCGGCTCTTGTGTCGCCGCCTATCTGGATGCCGGACCGACCGAGAGCGCCACGGCCTCGTCCATCGTCGACTGTTCCCATGGCGATCCCCGCATGATCCGCAGAGGAACCATCAGCCTTGAGGAGCTGACGAGCGCCGCTGGCTTATCAATCGTGGACGTGCAGGGGGCGCGTCCGTGAAGGTCTACCTGCTGCTGGCTGCCATCGCGATGGCACTCACGATCCTCCTGACACCCGTCGTTCGCTGGGGATGCCTGCGCTTCAACATTTTGCCTCCCCTACGAGGGCGCGACCTCCAAAAGAAACCGATCCCGCGTCTCGGTGGTGTCGCCATGACACTCGCCCTGATCATCACGATGGCGCTGGCCTCGCGTATTCCCTACATGGCACCGCTCTTTGAGGGAACCATTCCGTGGGCTGTCATGGCGGGGGCCGGAGCGATGTGCGTCCTCGGTATCGTCGATGACATCATCGAGCTGGACTGGATGGCCAAACTCGGCGGACAAGTCCTCATCGCGGGGGGCATGGCCTTCGGGGGCGTCCAACTCGCTTCGTTCCCGATCTTCGGTTTGACGCTAGGCTCATCACGTCTGTGGCTCTTCGTCTCCGTCTTTTTCATCGTTGGCATCATGAACGCCGTTAACTTCATTGACGGTCTCGATGGGTTGGCGTCGGGAATGATCGCCATCGGAGCAGGATCCTTCTTCATCTACTCGTACATCATTACCCGGCTGATGGGAGCAGTGTCATACGCGACGACCGCGAGCCTCACTGTCATCGCCCTGCTCGGCGTGTGCGCCGGCTTCCTCTGGTTCAACTTCCACCCGAGTTCCATCATGATGGGTGGGGGAGCGGAGACCATGGGCCTCGTCCTGGCGTCTGCTGGCATCATCGTCACCGGCAAGATTGATCCATCGCTGCTTGAAAGCCAGCAGAAACTCGTTTCCGCGTTGCCCCTGATCTTGCCGATGTCGGTCATCTTTATGCCCGTTCTTGACCTGGTCGTAACCTCTATCCGTCGTATGAGACGAGGCAAGAGTCCATTTGTGGCTGATCGGTCACACTTTCATGACCGTCTCCTCGTCGCCGGGCACTCCCACCGCGGTGTCGTTGCGATCTTGTGGATGTGGACCGCCATCGTGTGTATTCCGGCCGTCGGTCTCCTCGTCTTCGACTGGTGGGGCGTTGCCCTAGTCGCGATTATCGCCGCATCGATTGGTGTCGCCATCACGACCCGCGAATTCCCTAAGGAAGACGCAACCGCACAGGAGCACAACGCATGACCTTAATCCTCGCACTCATCATGGTTGTCCTGATCGGTGGGGCCCAATGGTTCTTCACCTCGCGTGCCCTGCGATCACCCGCCCATTTCGTCGGCTGGGTGAGCGGCGGATACGCGGCAAAGATCGCTCTGCTCGTCACTGGGCTCTATGTGCCCCGAGTCCTCGGAGTGGACGTACGTATGGCCGCTATCGCCACGATCATCGCGATAATTGTGTCCTCGACCGTGGAGATGGGCGTCATGATGCGAAGGCGCACCATGAACGTCGATCCTCGCCCCGACGACGAGTAGTTGTTGCAGGTGCCGTGGGTCCACAGTCTGTATAGAATGGAATGTGTTGCTAGCACAGCGAACACCCCACTGGAGTTCAGACGAAGGAGGCACGTTCCGTGTCCAATAACGCGCCCGCTCGCACCGCCGCAGCGTCCAAGCCGCGTTGGTATTGGGTGAGTCTCGCAATCCTTCTCCTCCTCATTGGCGCGACCGCCTATCCGGCGTTTACTCAGCATCCCCACCAGCCCGCTCTGAAGGATTTTTTTCCATCGGTAATCTTTGGAGAGGGAACGTTCTTCGAATTCAACCGACTGACGCTGGCCCGCGTCATCATGGGGTTCCTCGTGTGCATCGTGCTCGTTGCCGTTGCACGTAAGCCGAAGCTCGTGCCTTCGCGCGGTCAGATGGCCGTTGAAGCCGTCGCCGGGTACATCCGCGACAACGTCGCTCTCGACATGCTCGGACCAACGACCGGACGGAAGTTCTCCGGCTTCGTCGGCTTCCTGTTCTTTGGTGTCCTTGCCATGAACATCGCTGGCGTTATTCCAGGCATCAACATCGCGGCCTCCTCCGTGGTGGCAGTCCCCATGGTCTTCGCGATCATCACCTACGTAACCTTCATCGGTGCGGGTATCGCTAAGCAGGGCGTCGGGAGATTCTTCGCTGCCCAGCTTTTCCCGCCCGGGCTGCCCGTGCCAATGTACTTGCTGATCACGCCGATCGAGTTCCTCTCCAACTTCATCGTTCGACCCGTAACGTTGACGCTGCGACTCCTGTGCAACATGATCTCCGGTCACCTCCTGCTGGGCATGACCTACTTCGGCACAGCGATGCTGTTGCACGAGCTTTCCATCCTGAGCGCTGCCTCCGCTCTGACCGGTGCCGCTGTCTTCATCATGACTGGCTTCGAAGTTTTCGTGGCCTTCCTGCAGGCCTACATTTTCACGATCCTGTCGACCGTGTACATCAAGCTTTCCATCGAACACCACTGACCCCTAACGCCACCCGGCGTTACTAACAGAAGGAAACCACTATGGGAACCGCTGCATTCGCCTACATCGGCTACGGCCTCGCCACCCTGGGCCCCGGCCTCGGTATTGGCCTGATGGTCGGCAAGACCCAGGAAGCGACTGCCCGCCAGCCTGAGGTTGCCGGTCGTCTCTTCACCAACATGATCATCGGCGCCGGCATGGTCGAGGCACTCGGCCTCATCGGCTTCGTTCTGCCGCTCATCGTTAAGTGATCGCCATGTACCAGATTGTCGCCGCTGCGGACCAGGAGGTCGGCGGACTCGCCGTCATCCTGCCGCCGCTGTACGAGATTTTCTGGTCGGCTGTTGTTCTGCTCATCGTCCTGCTTCTCGTTGGACGCTACGCGCTTCCTCGCATCTACAAGACGATGGACGAGCGCGCTGCGGCGATCGAGGAGGGGCTTGGCGCCGCTGAGCAAGCGAAGGCTGACCAGGCAGCCGCTGCGCGCGAACGCGAGGAGATCATTCGCCAGGCACATGCCGAGGCACACACGATTCGAGAGCGGGCCAACGACGAAGCGAAAGCCATCGTGGCCGCCGCTCGCAACGAGGCCACCGGCGAAGCAAACCGCATCCTGGAGGGTGCGCAGCGCCAGGTTCTGGCCGAGAAGCAGGCTGCGCAGATCTCTCTGCGTTCCGAGGTGGGCCTGCTCGCCTCCGAGCTCGCCGAGAAGATCATCGGGGAGCAGCTTAAAGACACGGCCCTGACCTCTCGTGTGGTCGATCGTTTCCTCGACGAACTCGAGGCCGATAACGCGCTGGTCGAGGAGAAGCGATGACGCAGGTGCGCACGATCGAGTCCGTCCCGTTTGCATCCGACCTTGCGGCGGCCCTCGCCGTCCCGGGCGTCGATGCGATGCGGGTCGCCGAAGACTTCTTCGGTTTGGCCGACCTGTTCAAAGAGAACGCCCGCCTCGGACGTGCGCTGACCGACCCGGCGCGGACAACCGCTGACAAGCAGGCCCTCGCCGCACAGGCATTCTCCCCGCATGTCACGAGCGCGACCATGTCCGTCATCAATGTCGTCGTGGCACACCATTGGCGTCACCCCGCTGACGTTACCGACGCACTCGAAGTCCTCGGTATCCTCGGCGTGCTGAACGCGGCTGGCGCTCACGACGACCTCGACCTGGTTCGTGAGGAGTTATTCCAGGTGCGCTACTTCTTGGCCCACAACCGCGAGGTGCGTGTGCGCCTCTCAGACAAGGCCAAGGGCAACTCCCACGAGCGCGGCGATATTGCGACCGCACTCTTCGGATCGCGTGTCAGCGCATGGACGATGCGCCTCGTTCGCCGAGCTGTCGGTCGATCGAACCACGGTCGTCTGCTGCACAACCTTCGCCGGTACGCGCAGTGGGCGGCGACCATGCAGGACCGCCTCTTCGTCACTGTTGCCACGGCCTCGCCGATGAGCCAAGCCCAGGTTGAGCGCCTGCGGGACATTCTGACCAAACGCTACGGCGTCACTGTCGACCTGGCGATCTCCGTCGATCCCGATATTATCGGGGGTTTCCGCCTGCGCGCAGGGATGACCGCCATCGATGCGTCGCTTGCCTCCAGGCTCAGCGCCGCACGGGACGCGATCGCTAGTTAGCGCCCCTCGTACACCACATTCATCATTTTTCTTAGTTAGGAATCCTCATGGCTGACCTCAGCATCTCCCCGGAGGAAATCCGAGGAGCACTGGACTCCTTCATGGAGTCCTACCGTCCGGCGGACGTGGCCACCGAAGAGGTGGGGCACGTCATCGAAACAGCCGATGGTATCGCTTACGTCGAGGGCCTGCCCGGCACCATGGCGAACGAACTGCTGCGTTTCGAGGACGGGACGCTAGGTCTGGCCATGAACCTGGACCAGCGCGAGATTGGCGCCGTCATCCTCGGCGATTTCGGAGGTATCGAAGAAGGACAGGTCGTCCACCGAACGGGCGAGGTTCTCTCCGTCCCGGTCGGTGACGGGTACCTCGGTCGCACGGTCGATCCCCTCGGTCGGCCCATCGACGGCCTCGGCGACATCACCAATCTGGAAGGACGCCGCGCGCTCGAGCTGCAGGCCCCCGGCGTCATGATGCGTAAGAGCGTCCACGAGCCCCTCGCCACCGGCCTGAAGGCCATCGACTCGATGATCCCGGTTGGTCGCGGCCAGCGTCAGCTCATCATCGGTGACCGTAAAACCGGTAAGACCGCCATCGCCTTGGATACGATCCTGAACCAGCGCGAGAACTGGAAGAGCGGCGACCCGAACAAGCAGGTGCGCTGCATCTACGTTGCCATCGGCCAGAAGGGGTCGACGATCGCATCCGTGCGCTCGACGCTTCAGGACGCCGGCGCGATGGAATACACGACAATCGTGGCATCCCCGGCCTCGGACCCCGCCGGTTACAAGTACATGGCCCCGTACACGGGTTCCGCCATCGGTCAGCACTGGATGTATCAGGGCAAGCACGTCCTCATCGTCTTCGATGACCTCTCGAAGCAGGCCGAGGCCTACCGCGCGGTGTCGCTGCTGCTGCGCCGCCCGCCGGGGCGTGAGGCCTACCCGGGAGATGTTTTCTATCTGCACTCGCGTCTACTGGAGCGTTGCGCGAAGCTGTCGGATGCCCTCGGCGGTGGCTCGATGACGGGCCTGCCGATCATCGAGACGAAGGCGAACGACGTGTCGGCCTACATCCCGACCAATGTCATTTCGATCACCGATGGCCAAATCTTCCTCCAATCGGACCTGTTCAACGCGAACCAGCGCCCCGCAGTCGATGTCGGTATTTCGGTGTCACGCGTCGGTGGTGCCGCGCAGCCTAAGGCCATGAAGAAGGTCGCCGGCACACTCAAGCTCACGCTCGCCCAGTACCGTTCGATGGCCGCCTTTGCCATGTTTGCCTCCGATCTGGATGCTGCGACCCGCCGCCAGCTGACCCGCGGCGAGCGCCTCATGGAGCTGCTCAAGCAGCCCCAGTCCACGCCGTACGCGCTGGAGGACCAGGTCGCGTCGATCTGGATGGGTACGAAGGGCTACCTCGACGACATTGAGGTCTCGGACGTGCTGCGCTTCGAGCGTGGCCTGCTCGATCACCTGCACGCCAACTCGACGGTTCTAGACACTATCGCAGCGAGTGGTGACCTGACCTCCGAGACGGAGGAAGCGCTGAAGGATGCCGTCGAGGAATTCCACCGTCAATGGCTGAGCGCCGGTCGCGGTGTGGACGACCTTGAAGACGGCCAGGTCGAGGCAGAGCGCACCCGCGAGGAAATTTCGCGCGGTCGCACGAACGAGAAGGCCTAAACGATGGGCGGACAGCAGAGGATCTACAAGCAGCGCATCGCCTCAACGACGACGCTCGCCAAGGTCTTCCGCGCCATGGAGATGATCGCTGCGTCTCGCATTGGCGCGGCGCGGCGCGCTGCCACCGAGGCGGGTCCCTACGAAAAGGCACTCACCCAGGCGGTCGCGGCGGTCGCGGTCCACACAGACCTCGACCATCCGCTGACGGAGGAACGCGAGGATACCAAGCGCGTCGCCGTCCTGGTCGTCGCCTCGGACCGCGGTATGGCCGGCGCCTACTCGGCGACCATCCTACGTGAGTCGGAGAAGCTCATTAGCGACCTGAAGGCTGAGGGACGCGAACCCGTCCTCTACACCTTCGGGCGCAGGGCTTCGGCGTATTTCCGTTTCCGTGGCGTGGTTATCGAACGCGAGTGGGAGGGCGAATCGGATTCGCCGAGTCCCGACACATCGCGCGACATTTCTCGCGTCTTGCTTGAACGATTCTTGGACACGGACCCCTCCACCGGCGTCGGCGAGCTTCATCTCGTCTACACGCGTTTCAAGACGGTCATGAGTCAGGTTCCCGAGGTACGCCAGATGCTGCCGCTCACGGTTGTGGATACCCCCGAGTCCGACGAGGAGCGCACGGTCGAACGCGGCTACGCCGATGATCCGGCCTCGGCGCTGCCCGAGTACGAGTTCATTCCCTCGCCCGAGGCAGTCCTGGACACGCTGCTGCCCCTCTACGTCGAGGCACGCATCCACAACGTCCTGCTTCAGTCGGCGGCGTCCGAACTCGCGTCGCGCCAGCGCGCCATGCACACGGCGACGGACAACGCCCAGGAACTCATCACGAAGTACACACGTCTGGCGAACTCGGCCCGCCAGGCGGAAATCACCCAGGAAATCACCGAAATCGTGGGCGGGGCCGACGCTCTGGGCGCGAGCTGAGCCCTTCGAGACACGGAGTAAAACAATGACTGATACACCTGCAATCGCCGAGGGGCGCGTCGCCCGCGTCGTCGGCCCTGTCGTCGATGTCGAGTTTCCCCCGGACCGCATCCCGCCCCTGTACAACGCGCTGACCGTCGAGGTTAACCTCGCCGGTCAGGGAGAGGGCGAGTCGAGCTTCACGATGACCCTCGAGGTCGCCCAGCACCTCGGCGATAACCTTGTTCGCGCAATTGCTTTGAAGCCTACGGACGGCTTGGTTCGCGGCGCCCCCGTCACCGACACCGGTGCACCCATCTCCGTTCCCGTCGGTGACGTGACCAAGGGCCACGTCTTCAACGTGACCGGCGATGTGCTCAACCTCGAAGAGGGCGAGACCCTTGAGATCACCGAGCGTTGGCCTATTCACCGCCAGCCACCGGCTTTCGATCAGCTCGAGGCACGCACCAAGATGTTCGAGACCGGTATCAAGGTGATCGACCTGTTGACCCCCTACGTGCAGGGCGGGAAGATCGGCCTGTTCGGTGGCGCAGGCGTCGGCAAGACGGTCCTCATCCAGGAGATGATCCAGCGCGTGGCCCAGGACCACGGAGGCGTCTCCGTGTTCGCTGGCGTCGGCGAGCGTACTCGTGAGGGTAACGATCTGATCGGTGAGATGGAAGAGGCTGGCGTCTTCGATAAGACCGCTCTCGTCTTTGGCCAAATGGATGAGCCGCCGGGGACGCGTCTGCGCATCGCCCTGACCGGCCTGACGATGGCGGAGTACTTCCGCGATGTTCAGCACCAGGACGTGCTGCTGTTCATCGACAACATCTTCCGCTTCACTCAGGCGGGATCCGAGGTGTCCACGCTGCTGGGTCGAATGCCTTCGGCCGTGGGTTACCAGCCGAACCTGGCTGACGAGATGGGACAACTCCAGGAGCGCATCACCTCCGCCGGTGGCCACTCGATCACCTCCCTGCAGGCGATCTACGTGCCCGCCGACGACTACACCGACCCTGCTCCGGCGACGACCTTCGCCCACCTGGACGCGACGACCGAGCTCTCCCGAGAGATTGCGGCTAAGGGTATTTACCCGGCCGTGGACCCCCTGGCCTCGTCCTCTCGTATTCTCGATCCGGCCTTGGTTGGACGCGAGCATTACGACGTTGCCACGCACGTCAAGGCGATTCTGCAGAAGAACAAGGAACTGCAGGACATCATCGCGATCCTCGGCGTGGACGAACTGAGTGAGGACGATAAGGTTACGGTCGCACGCGCGCGCCGCATCGAACAGTTCCTCTCGCAGAACATGTACATGGCCGAGAAGTTCACGGGAGTGCCCGGCTCTACCGTGCCCTTGTCGGAAACCATCGAGGCGTTCAAGCGTATCGCCGAAGGTCACTACGACGATGTTCCCGAGCAGGCGTTCTACAACTGCGGTGGCATCGACGACCTGGAGCGCAACGCCCACGAACTGGCCAAGGAAGCCTGATGGCATCGAGCAAGTCCTTGCAGGTGGAGGTCGTCTCTCACGAGGGACGACTGTGGCACGGAGCGGCACTGTCCGTGCGGATTCCGACGGTGGATGGCGCCCTGGGCATCCTGCCGGGGCGGCAGCCGCTGCTCGCGCAGTTGGGCGAGGGAACAGTCACGGTGACTCGCGCGGACGAGGTCGTATCCTTCGAGGTCAATGGGGGATTCGCCTCAGTTGACTTCGACTTTGTCACGCTTGTCGCTGATAGCGCTACAGTGGCAGCACAATAAGTTGACGCAACGCGAGGAGGACCTCATGAACCTGACGCATTTTTCGATCTGGTGTGTGGTTCTCCTGGTGTGTGTTGGGGTGATCCTGTGGGCGTACATGAATGTGCGCGCCCGCAGGATCACGTCGCGTTTGGGCGCGTTTCGGTGTTGGTCGCGCCCCGACCATCACTCGGGTTGGACGGCCGGGATAGGCGTGTACGGGGTCGAGGAACTCTCGTGGTATCGGTTAGTTGGCCTCACGTTCACGCCCGTCTATACGATTCCTCGGCGTGGGATGGAGGTCTCCGCTCCGATCTCGCACACCGCCGACGGGGCGATGGTCGAGGTGCGCTTGGCCTATGGTGAGCATCGTTACGAGGTGGCCGTGGAACGCCTGACATATAACGGGTTAGTGTCCTGGGTGGAGTCGGGTCCTCCGCGCCGCCCGTGAGCGGGATTGGTAAGCTCACGGAGTGCGTATTGTTATTGCCTCTTGCACCGTTGATTATTCCGGTCGTCTGAGCGCCCACCTTGACGCCGCCAAGCGCGTCATCATGCTCAAGGGTGACGGCTCGGTTCTCATTCATTCCGAGGGTGGCTCCTACAAGCCGCTCAACTGGATGACGGCGCCGTGCACGGTCTCCGTTGGCGATCCTTCCGAGGACGAGGAGGACGTGGAGGCCGTGTGGACGGTGCAGGCCGATAAGACGGATGACAAGCTGATCATCCGCATTCACGAGGTGATCGCGGACGTCAGCGAGGACCTGGGTGTGGACCCCGGCCTCGTGAAGGACGGAGTGGAGGCGCACCTGCAAGAGCTACTGGCCGAGCAGGTTCCGCAGATCCTCGGAGAGGGCTGGGAATTGGTGCGCCGGGAGTATCCGACGCCCGTGGGCCCCGTGGATCTCATGGTGCGCGACGCCGACGGCAATCACGTGGCGATCGAGGTCAAGCGTCGCGGCGGCATCGACGGCGTCGAACAGCTGACGCGCTACCTGTCGCTGCTGGGGCGCGACGCGCTCTTGGGTGACGTGACGGGTATCTTCGCTGCGCAGGAGATCACGAAGCAGGCGCGCACCCTCGCGGAGGATCGCGGGATCCGCTGCGTCATCCTGGATTATGACGCGATGCGAGGTTTTGATGACCCCGAGTCGCGTCTGTTCTGATGGTGTTATCTGCGCGGGTCAGCCTGGGGAGAATCGTCGCCCAAGGACTCGTCTCCGCGACCGCTTCGCGCTCACCGCTGGATGCCGTTGAGAATCTGGTGGCGCTGCAAGGCCAGCAGGCCAGCGCGATCCCGTGGGCGATCGGAGTGCGCTGCCAGGTCGCGTCGCGCGCCGATATTGAGGATTCGTTTGCGCGTGGGGAGCTGGTTCGTTCCTGGCCGATGCGTGGCACCGTGCACGTGACGAGCGCTCGTGACCACCACTGGCTGCGTCGCTTGCTGCGCCATCGACGTGCGGCGTGGGAACGCCAGGCGGTTGCCCTGGGCCTCGATGATGCGATTGTCGAGCGTGCTGCTCAGGTGGCGTGCGAGCTGGCGGAGGCGTCGCCGATGGGGGTGCGCCGCGGGGAGCTGGTTGAGGCGTGGGCGCGCAGCGGGATCGACACTGTGACGGCCTCTTCCTCCGGGGCGGGCCTGCGTCGTCGCCACCTCGTGATGCGCCTGCACGCGGACGGGCTGGTGACCTCGGGTCCCGTGCGCGGCGGGGAGCATCTGATCGTTGACGCTCGACCGCTGCCCGGAGCCCCGGGAGTGGCGAAGGGGGAGCCGGGGCACGAGGAGGCCCTCGCTGTCCTGGCAGCGCGCTACGCCTGGGGACACGGACCTATCGACGAGGCCGACTTAGCCAGGTGGACCGGGTTGACTGTGACGGAGGCGCGTCGGGCGATGGACGGCGCGCGCGAGGCGGGGGAGAGCATGGGCTTTCCCCTGGCAGAGTTCGACGGCGCTTTGGCACGCGCAGACCTCGCGGACCTCGTAGAGGAGAACCGTGCCGAGGCCGAAGCGATGTTCGCGTTGCCCTCGTTCGACGAGCTGCACGTTGGGTACAAGGACCGCTCCTGCCTGACTGACGAGGCGGTTGAGGCCCTGATCTGCCCGGCGAAAAACGGCATGTTTCGTCCGATCATCGTCGAGGGCGGTCGAGTGGTGGCCGTGCGGGCTCCGGGGCATCAGGTCGTGATGGCCGCAGGATGCCAGTCCTTGCAGCAATTGGCGCGTTGCGCGTTCATCGAATGGGAGAAATGGTTGTCTGAGACACAGCGATGACGTGTCAGGTGTGCCACAATGAGGGTCATGACTGTTTCTGTGCTGCGCGGTCGTCTGGTCCTGGAAGATTCCATCGTTGAGGATGGAATTATTGAGATCGACGGCCCGACCATTACTCGTGTGTGTCCCGTGTCAGATTATGAGGTTGAGGCGCCAGAAGCCACCGATTTGACCTTCCTGCCCGGCCTCGTCGATGTGCATTGCCACGGTGGTGGAGGGGAATCCTTCCCCAATGCTGAAAGTGCCGAAGCTGCGCTTGTGGCTGTCATGGAGCATCGCCGCCACGGTACGACGACGTTGGTTGCTTCCTGCGTGACCGCCTCTGCGCAGGTGCTGCGCGCTCGCGCGAAGACCCTCGCGGAGCTGGCGAAGGCAGACGAGATTGCCGGCATTCACTTCGAAGGTCCCTTCGTGTCCCACGAGCGCTGCGGTGCCCAGGATCCGACCTTCATCATCGATCCCGACACGGAGTTGACGCGCACGCTCCTGCAGGACTGCGAGGGATACGCGCTCTCGATGACGCTTGCTCCCGAGAAACCGAATGCCTATGGGCCGGGTTCGGTCGCCGAGGCATTGATCGCGGGGGGAGCGATTCCCTCGTGGGGGCACACCGACTCGAACTCAATAAAGGCCCGCGAGGCACTGGCATACTCACGCGAGCGTTTCTCCCAGGTGGTGACTAAGCGTGGCCCCCGCGCGACGATCACGCACCTCTTCAATGGCATGCGTCCTCTGCACCACCGTGATACGGGTCCTATCGCCGAATTCCTTTCCGATGCGGCCCGCGGTGGCGCGGTCGCGGAACTCATCTGTGACTCGATCCACGTCGATCCGACTCTTGTACGCGATGTCTATGAGATGGTGGGGCGCGAGCACGTCGTCTTCATTACTGACGCGATGGCAGCCGCTGGCATGGCCGACGGCCAGTACACGCTGGGACCGCAAGATGTTGTCGTGAAAGACGGCGTGGCGCGCCTGGCACAGGGCAATGCGATCGCTGGCGGTACCGCACACCTGATGGACTGCGTACGCGTAGCCGTCACCCATGGTGGTATCCCCCTCGTCGATGCCGTGTACATGGCGTCCATGCAGGGTGCCACGATCCTGGGAGATCGTACAGTCGGCTCGCTTGCACCCGGTAAGAAGGCCGACATTGTTGAGGTGAGTGGGGATCTGAACGTGCGCCGCGTGTGGCGCCGTGGCACTGTGGTTGAGTGAGAGGTAAACGGAGCAAAAAACGACCGTGGGGCCAGGCGCGTCCGCTGCAGATGGACCGCCTCGCCTCCGTGCCGCGCACCGAGTGCGGCCCGGATGGGATCGATTACCAGGTTCGTCGCCTACCCAGTGCGGCGAAGGAATATACGTGTCCGGCGTGCCTGCGTCCGATCCCTCGGGGCACAGCGCACGTCGTTGCCTGGCCACAGGAGGCTCCCTACGGTTTGCCTCAGGGCGTGGAAGGGCGTCGCCACTGGCATTCGGAGTGTTGGCGTCGGAGGCTTCGACCACTGTGACAAGAGATGTGATGCATCACTGCCCCGCCTGCGAATGTGCCTGTTCACACGGTTTGCACGTAGAGTGGGGGCTGAAGAATGCCCGCTGTGTGGGCGTTGGACCTGAGGAGCAACCGTGGAACTCTTGAAGCGATACGTGGCGGCATCGTCGATGGGCGCTGTCGCACTCGTATGCGTCCTTATCGGGCTGCTTGGCGTGACCGTGCTACGGCCGCCGACGCAGCAGGTCTCGTCGGTGGACTCTGCGACAGACCTGATTATGACGCGTGACAACGTGTTGTCGATCGTCAAGGATGACGTTACGGTGACTGCGACATCGAAGTCGGGTGCCCCGGTGACGCTCGTCATCGGCACGTCGCAGGATGCGAAAGGCTGGATCGGGAACGCCGCCTACACCGAGGTCATCGGTGTGGAGGCGGACCGCAATAAGCTCAAAGCGGAATCACACGAGGCGAACGGTACCGGCATGGTGAACACGCAGGCGCCCGCTCAGAAGTCAGCCCAGTCGGGCGCGCAGGCGGACGTTCAGTCCGGTGCCCAGCCCATCGCAGATCCGACGTCGGCTCAGCTGACTGATGAGCTGGCCAAGTCGCCTATGTGGTTCAAGCAGGAAAGCGGCACGGGTAGCGTGGCTATCGATTTGGAGAACGTTCCCAGTGGTCGTTCCGCGGTGGCGGCCTCCGCTGGAGGCCCCGGCGACTTGACACTGACGCTGACATGGAAGATCGAGCAGACGAACATGCTCGCGATTATCGCTTTCCTCGCGGCCTGCGTCTTTGCTCTCATCGCCCTCGCGATGTTCCTGACCCGCTGGCAGCTGTTGCGTTTGCGTAAGATTCGTGCAGCTCGCATCGAGGAACGCCGCAAGGCCGACTCACTGGAGACCTCGTCGATCAACACCGCAGAGGTTGCCGAGCGCATGGCTGCCGCTCGCGATTCTTCTTCCACTTCGGCACCCGAACCCGTCACTCAGGAAGCCGCCGTTGACGACGTCGGAGTGCAGGGAAGCGACGAGGAGCCGGTTGCGGAAAAAGCAGAGACAGATGATGAGGAAGCAGCTGCGCCCGCGTGGGGTGCAGCAGTTTTCGCAGCGACGTCCGGTGAAACGAACGAACCGAGTGCAGACGATACTGCCATTCGTGAGGCTCTCACACAAGAACCCGTACACCAGACGGTCATTCGTGAATCCATCGTGGGCATCCCAGCACCGGACCATAGCGCCGCGTTGGCTCAGGACGAGTATGTTCCCGACCCGATGACCGACACTTTTGAACGCCGAGGACGCCACGGCCTCGACAATGGCCCCATCGATCAGGACCCGCCCGAGCGCGCTACAAGTGACACGGGTGTCATCGACTTGTCTGGCATTCGTGGCGGTCGTACCCTGCCGTCGCGCCGCGCCTTGCGTGAAGCGCGCAACAAGGGTGAGGAGGTCGTGGTTGTTGACGGGCAGGAGTTCAATACCGGCCTGATTCCGATCACTCGCCCACGCAACGCAGCCGAGCAGACTCCCACGCCTACGGCACCCACCTCCGCCCCCGACGACGACGCATCAGCGACCGGCGGGTGGACCTCGATCATGTCCGGTTGGCTTAAGGACCGCCAGGGAGGAAAACAATGAAACGACGAACCCTTGCGGCCGCAACGGCCCTCGTGCTCATGACGTCCACGCTCGGCCTGAGCGCCTGCTCCAAAGAACTTGTTGCCCAATCCGGCTCCGACGCGCAGAGCACCGCTAACCTCGATCTTGAGCGCATCTCATCCGTCCTAGATGATGTCGGCAGCGCGATGGCGAGCGCCGATGCATCGCAGAACGGCGCCGATCTGGGCGATAAAGTGACGAATGGGGCCCTGGAAACGAGGACCGCGCAGTACGCGTTGGCCACCGCCACCGGGCAGGCTCCTCTGACCCTCGATTTCACACCAGCGTCCCTGGCGATCACGAACTCCGACTCGTGGCCGCGCGCGATCTTCAATATTTCCGCGTCCACCAAAACAGCTCTGCCTGTTGTGCAGGTGTACGTACAGGATTCGGCCCGTTCGGACTACAAGCTGACGAACTTTGCGCGTCTGCTGGGTGGAACCCAGCTGACCCTTCCTCCCGTCGGAACCGGCTCCGCTTACGTGACCGGCGACTCCGAGGGGTTTACTGTCAGCCCCGACACTGCTCTCGCGCAGTACATCACGATGCTGAATTCCGGCACACAGGACACGAGTCAGTTCGTGGCCGATGAGTTTACGAAGCAGACCCTCCAGCAGGTCACCGATTTGAACTCGTCGGTCAGCGCTGCTGGCTCCGTGACGATGGCGGCGTCCGCGACTGATTATCCAATCTCCGGGCTGGTCCTGCAGGACGGCTCCGCGCTGGTGGCCGCGAACGTTGCGTACACGCTCACCTACCAGCGCACGGTCGCGGGTTCCACAATGAACTTGGGAGGCGCGACCGCCTCGCTAAGTAAGGACGGCACGACAGTCGAGGGCACGGCAACGGCCGACTACATCGAGACCGTCATCATGCGAATCCCATCCCAGAAGGCGGGCGGCAACGTTCAGATCGTTGGTGGAGATCGCGCCATCGTGAAGGTTGCGCTCGATTCCTCGTCGAGTCCGGGCTGATTTTCACCCGTAGCGCACACGTCGTCCCCGCGCCCTGTGGCGCGGGGACGACGCATACTATCGTTATGGACACTCAACGCGATCCGGAGAGGACACTCATGAACACGCCAGACCCACGCAAAGCTGCTCCAGCTGCGCCCGTCGTTCCCGCCGACTCCTACGGTGCTTATGACCTCGCGGAACGCGCGAGCCTGCCTGCCAACGACGAGCAGACGCCAGCGACGGGGGAGGGACTCCACATCCCGCTCATTACATCCGCGGACGAGGCCGGTTTCCAGGACGTCATGTCAACGTCCCAGGCGGTGCCGGTCATCCTGGCTCTGTGGTCGTCTCGCTCACTTGAATCGAAGCCGACGCTGGCGATGCTTGAAGAGATAACGCGTGAGCATGCGGGTGCCTTCCAGCTCGTCGAGGTGGACATCGACAAGGCTCCAGCGATCGCACAGGCCTTCCAGATTCAGGCAGTGCCCACGGTCGTTGCTCTTGTCGGAGGGCGACCTGTGCCCCTCTTCCAGGGCAGCGCAGGTAAAGATCAGGTTGCTCCCGTCATTTCCCAGATTCTTGAGGCTGGAGCCCAGATGGGCCTCACCGCTCGGATCGCTGTGGCCGCGCAAGACACCGTCGCTCCGATCCCTCCCGAGCACGAGGCACCGTTAGCAGCCGAGGAAGAGGGACGCCTAGACGAAGCGATCACCCTGTGGGAGCGGGTCGTGGAACTCAATCCGCGCGACGAGGACGCGAAGTCTCATCTGTCTCGCGTGCGCTTCGCTGCACGCGCCTACGGGGAGTCCGATGCGAGTGATCCGGCAGCCCGCGCCGATGCGCTCTTCGCCGCCGGCGATGCCACCGGAGCATTCGACGTACTGCTCGAACTCCTCGCAGGCACCACGAACGCCGAAGAACGAGACGCGCTGCGCGTGCGTCTCCTCGACCTTTTCCGCGTCGCCGGCTCATCCCCCGAGGTGTCCAAGGCGCGCACGCGCCTAGCGATGCTCCTTATGTGACGGTGCACGAAGCGGCTTCTAGCCGTACTGCATTTCAGCTGCACCACAAGAGAAACGAGGCCGGAGTAGGAATCCCTACCCCGGTCTCGTCATATCAGCTCATGCGGCAACGCCTCTCGGCATTCTAAAGAACGAGTTATAGGACAAAACGTGTTGGTCGCGGCTCGGTCCCCTGGCATTGTTGTCGGAGGCATCGGTGGCGCTGGCGCTGGCGTGCTTGCATCGCCGATGGGAGGCATCCCATCGGAGGGTTCCACGTGATCGGGAGGATTGGGGTTATAGGACACTACGTGTTGCTGGAAGGGTGACTTTTTGGCTTTCTGGTGCGGGAAAGTCGGTGTTTT
>ERZ772999.614-NODE-614-length-21950-cov-4.995067_pt1 | contig 21950 bp, 14 predicted proteins | sample MGYA00511467_ERZ772999 | MGnify/ENA primary metagenome ERZ772999 (study PRJEB29015, sample SAMEA2738064) | human oral metagenome | biome: human oral; feature: human-associated habitat; material: saliva | place: China | collected 2218 ... | reverse complement strand
GATTCCACGACCGACACCGCGAAAGACATTGACGCACAAGCGTTTTCGACCACCGACAACGCGAAAGGCATTGAAACACAAGCTCTTTCCTCTGCCGACGCCGCGAAAGACATTGACGCACAAGCATTTTCGACCGCCGACGCCGAGGAAAAGGTTGACGTACAAGCGTTTTCGGCCGCCGACGCCGCGAAAGGCATTGACGCACAAGCGTTTTTGACCACCGACGCCGCGAAAGACATTGACGCACAAGCGTTTTCGACCACAGACAACGCGAAAGGCATTGACGCACAAGCGTTTTCGGCCGACAAGGGGCGGTGGGGCGTTCGTTCGCCCCGCGGGCCCGACCCACCGACGGGCGACGGGCACGACAGCACCGACACAAGCAACGATTTCACCGACGCAGGCAATGATTTCGCCAACACAGGCAATGATTTCGCCGACGCAGGCAACGATTTTGCCGACGCAGAAAATCACTTCACCGCCCAACCCTCCAACTTCTCCGCCGATAGGCACCCTCCCGCAGCCGTAGGCACCGCCCTCGCGGCCGATCCACCGATTTTCGCCGCCGACGAGTGCCGCCCGCTGCGCACCCTCACCGAAAAACACCCTTATCTCAATCCCTCTTTCCATGAACCGCACCCCCTCCTTCGCCTCCACCCGCCGTCGTTTGGCGGGTTCGGCCACACATTCCGTGTTCAGTCAGCACAACCTCCGTTCAGCCGCCCCTTCCTCGGTCGCTTCGTCGACATCCGCCCCGCCTGCACCGTCGGAAGCCGACCTCTTCGCCCCCGTCTCACCCTCTGCCGCACCGAACGCGGCCGATGCCGACTCGAACACCCCGACCGCGAATGCACAATCTCCGCAAACGCCGCCGAACGCTCCGCAAACGCCATCCGACCTCCCGCCGACGGGCACGAACACGGCACCGACGGGCGCAAACGGCACGATCCCGCCCCCGAACACCCCGCCGACACCATCGAACACGGCACAGACGAGCGCAAAAACGCCGATTTCATCGACGCCGACACCGTCCGCGGGCACAAAACCGAACGCAACGCCGCCGAACACCCCGCAAACGCCGTCAGCACACCCGCCGACGAGCGCAAACGGCACGATCCTGCCCCCGAACACCCCGCCTACGACCCCGACGCCGGGCAGCGCGTGCTCCGTTCGGCCGCACACCGACGCGCCGTGCGGGCCGAGCGCGAAGCTTGCTGTGGTGCCCTTCGCCACCTGGCCCACTGTTGCGTCGCATTCTGACACCCCCGAGGCCGAACGCCCCCACTGGCGGGCCCGCCTGCTCGAACACTATTCGCCCGAGCGGCAGGTGTCGTTCGGCGAGCACCCCGAGTGGTGCTACTCCTCCCCGCGCCCCACGCTGCGGCGGCTGCGCGACCAACTGGGGTCGGAGACGGTGGTGACGTGGTTGTGCTTGCAACTCAACTATGCGGCGCAACTCTGGGGCACGGCCGACGGTCTGACGAGCCACCAACTGCGGGGCGCGGCGGAAGCCATCGGGGCGTCGTATGCCGAACTCAATGTGGGCGAAGTGATGGTCTACCTTTGTCGGTTGCGCGGGGGGCGCTATGGCAAAGTGGCCTACGGTTCGCTGTCGGCCGATGCGATGGTGTCGAACCTCCCGCTCTACATGAAGGAGCGCCGCGAGGAACTGTCGCAACACGAGCGTCGGGCGGCCGACCGTGCGCTGGCCGAGGAACTCGACGCCCGCGCCGCGCGGTGCTGCACGTACGCGCAGTATGAGGTGCTCCACGCCCGTGCCCGCGTCTTGGCGGGTGGCGACGAGGCAGAGGCGCTGCGACTGCTGCAGGAGCGCTTTTGGGAGACCGACACGGGGGCCGCTTCGCCCGCCGAGGCCGCACGCTGAACCCGCACCGCCCGCAGGTCGACGCGCACCGCGGGGTGGGCTTCCGATGGCGCGCACGAGCAAAAGGATTTGTGCCGCGCAGGGACACGCCCCTTGGCGAAAACCTCCCGACACGGCGCACGTGCGAAAGGATTTGCCCCCGCGCAGGAACACGCCCCTCGGCGAAGGCCTCCCGACACGGCGCGAAGGCGAAGGGATTTGCCCCCGCGCAGAAACACGCCCCTCGGCGAAGGCCTCCCGACACGGCGCACGAGCAAAAGAATTTGCCCCGCGCGAGAAGGTCTCCTCGGCGAAGGCCTCCCGACACGGCGCACGAGCGAAAAGATTTACCCGCGCGAGAAGGCTCTCCTCGGCGAAAGCCTCCCGACACGGCGCACGAGCCAAAGGATTTGCCCCGCGCAGGAACACGCCCCTCGGCGAAGGCCTCCCGACACGGCGCACGAGCGAAAGGATTTGTGCCACGGGGTTCGCGTTCGCCCCACGTGCCGACGAACGGCGGGCCGCCCTCGACCGACGGACAGCCAAAAAACACCCCTTCGGCGGGGTCGCACCCACAACGCGTGCGGCCGCTGCCGAGTTCATTCACCGAAAAAAAATAAGACTACTCCATGAAACCCAATTGTTCTACGGCGAATCGCACGTCGGTTCGCCCCAAATCTTCCCCTCGTTCCCTTCGGTCGGCCGCTGCGTCGCGCGGGAGCGAAACCCTGTGCCGCCCGTCGCTCCCCACCGCGGAAGCGAGCACCGCGGCCTGCGCCGCGACGGCGAAATGGTGCGCCGATTCGACGCCATGTGCCCCTGCGGCGGCAATGGATGGCCCTGCGCCGGTCGATGCGGCCCGAGCCTCCGCTGCTTCGGCGAACGCTTCCACCGGCGCCGCTGTGCAAACCCCGACGCCTGCCGCGGCCGACGTTGCGCCCGCGGCCATGACGACCTCGGGCAACGGGCCTTTCGCTACTTCCGCCCGGCCTTTCGCCACCCCCTGTGCGACAACGAAAAAACCTTCGGCGGCCGACGTTGCGCCCGCGGCCAGGACGACCTCGGGCAACGGGCCTTTCGCTGCGCCCGCCCGACCTTTCGCAGCCCCCTGCGCGACAACGAAAAAAACTTCGGCGGCGACGGGCGCCCTCTCGGCCGAACAGCGGGCGGCAGCGGTGGCGGCGGGCGTGGTGCTGCGCTCGGCCGACGACCGCACGGCGCTCTTCACGCAGTGGCTCGCCCCGCATCTGCCGATGGTGCGCGGGCTCGTGAGGCGGCACACGTACTTCGCCGGCGAACGCGCCGACGACTACCAAACGGCGGTGCTGCACCTGCTCGAACACCTCGACGATCTGGCGCATTTCGCCCTCTGCCTGACCGCCCGCCGCGACACAGCGAAACCACGCGCCGCGACGGCGAACCGTCCCTCCCTTGCCGACGAGCCCTCCGCGCAGCCCACGACACCGGTCGCTCATGATTTCGACGAAACACGCGATGCGGTCGACGAATCGTCGTTTTTTCCAGACGAACACGCACCTTATTTATATGCTGCGGCGGCGGAGATCGACAAATCGCAGTGCGGGGGCGACGAAACGCTGCGCGAAGTGGACGAAACGCAGCCAGCCGACGACGAAACAGCGGCCGACGACGAGGCGAGTGCGGCGGCCAACGACGAACGGCAGCCGCATGCGGACGCCGCGCTCGAGGGGTCGGAACGAACCCGGGCACCGCTCCCGGTGACGGCGGAGGAGGTGCTGCGCACGGTGGGGGACTTCAATCCGCGGCCGTGGTTGGCGGGGGTGACGCTGCGCCTGCTTTCGACGCTCAACCACAGGGCGTTGCGTCACCGCGAGACGCATCTCACCCCGGCCTCGGCGGACAGCGACGAACTCTTCGACCCGGTCGATCCCGACGGGGGACTGTGGGCGGTCGGGGCGGACCCCGCGACGGTGGGCGCACAGGAGCATGCGGCGCCCTCGCGATGGGAGGAGACCTTGGGCGCAGGGCGTGAGCGGACGGGGGGCTCGGCGGGCGTGAGCACACGCGACGCCACGGCGACACGGGCTGCGCAGGCGGTGGCAGCGCACTCAGCGACAGCGGTTTCGCACTCAGCGACAGCGGTTTCCGATGCGCAGCCTGCGGGCGCGGAGGCCGCGACAGCAACCGGGGGTGCGCCCACGGCGGCGGGCGAGTGGGCGTGCAGCGCAGTGGACAACTGCCTGGAATGCTGGCACCGCGAACAGCCGCGGCGGGGTTTCCACCGCACGCGCGGCGGCCGACTGTGGAACGCCATGCGGGCACGGGCGCAACAAGCGCATTCGGCCTTCGCCTATCGGGCGGTGCTGCGTGCCGACGCCGCGGAGGCGCTCGCCGCCCAGCCGCTGCGCGACCGCGCCCTCGTGCTGCTGACGGCCGACGGATGGACGGCAGAGGAAATCGGGCTGGCGGTGGGGGCTTCGCCCACGGCGGTGCGCCAAACGGTGTGCCGCGTGCGGATGCGCCTGCGGCGTTGGCGCCGGGCTTGGGCTCATCGCACGCACGCGACGCGCGCACTATAAAGAAGACGTACGCATTTTTCGGTCGAAAAATTTGGTGGTCTCGCTTCTTTTGCCGAAATTCGCGTTGTGTCCTTCCTTATCTTTTTAAGAGAGGAACGCCGACACGCTGAAGGTTTTCACGGCGAACGAGGGCGACGGGGCTTGGCGGAGTTGGTATCCCGCCGGTAGCCGCCCTTGTGCGAGGCACTGCATCGGAATCTCACGGACAAGGCTTTTAGGTCGGGGAACCGACCACATCCGTTGCGGCCACTCGCGACCTCGTTCGCCACCCTTTCGCTCCGCCCCCGCGGCGGCGCCCCGCCTCCCCCCGCAGGCGACCGGTTCGTGCCTTGCTGCGCTCCCTCCCTCCGCGGAGTGTGCGCGCCGCCCCACAGACCTTACATTCGGGCACCCCGCCTCGCACTGCCGAGCTCCGCACTCCCGCACGCTGCGCCCACGGCGGCCTCGCCCCCACGGGCGCTTCCGGCCGCAACCCCTGCTCGGCACGCTCCCCTCGGGACGAGCGCTCTGACGCTTCGCCCGCTTCTCCCCCCCCTACGACCCGACTCTCACCCCCTCATCGCATGTTCCACTCCTCCCTGGCGCGCAGCCTTTGGTTCATCGTGCTGGTCATTGCCCAAGCACTGGTGTTCAACCACATTCACCTGTGGGGCTACGCCACGCCGATGCCCTATGTCTTCGTGCTCCTCATCCTTCGCCACGGCACCCCGCGGTGGTTGTATGTGGTGGTGGGCTTCGTGACGGGGCTTTGCATCGACGCGGTGAGCACCACGCCCGGCGTGGCAGCGGGTTCCCTCACGCTCACGGGGCTGTGCACGCCCGGTGTGCTGCAATTTTTCGCCCCCGACGACAAACTGGAGGAGGCCTTCCTGCCGGGTGCGCGAACGATGACGTGGTCGGGGTTCTTGAAATTTGCCGCCACGCTCTCTTTTGTGACGGTGGCGGGCTTCCACCTGCTGGAGAGCTTCACCTTCTTCCGCGTGGTCGCGCTGCTGCTCAACATCGGCGGTAGCTTCGTGCTCACCCTGGCCTTTGTGGCCACGTTCGAACGGGTGCGCGTGGCTTTTTCCTCGGCCGAAACGGCCGCTCGCTGAGGGCTGACGCCCGCGGCGGCGCGAAAGGTTGCCTCGCTGCGCGAATCGTAGTCCCGCTGCGCAATGCGTTTTGCGCTCCTGCGCACCGCTCTCCTCGCTGTCCCGCACGGCCTGTGCCGCTCGCCCCGCCGCGCGCGTGCCGCCTCACGGCACCGACGCCTCGTGCGCCGCCCCCATGACCAACACAACGAACTAAAATAACCGGACGCTGAACTGATCGGTCCGCCTTTCCGCCCCGCCGGCGCCCTGCGCGCCGCAACCGAGGGTGGATGTGGATGAAAAAAACCGACACGCGCGCGTTTGTGCCGCCGCTGCCCCTTGCACGGCCGACCGCATCGCGCACACAGGCCTTCCGCGCCACCGCGCTCCGGGAAGTTCGCCGCCGACCGCCCACGGTCGTCCGGCCCGGGATGTTCGTTCCCCACTTCTCTTAGCGACGTACGGTGAGTCGCGGTGCCTGTATCTGTAGTTCCGCATCGCGCTCACGTCGTCGCTTCCCCACAGCGGCGGCCGCTCGGCCTACCGACCGCGCTTCCCATAGCGCGATGGCGCACTTGCTCGATCGTTGTGGCACCCTTCGGCCGCCGAACGCCCGCAGCCCATTATAGCGTGGCGTGCTCCTCAGGTAGGGAGGTTCATTTTCCCTATCGTTGCGGCACCCTTCGGCCGACCGACCGCGATGTCCACTCAGCAGGCGGCGCCCTTCGGCACGCAGACGCCCGCGGCCTATAATAACGTGGCGCTCGGTTTAATTTATAATGGCGTGTCGTCTCGATCATTGCGGCATCCTTCGGCGGCCGACCGCGATTTCCACTCAGCAGGCGGCGTCCTTCGGCACGCAGACGCCCGCGGCGGGTTTCGCCCCGCCAACGCGGCACGCACGCCCCCTCATTTTTTCCCCACACGCGACGCACAGGAGGCAAATCTCTTCATATAAGTTTCTGTTAAGTCCATCTCTGCTTCCTGTCGCCGCACCCATCGGCCCTCCGCTCCGCGCGGTCGGCCATCGCCCAGCGGGCACCGGGGCGGTTTGCTCCTCATTCCTTTCCGCTCCACGGCGGCGAGACTCCAACGGGCCTTTTTTTTCATCTTCAGGTTCTGCCCGTTCTCGCCGCTCCGCCCGCCCCCTTCAGGCATCGTCTCCGTGGCGCTGCCCCGTCCGCCGCTCGGCGGCCGTTCCCCCACGACCTCCGCCGCGCAGTCCCCGGAATCCCGACTGTGCGGCGGTTGTCCGCATCCATTCACCCCCTTCATTCCCCCCATCGCCCGTGCCCCAAGATTATAGTTTTGAGAAGCGCAAGTTTGTGATCGGCGGCATTGCGCTGTCGGTCGTTGTTGTCTTTGTGCTTCGGCTGCTGGCGCTCCAACTCATGAGCGACGACTACCGCAAGAGCGCCGACTCGAACGCCTTTCGCAAGGAGATCTTGTACCCCTCGCGCGGGCTGATCACGGACCGCCACGGGAAGTTGCTCGTGTACAACGAACCCTCGTACAACATCCTGGTGACGATGCAAGACCAACACGGCATCGACACGGCCGATTTCTGCCGCACGATGGGCATCACGCGGGAGGAGTACATGCAACGGATGGCGGAAATCAAAGATCCGCAGAAGAATCCGGGCTACTCTCGCAACACGCCTCAGCTGTTTATGAGCCAGATACCGGCCGACGAGTTCTCGAAGTTTCGCGAAAAGCTGTTTCGGTTCAACGGTTTCTCGGCCGAGAAGCGGTCGGTGCGTCGCTACGCCTCGGGCATCGCAGCCCACCTGCTGGGCGACGTGGCGGAGGTGAACCAGGCCGACGTGGACTCCGACGCCTATTATAAGAGCGGCGACTACATCGGCAAGCTCGGTGTGGAGCGGAGCTACGAGAAAGTGCTGCGCGGCGAGAAGGGCATGCGGATTCTGCTGCGCGACGTGCACGGGCGCACCAAGGGTCACTACATGGACGGGAAGTATGACACGCAGGCCCAGCCGGGTCGCAACCTCACGCTGGGCATCGACTACGGCACGCAGGAGTTGGCCGAGCGGCTGCTGGAGGGCAAATACGGTGCCATCGTGGCCATCGAACCCTCGACGGGCGAAATTCTGGCCATGGCCTCGGCGCCGACCTACGACCCGCGCGACATGGTGGGGCGCGACCGCGGTAAGGCCATGACCGCCATGATGCGCGACGAGCGGCGCCCACTGCTCAACCGCGCCATCGCCGGCACCTACCCGCCGGGCTCGACGTTCAAGATCTCGCAAGCCCTGCTGGGACTGCAAGAAGGGTCGATCACGCCGAGTGTGGCCTTCCCCTGCGCCCACGGCTTCAACTACAAAGGGCTGCACGTGGGCTGCCACGGCCACGCCTCGCCGATCAATCTGGTGCCGGCCATCGGCACGTCGTGCAACTCCTATTTCTGCTGGAACCTGCTGCGCCTGCTGAGCAATCGCGGGAAGTACGGTTCGGTGCAGGCGGCGATGACGCGGTGGAAAGACCAGGTGGTGCACATGGGCTTCGGCTACAAACTGGGCATCGACCTGCCGGGCGAGCGCCGCGGGATGATCCCGAACGCCGCCTACTATGACAAGGCCTACAAACGGTCGTGGAACGCGCTGACGGTGATCTCGATCGGGATCGGACAGGGCGAAGTGACGGCCACTCCGCTGCAAATTGCCAACCTGGCGGCCACGGTGGCCAATCGCGGCCACTACTTCGTGCCGCATGTGGCGCGACGCATTCAAGGCGAACGGCTCGACACGACCTACACGCGCCCGCACCGCACACTGGTGGCGCGGCGATGGTATGACTACGCGGTGGCGGGCATGCGCCGCTCGGTGCTGGCCGGCACGTGCCGCGGGGCCGACTTCCCCGGCGGGGAGGTGTGCGGCAAAACGGGCACGGCACAAAACCGCGGCCACGACCACTCGGCCTTCATGGGCTTCGCGCCGATGAACAAACCGCGGATCGCCGTGTGCGTGTACGTGGAGAACGGCGGCTTCGGCGCCGACTTCGCCGTGCCCATCGGTTCGCTCATCATGGAACAGTATCTCAACGGCAAACTCTCGGCAGGCTCTCGCGCTCGGGCCGAGTCTTTCCGCCTTCGTCACATCAATTACGGCAGCCATGCGCGATAATCAGCTCAATCCCGCCTTTCGCGCCGACGGTTGGGTGCTCCTCATCTTCCTGGCGCTCGTCACCTTCGGCTGGTTCAGCGTGTGCGGCGCGAGCCACACCTTCGACCTGCAAAGCCTTCTCTCCTTCGACACCCGCGCCGGCAAACAGTTGGTGTGGATCGGTTGCGCTTTGGGGCTGGGAGGTATGATCTTGATGTTCGACGACCGCTATTTCGACATGCTGGCCGACCTGTTCTACTGGGCAATGATGGTGCTGCTGCTCGTCACGCCGTTCATCGCCCACGACATCAAGGGTTCGCGCTCTTGGATCTCGCTGGGCCCCGTTTCGTTGCAGCCGGCCGAGTTTGCCAAGTGCGCCACGGCGCTCATGGTGTCTAAGGTGATCGGACAATACGGGTTCACGCTCAACCGCCGGAGCAACTTTCTTCGCGCCGCCGGCGTGGTGCTGTTGCCCTTCGTGCTCATCGTGCTGCAGAAAGAAACGGGTTCGGCCTTGGTCTACTTCGCCTTCTTCCTCATGTTCTACCGCGAGGGCATGCCCGGCAGCATCTTGTTTTGCGGTGCCGCGGCGGTGGTCTATTTCGTGGTGGGCATCGGTCAGGGCGAAACGCCGCTGCCGGGCACGACGGCCAGCGTGGGCGAATCGGTGGTGCTGGCGCTGGTGTGGCTCTTCACGGCGGGCCTGCTGCGGGTGTACGTGCCGCGCGAACCGGAACACGCCCACCGCCTGCTCTTCTGGGGCACTGCGCTGCACGTGGTGGCCTACGGCGTCTCGGCCTTCGTGCACCCCTTCGACATCAGCTGGGCGCAACTGGGCGGTTGCATCGTGATGATCGGCTATCTGGGCATGCAGTGGATCGGGCGCCGCGCCAACACCTACCTGCTCATCAGCCTTTTTGCCATCTCGAGCGTGGGTTTCCTCTACACCTCGGACTATGTGCTCAACAACGCCATGAAGGACTATCAGCGCACGCGCATCCGTGTGCTGCTGGGCGTGGAGGAAGACCGCGACGCCTCGTACAACGTGACGCAATCGAAGATCGCGATCGGCTCGGGCGGCCTGTTGGGCAAGGGATTCATGAACGGCACGCAGACGAAACTCGACTATGTGCCGGAGCAAGACACGGACTTCATCTTCTGCACCGTGGGCGAAGAAGAGGGCTTTCTGGGCGCCGCGGGCGTGCTGGTGCTCTTCTTGTTGCTGATCTGGCGGCTCATCGCGCTGGCCGAACGGCAGACGTCGACCTTCGGGCGGGTGTTTGGCTACTCGGTGCTGTCGATCTTGCTCTTCCACGTGTTCATCAACATCGGCATGGTGCTGGGCATCGCGCCGGTCATCGGCATCCCGCTGCCGTTCTTCTCCTACGGCGGTTCGTCGCTGTGGGGCTTCACCCTGCTGCTCTTCATCTTCCTGCGCATCGACGCGGGTCGCAAACGATAACCGCGGTGGCCTCGGCCCGCGCTGCCCTTGCGGCGGCCGGTGCCTGCGCCCCGTCTCCCCTCCCCTCAACACATCCACTCGACTATGTCCTCCGAATCCCGTCGCCAAACCCTGCTGCGCAGCCTGCTCTTCGTGTTGCTGCTCGCCGTGGCCGGCGGCCTCATCTTCTTCCTCAAGCGCTCGACCGATGTGCCCCTCACCCCCGAAGGGCTCGCCGGTCGGGACAGCACGCGCCACATGGCGGTGCCCGACACCCTCGACAACGCCCCCGCCTCGCCCGCCGAAGCGCCGGCCGAATCCACGCCCGCCGAAGACGTCAGCCCGGCGCCCGACCGCGACCCCGCCGAAGCGGGCTACGACGACGGCTACCTGAGCGGCAACACCGACGGGATGAACAACGACGAGCGCGCCACCTACGACGAGTCGTCGCAATATCCCACCCCCGACGCGCGCCAAAGCTACGCCGCGGCCTACCGCCGAGGCTATGCCGCGGGCTTTGCCGACGGGCGCAAGCAGGCTGTGGGCGCCGACCCGCGCAACGACAATGACAACGCGCACGACGGCGACGCCCCCTCCGACGGCGACGCACGCACCGCCCCCGGTCGGCCCGACGCCACGCCGCGCTCGGCCACGAAACCCACCGCACCACGTCCCGACGCGCCGCGCCTCGCACCCAAAAACGCCCCCCGCCCGTGAACTACCGCGCCCTCATCGCCCGCCACTATCCCACCGATTCGTCGCTGCGGCGGCTCCTGCTGCTCCACAGTGGGCAGGTGTGCCGTCGCGCCCTCGACATCGCGCGCCGCCACCCCGAACTCGGGGCCGATCTCGCCCTGGTGGAAGCCGGCGCCATGCTCCACGACATCGGCATCTACCTCACTTCCGCCCCCTCCATCCACTGCCACGGCACGGCGCCCTACTTGATGCACGGCCCGCTCGGCGCCCAACTGCTGCGGGCGGAGGGCCACGAGGCGCTGGCCCGCATCTGCGAGCGCCACACCGGCACGGGGCTCACGGCGGCCGACATCCGTCGGCTCGAACTCCCCCTCCCTGCGGTGGACCTCCTGCCCGAAACGCCGGAAGAGCGCATCATTTGCTACGCCGACCTGTTCCATTCGAAGAGCCACCCGCTGCGTTTCCTCACGCCCTCGGAGGTGGAGGCACGCGTGGCCCGTTTCGGCACGGTGGGGCTCCGCACCTTCCGCCGCTGGCGCGCAGAGATGGAGTGAACCGCCCCCACCGACCGCCGAAAAGCGCACGTCGACCGTCGGTTCTTCCGCGAAAAGCCCTACTTGCCATGGTCGCCCCGCCGAAAAGCGCACGTCGACCGTCAGCCCCGCCGCGCACACATTATATATATAGTAACTTCGAAGCCCCGCCGCCCGTCGGCGCGCCTCCCAAGTCCCCACACACCTTGCATCTCCCCGCCCTTCGTCCCCTCGCCGCCCCGCTGGCGGCCCTGCTCCTCGGGCTACTCACCCTGGCCTGCCACACCGGCGCCCTGCTCACGGGCGGCGGCCACCCCGGCACGCCCCACTCGCTCCCCCCCTCGGCCCTCGTGGGCGACAGCACCCCCGGTGTGCGCGCCGCGGCCGCCCGCTTCGACAGCACCACCGCCGGCCGTCGCGCCGCGGCCGCCCTCGACAGCCTCAACGCCGCCGCGCGCCGCCTCAGCGCCCACCTCGATTCGCTGCGCCACGCCCATCCCACCGACAGTCTCGACGCACGCATCGCCGCCGACTCCCTGGCCTTGGCACAAAACGCCCACCTGCGCCAAGCCGATTCCGCGGCGCTGACCGACACCACGCGCCGGCACGCCGACACCCTGCGGGTGCGCAAAGCCGGCATCGACGCACCGGTGCAATACGCGGCCAAAGACAGTCTCGTCTACGACGCCCACAGCGGACTGGCCTACCTCTACGGCGACGCCAACGTGAAATACCAAAACATGGGCCTGAAAGCCGATTTCATCACCCTGAACATGGACTCCTCGCTGGTGCGCGCCACCGGCGTGCCCGACAGCACCGGCCAAGCCCAGGGACAACCCGTCTACACCCAAGGGAGCGAAAAGTACGAAAGCCGCGAAATGGCCTTCAACTTCAAGACCAAAAAGGGCTTCATCAACGACGTGAAAACCACCCAAGGCACGGGTCTGCTCTACAGCGTGGACGCCAAACGCACGGGCGACGGCAACTTCTACCTCCAAAACGCCCAATACACCACCTGCGACGCCCCCCACCCCCACTTCTACCTCCAACTTACGCGCGCCAAAGTGACGCCGGGCAAAGAAACCTTCTTCGGCCCGGCCTATCTCGTGGTGGCCGATGTGCCCCTGCCCGTGGCCATCCCCTACGGCTTCTTCCCGGTCAACAAGAAATACTCCTCGGGCCTCATCATGCCCACCTACGGCGACGAGACCGCCCGCGGCTTCTACCTGCGCGACGGCGGCTACTATTTCGCCCTCTCCGACCGCATGGACCTCAAACTCCTGGGCGAAATCTACACCCGCGGCTCGTGGGGCCTCTCGGCCGAGAGCAACTACGCGCGCCGCTACAGCTATCGCGGCAATGTCTTCCTCTCCTACCTCACCACCGTGAACGGCGACAAGAACATGCCCGACTACACCAAGCAAACCTCCCTCAAAGTGCAGTGGAGCCACAGCTCCGACCCGAAGGCCAACCCCAACACCTCCTTCTCGGCCCGCGTGAATTTCGCCACGCAAAACTACGAACGCTCCAATCTCGCCTCCCTCTACACGCCGCTGGCCTACACCCAGAGCACCCGCGCCTCGTCGGTGAGCTTCAGCCACAGCGTTCCCTCGCTCGGCCTGTCGCTTTCGGCCTCGGCCAACGTGTCGCAAGACATGCGCAACGCCTCCCTCTCCGTCTCCCTGCCCGACGTTTCGCTCTCCGTGGCCCGCTTCTATCCGCTGCGCCGCAGCAAAGCCGTGGGCAAAGAGCGCTGGTATGAGAAAATCGCCCTCTCCTACACCGGGCAGATGACCAATTCGCTCGCTTCCTCCGAGTCGCAATTCTTCCACACCCCGCTGCTCAAATGGCGCAACGGCATGCAGCACCGCATCCCCGTCGAAGCCACCTTCCAACTCTTCAAGTACATCAACATCTCGCCCTCGTTCAACCTCAGCGGCCGCACCTACTTCTCGCGGCAGCGCAAATCGTGGAACACCGCCGCGGGCAGCGAGCGCACCGACACGGTCTACGGGTTCTACAACCTCTTCGATTGGAACGTAGCCCTCTCGGCCAACACCACCCTCTACGGATTCTACAAGCCCGTGCGCCTGCTCTTCGGCGATCGCGTGCAGGCCTTCCGCCATGTCTTCAAGCCCGCCGTGAGCTTCTCCTTCGCCCCGGACTTCACCGACGAGGCGCGCGGCTTCACCACCCACTACGTCCGCACCAACCCCGACGGCACCGTCTCCACCGTGAGCTATTCGCCCTACGCCATCGGAGCCTTCGGCTACCCCAACGCCACCCGACAGGGAACGCTCAACTTCTCGGTTTCCAACAACCTGGAAATGAAAATCAAGTCGGACGCCGACACCTCGGGCTTCCGCAAAATCTCGCTCATCGACGAACTTTCGGCCTCCCTCTCCTACAACCTCGCCGCCAAAGTCCGCCCCTGGTCCGACCTCTCCACCAACCTCCGCCTGCGACTCACCAAGAGCTACACCTTCTCGCTCGCCGCACAGTGGGCCACCTACGCCTATGAGTTCGACGACAAGGGCAACGTCGTCGTGGGCAACCGCACCGAGTGGAGCTACGGCCGCTTCGGTCGCTTCCAAGGCATGAGCCAAAACCTCTCCTACACCCTCAACGGCCAGAAACTCCTCACCCTCTTCGGCCTGCTCACGGGCCACGGCTGGGACAAACTCCTCCATCCCGACCGCGACACCGACGCCGCCACACAGCCCCAGCGCAAGCACGGGCCCGACGACGAAGCCGACGCCGACGAAGAGCAGGGCGACCCGCAAGACGACGCCAACATCGACCCCATGCTCCGACGCAAACCCCAAAAGGAGCAGAAAGCCAAAGCCCGCGTCGACGAAGACGGCTATCTCCTCTTTGCCCTGCCCTGGAACCTCACCTTCTCCTACGGCATCTCCATGGCCGAAGACCGCTCCAAGCCCATCCACCGCGCCAACATGCGCTACCCCTACAGCTTCACCCAAACCCTCAACTGTTCGGGCAACATCACTCTCTCCAAAGGCTGGAACATCAACTTCACCTCGGGCTACGACTTCACGCGCCACGCCATCTCGATGACCACGGCCGCCCTCTCCCGCGACCTCCACTGCTTCCAAATGACGTGCAACGTGGTGCTCTACCCCTACTCCTCGTTCAATTTCTCCATCCGCGCCAAAGCCGCCGAACTCGCCGACGCCCTGCGCTACGAAAAGCGCTCGGCCTACTCGTCGAACATCGACTGGTATTGACCGCCGCCCCCCCGTGACCCGCGCCGGCTCCGCGCCGCCGCCCATCATCCGCCAACTCCGCAAGACCCGCCGCCCGCCTGCCGCAGCACCCCCGCCCCGGCCGACCCGCAGCCCCCGTCTTGCCCTTCACACACTCCACCTACCCTTAAAACCCTTCACACCATGCGCACCCTGCTCCTCAGCGTCGTCGCCCTCCTCGGCCTCGCCGCCCCAGTTGCCCTCACCTCGTGCGACAACGACACCCCCAATCAGCTCCACCAGCTCAACTTCATCCCCCTCCAGTCGGGCGGTCGACTCTGCTACGCCGACCAGTCCACCGACACCGTCGGACTGCAAAGCACCGACTCGTGGACCCTCGCCGTCGCCACGCCCCAAGGCACCCCCGCCTGGCTCACCGCCGCGCCCGAATCGGGCCGTGTCGAGGCCAACCACTTCGTCACCCAGCCCCTCGCCCTGCGCTTCAGCGCCAACACCACCGGCGCCCCCCGCACCGCCCGCCTCAACGTCACCGCCGCAGCCGGCACGACCCGCACCATCGGCCTGCCCGTGGTGCAACTCTCCTGGCTCGACATCCGCCGTCCCGCCCCCACCGTGCTGCGTCCCGCCGCCGAGACCGACACCCCCGCGTCGGCCCTCACCACCGCCACCCCCGTCTTCATCGAGCCCCTCCCCTACAAGGCCGGCACCGTGGTTTGCGGTTTCGTACTCTACGACACGACCGATCCCGCCCACCACAGCCTCACCTCCGACGCCTCCTGGCTCACCCTCTCCGCCGCCGATGCCACCCCCGCCGCCGGCCACCACGAAGTGACCCTCACCTTCACCGAAAACCCCGACCACGCCCCTCGCACCGCCCGTCTCGCCCTCACCTCGGCCGGCGTCACCACCTACATCACCTACACCCAGGCGGCCAAACCCTGATGCCCGCCCACCCCTCGGCCCAACGCCGCACCGCGTAGGCCCCCCTCGGCGCTCGGCGCGTGGGCGGCGGACATAGCATGTCCCGCCGCCCGCGCCCCCTCCGCCGGGCAGCGTGCCGACCTCGCGGCCCTGAGCGCACACCTCACCCTGCGGCCGTCGGCGCCGCCCACCTTTGTCCCACCTCCCCCACCTTTTTTCTCCCATGCACCGCCTGCTCCTCCTCCCCACCCTCATCGGCCTCCTGCTCCTGGGCAGTTGCAACAGCGACAGCGAAACCAACTTCCACCGCCTCGCCCTCGGCCCCACGCACTACGGCGAAATCCGCTGGTATGCCGACCAAACCACCGACACCCTCCGCCTCGTCAGCACCGACTCCTGGCACCTCGACCTCACCTACCGCACCCCCGCCGACAGCACCCGCCTGCTCTTCGCCCCGCGCCGCTTCGACCTCCCCGCCGCCACCACCGCCGCGCAAACCCTGCCCCTCGTCGTGCGCCTCGCCCCCAACACCCTCGGGCGCACCCTCGCCGGCACCCTCACCCTCACCGCCGCCACCCCCGTGCTGCGCCCCATCGAGGTGAAGTTCTTCCAGTTCCCGCACCACGACGTGGACTATCCCTCCGCCCAATACGACGACGCCACAGAAAGCACCTACTTCGCCGAAAACCACCGCGCGGCCGACACCACCGCCTACCTGCGCTTCACGCTCTACGACCGCGACACGCCCTCCCACCGCCTCACCTCCGACGCCTCCTGGCTCACCGTGCCCGACTCCCTCGCACAGCCCGGTCCGGGTCGGCACCAAGTGAAGCTCGCCATGCGGCCCAACCTGCACCTTGCCGCCCGCACCGCCCACCTCACCCTCACCGCCGGCGGCGTCACCACCCGCATCGCCTACACCCAGCGCGGCGCCACCACCGGCAGCCCCACCCCCTCCGGCAAGTAAAGCCCTCCCCACACAGCCGGCGCCTTCCTGTCCGCGCCCCGTGCCCCATCGGCAGTGAACGCCCAAGGCCTCACCCCGAAAATCGGCCCGCCCAAGCCCAACGTGCACGCCCGCATGGACGGGCACGCCCCCACGGCACCCATCCGCATGCGCCCGCTCGCGCCCGCCTTCCGCTCCACCCCGAAAACTCCCGCGCCCCCGGCGCAAAACCCCGAATCTTCACGCCACAGCCCCCGAGTTATGCTCCTGCTCCCCCTCCTTTTCTCCACCGCCCTCGCCGCAGCGCCCAAGGCCCACGCCCAGTCCGGCACCCCCCGTTTCGCCACGGCTGCTGCAATCCCCGCCCGCGTCGACTCCCTCGCCCTGTCCAAGGCCGATCCCGCCCTCCACAGTCTCCTCCGCGCCGACGCCCCGCACGCCCTCCGCGCCGGTGCCGACCCCGCGGCCGACACGCTCCGCACCGCCGTCTACGTCGAGACCAGCGCGCCCGCCGACCGCCTCGCGGCCGACTACCCCGCGGCACAACCCCGCGTCCTCTCCGAAGGGCTCCTCGCCCTCACGGCCGACGCCGCCACGCTGCGCCGCCTCGCCGCCGACCCCCGCGTGCAGAGCCTCACGCCGCGCCGCACCTTCGCCCCGCTGCTCGACAAAGCCCGCCGCGCCGCCGACGTCGACCGCGTGCAAGCCGGCACCCAACTCGACACGCCCTTCGACGGCCGCGGCGTGATCATCGGCATCATCGACCGCAGTTTCGAATATCGCCACCCCGCCTTCCTCGACCGGGAGGGCCGCAGCCGCATCATCGCCCTCTGGGACCGCAGCGGCTACACGCCGACACGCGACGGTTCGCTGCCGGTCGACAGCACCACCATCGTCGACGGCACCGACCACGTCGATCTGCAAGGCGGCGGCCACGGCACGCACGTGGCGGCCATCGCCGCCGGCAGCGAAGTGGGCAACCACTTCCACGGCGTCGCCCCCGGCGCCTCGCTCCTCCTCATCCCCTCCACCTTCGAGGGCGCCGAGGTGATCGAAGACGTGCGCTTCATCAGCAGTTTCGCCCGCCGGCGCCACATGCCCTGGGTCACCAACCTGAGCTTCGGCTCGCAAATCGGTCCGCACGACGGCACCACGCCCTACGATCGCACCCTCTCCACCCTCACCGGCCCCGGGGGCATCATCGTCGCCGCCATGGGCAATGAGGGCATCGACGACCTGCACGTGGGCGCCACCCTCCAACCCGGACAGACGCGCTACGTGCGTTTCACCCGCACCAAAACCGGCGAAGACGGCGTCTATCCCGATGCCGAACTCGCCCTCTGGGGGCAAACGCCCGACCGCGCCGTGCGCTTCAAACTCCGCCCCTACGTCCTCACGCAGGGCAAACTCCTGCCCATGGACGCCGCCTTCTGGCAACGCTGTGCCGACATCCGCTCGGGGGCCGACCGCCACAACCTCAAAGAGCACTGGAGTGTGCGCCTGCACGTGAACCGCGTGCGCGTCGACCTCAACGATCCCGCCGCCGAAGTGGTCTTTGCCATCAGCCTCCCCGCCTCGGTGCGGAGCGAACGCACCTTCCACTTCTGGTGTGAGCGCCACCAAGGTCGCTTCTCGCCCACCGCCGTGCCCGGCCACGCCGCCGAGCACCTCGCCCCCACCGCCGACTACCTCGTGGGCGAAGGCGCCGCCACCATTCCCTCGGCCATAGCCGTGGGCAGCTTCACCTCGCGCAAGGACTACCCCGATGCCCTCCACCCCACGCCCCGCGGCAACCGCCCCAACGTGGTGCTCAACGGCATCGACCAGGTGGGTTTGCGCAGCTACTTCTCGTCCAACGGCCCGGGTCTCGACACCCTCCGCATGCGCCCCACCGTCTTGGCCCCCGGCAGCATGGTGTGCAGCGCGCTCAATGCCCTTGCACCAGGCTTCAACCCGGAGGCCAAAACCACCTTCATCGCCGATGTGCTCCGCCGCGGCGACCGCACCTACTATTATGGCGCCATGCAGGGCACATCGATGGCTTCGCCCTTCGTGGCAGGCTGCGTGGCGCTGTGGTTGCAGGCCAGCCCCACCCTCACGCCGGCCGACATCACCGACATCATCCGCCAGAGTGCCCGCCGCCCCTCCGTGATGCAAAAAGCCGAGTGGACGCCGCTCTACGGCTACGGCCGCATCGATGCCTACAAGGGCCTGCTGCTTGCGCTGAAACACGCGGCCACCACGGGCATCGCGCGCCCCGGCCACTCGGCAGCGCCCGTCTCGCTGAGCCTGAGCCCCGAGGCTTGGCGCATCCTCTTCAACGCGCCCGAGTCGCAAGCCGTGGTCACGGTCTCTGCCCTCGACGGCCGCACGCTCTTCAGCCGCACGCTCTCGCGCCCTGCCCAGGGTAGCGAAGTCGTCATCACACCGGCCGACCTCCCCTCCGCCGCCCCGGGCATCCTCCTGCTGCGCATCGTCACACCGGGCGCCGTGGTCACCCGCAAACTCGTGAACCCCGCCCGCTGACGCCCGCCGCACCGCCGACGGCCTCCATTTCCGGCCAACGCCCCCGTAGCTATCGCCGCACAGCCGTGGTTTTCAAGTGAATGCTTCGGCTGCCACACCCCAACCCCCGCGATGATCCGCTCACGGTCCGGCGAAAAGCATTGCAAGGCCTTGGTTTTCAATTGAATACTTCGGCAAAAAGCATTGCAACGTCCCACCCTTTCTCACCGCCTCTCCCCATGTCCCGACTCCTTCTCCCGCTCCTCGCCCTCCTGCTCCTCGTCGGTTGCGACGCCGTGGAGCGCCCCGACCGCTGGCGCGAAGACCCCGCCCCCATCGTGCCGCGGCGCAACGTGCTGCTCGTCGACTTCACCGGCCAACGGTGCAGCAACTGCCCCGCCGCCGCCGACCTCCTGCACAGCCTCACCGCCGGCCCCGCCGGCGCCCGCATCATCGCCGTCTCCGTCCACGGCGGTGCGCTCGCCCTCTCCACCGATGCCTCGCCCCGCGGCCTCGCCGGCCCCGATGCCCGCCGCCTCACCGACGAAGCCCGCGTCAGTTCCTGGCCCCAAGGCACGGTCGATCGGCCCGTCGGAGGCACACTGCTGCGCCCCTCGGCCTGGAATGCCGCCCTCGCCGAGCGCCTCGCCCTCGCGGCCGACGCCGACGCAGCGGCCCAGCAGTCGCTCGTGGCCGATGCCCACGTCGCGCTCGCCACGCGCACCCTCTCCTACACCCTCCGCCCCCGCCACCTCACCGACGCCGCGGGACAGCCCGATGCCGAAACCTATCTCCACCTTTGGTTGGTCGAAGACAGCATCACGGCCCCGCAAACGTTGGCCGACGGCACGGAACGCGCCGACTACCTCCACCGCCACGTGTTGCGCCTCGATCTCACCGGCCCCTCCGCCCACCGTCTGGCGGCGCCCCGCTCGGGCAGCTCGGCTCCGGCCATGACGCGTCCCGCCGACGCCCCGCAGGCCAATGCACTCACCCGTTCGGCTGGAACTGCCCCCCGTTCGACCGACGCCCGATCAGCGGCAGCGTCCCATTTCGCCCCGTCGGCAGCAACTCCCCTCCCTGCCTCCGTCGGCAGCAGCGCGGCAGCGCAACCCACCTCGCCCGAAAGCCCCGGCGCCGTGGCCGGTACCGATCCCTACCGCGTGCACGGCGAAATAAAGCTCCCCGTCGGTCTCGGTTTGTCCGCCCGTTTCGCCACCACCACGCGCTTCAATCTCCGCCGCCTCACGCTCGTGGCCTTCCTCACCCGCGGTGTCCATGGTCCCGTGGGCGCCGTCGCCGCCACCCGCGTCGAAGTCCGCTGATCCCCACCTCCCGTCGGCACGCATCCGCCCACCTTCCGCGCCCAACCCGAGCATCCGAAACCTCACCGTAGGCTTGTCGACACCAACCTTCCCCGTCGGCATGCACGCCCACCGTTTGTAAAATCATTTCGTCCAACCCCACCCATGATTCTCCGCCATTTCCACATTTTCGCCCACTCGTCCGTCCACACGCCACGCATGAGCGCCGGTTTCGCCCCCCACAGCGGCGTCCAAGCCCCCGCCCGTCTTCGCACCGCCCGCCGCGTCGGTCTCCTCCTCGCCCTCCTTTTCGCCCTCTTGCTCGGCACCCTGCCCCTCAACGCGCGCTTGGTGTTGCGCCACGGCGACCAAGTCCTTTCGCCGGCCGACACGGTGCGCATCACTGTCGTGGAGCAGCGCACGGAATACCCCTCCGACGATCCCGCCAACCCCGACCCCTTCACGGTCGTGGACTTCAAATATCCCGATCTCGCCTCCTACACCGTCGGCACGGACGAGTCCCTCAACGCCCCCCTCGACTTCTCGGCGCTGGTGGAGAATGTTTCGGACTTTTCCCTCCAGTGGTGCGGACTCACCCACGAGTGCAACTTCCTCTCCGCCCGCGGCGACCGCGAAACGCGCAACGCGCGCCTCACCGCCGAGAAACCCCGCCTGCCCCTCGAGCTGGAAGGCCATTTTGAAGCCAACCGCTACGGCCATGCCGTGGCGCGCCTGACGCTCACCCCCACTTCTGCCGCCACAACCGCCGCTGCGAGTGTCACTCCTTCCACTGCAGAAACGTCTGCCCCCGTTGTCTACACAATCCGCTTCACCTATCCCGCTCCCTCCGCCCTGCGTCGCGTCGCCACGCCCCTCCCCGCCGACGCCGTTCTCTACGACCTCGCCGGTCGCCGCGTCGTGCGCCCCCTTCCCGGCCACATCTACCTCCGCGCCGGCCGCAAATTCGTCGCGGAGTGAGCGAGGAGGGGGGAAATCATTCACGCTAAGCTCCACAGTTTATGAATTCCGGCTATCAAATCCCAACACTTCCCCTCGCCCACGACCTCGAAACGCGAGCCACCTTGCGACAAGCCACAAAAACAAGTCGTGCACTGGCCGAACTCAAAGGATTGGCTTCCACAATTCCCAACGAGCAAATACTCATCAGCACACTCACGCTGCAAGAAGCCAAAGAGAGTTCGGAGGTAGAAAACATTGTCACCACACAAGACGACCTCTATCATGCCGATCTCCAATTGCCGCACCATTTCGTGTCCATCGCCACCAAGGAAGTGCTGAACTATCGCGAAGCCATTCAATATGGTTTCAACCTGATCAAGGAAGATAAAATACTCAGCACCAACAAGATCAAAGCCGTGCAGCAAGTATTGGTCGACAACAAAGCAGGTTTCCGCTCAGTGCCGGGGACTCAACTCAAAGACCAACGCGGCGCCGTGATCTATACTCCCCCGCAAGATGCCGCCGACATCGAACGTCTCATGGCCAACCTCGAGGCCTTCATCAACGACGAAAGCCTTTCTGACTGCGATCCGCTGATCAAAATGGCCATCATCCACCATCAATTCGAAAGCATACACCCCTTTTTTGACGGCAATGGGCGCACAGGTCGTATAATCAACATACTCTATCTCGTCATCAATGAGTTGCTCGACCTCCCCATCCTCTACTTGAGCCGCTTCATCACGCGCAACAAAACCGACTACTACCGACTCATCCAATCCATCAGGGACAACGCACCCGACAAC
>ERZ772999.610-NODE-610-length-22038-cov-8.256653_pt1 | contig 22038 bp, 19 predicted proteins | sample MGYA00511467_ERZ772999 | MGnify/ENA primary metagenome ERZ772999 (study PRJEB29015, sample SAMEA2738064) | human oral metagenome | biome: human oral; feature: human-associated habitat; material: saliva | place: China | collected 2218 ... | reverse complement strand
CTAATTTTTTCATAATCTTCATAGAAATACTCTTGTAATAAAGGAATAATATTCTTTTTAAATATATTTTCTAACTTATTTATGTCTATATCTATTTTGTCATCTTTCCCTTTTTCTAAGAATACTGCATGCCCTATTGTATGTTCTCTATCATAAAGATATTCTATTCTTTCATTGATAGCTTTTAGCATAGCACCAATATTTACTTTTACCCCTTCATCTTCAACAAAAATATCTTTTAGTAAATCATAGTCAGGTAACATTTCTTCAAATTTAAATCTTCTTCTTAAGGCTGTATCCATTAAGGCAATAGATCTATCAGCTGTATTCATTGTTCCTATTATATAGACATTGTCAGGAACTGTAAATTCTTCTTTTGAATATGGTAATTTTGTAGAAATACACTCTTTTTTACCTTCACCTGATCTTTTAGTAGTTTCTATTAATGTTATTAATTCTCCAAATATTTTTGAGATATTCCCTCTATTGATTTCATCAATAATAAAAACATATTCGTTATTTTCTTTATCTTGTGCCTTTCTAGCCTCGTCACAAAATTTTTTAAATATTCCATCTACAATTTCATATTTTATTTCTTGACTATTTTCACTATCTGACTCATCATCTTCATTTGAAACAACAGGTTTTATCCCCTCAATGAACTCTTCATATCCATAAGATTGATGAAAAGTGATAAATTCAATTCTGTTATTTTCCTTTAGTTCATTATATTTTTCCATTATTTCAGAATAATCTGTCAACTCTTTCTCAGATTCAGTTTTACAAATTTCAACTGCTCTTTTTGCTGTTGTATATGTTTTTCCTGTTCCAGGAGGTCCATAAAAAATTACATTTTTATCAAATTCATTTTTCATATTTTCCCCTTCATCTCCCCCATTTGGAGCTTCACTATTTTCTTCTCCATTTATTAGCTTATTCCACATTTCTCTTAATTCTGGCAATATTGTCTCTTTTATTTCTATTCCAGAAGCTTGTGGACTCCAATCTTGTTCTGGAAATTTAAGTGCTAAATCTTCTTGTTTAAGAAATTCTTCATTCTCATAATCCAATATCTTATCAAATTCTACATTTACATAGTATCTTCCATTTTCTAGGTATGGTTCTTTTATTACATGACCATGTGCAATGATACCTTTTGGTTCTTCTACTAATTTTATAAGAAAAATTTCTGTCTTTTTCTCAACTCCATTTTTTTTAATAGTTCTCCAATCTATTTCAGATTTTTCTCCATTTTTTACTTTTAAACAAGCTTCCTTGTAATTCCAATCTGAATTGGCAGAATTCCATACTAATAATAACCCTTTTACTTTTCTGTTTTCCATAATTTTTCCTCCTATTAAAATTTATATGTATTTTTATTTAACTATATAACTACACTGTATTCCCCATTTTCTTCTTTCAAATAAATTATTTCTATATCTAATTTTTTTATTAATTCCCCTAAATTTTCTTTATTTTTTTGCATTTCTTTATATTGTTCTTTTCCATAGAATACAAATGGACAAGCTTTAATTTCTGTATCTTCTGGTAGTCCAAAATCTTTTAAAAGTTTAGCCTTATCCACAACTTTTAAATATGTATAGGCTTCTAGCACACATCTTAACATAGTTTCTTTGCTATCTGGTTTCTTCAACTCTAAAATTCTTAGAGTTTTTTCATTTTCATTATAAGCAAGTAAATCTATTTTTCCCGCTTTATCTGTTTGTATATCTTTTAAAGGAGTTTGATAATCTATAATCTTTCCAATTATCTCAAATACTTTTCCTTGATTTTGTGAAAGATCAAATAATTTCATAGCAATTTTTTCTTCTTCACGATTTGAATCATTATCTTTATTTTTTCCATCATGACTATCCACTTTATAACTATTTTCTCTACTTATCATTTTTATATCATTAAATAATTCAATATTATCTAGTAACCATTTCGCAATAATTTCTGTATAATAATCCCTTTCTTTATCTGATGTTTTTCCTCTATAATTTACAAAATCTTGACTATAAAATTTCCACATTTCAGATTTTGCTACTTCCAATTTTTTTATAATTTCATCTTTTGAGTATGTCGACATAATAACCCCTTCCTAAATTTTCATAACTTATTATATTTTTATTATATTTTTATCATAAATAACTTCACAATTTTCATATCTTTTGAACCATTCAGAATTTTCTGTATGTACTGGAATTATAATTTTGGGTTCAACTTTTTTAATTAATTTATCAAAATCTTTTTCATCTGCATGTCCACTTGTGTGTAAAGATATAGTTTTTACTCCTTTTTCTTCCATAAATTTTAGAAATTCTTTCATATTTTCTTGTTTTTTATAGCCTTCCCACATTGAATAGAATAATACACAGCCTTCAAAAGAAAATTCTTTTGAACGATTTTCTAAATACTGTTTCATTGAACTTCTAATACACATCATAAAATTTTTATTTGCTATTTCATTTTTACCAATTTTATTTTGTGGATAATTTTTTAAAATTTCATATTTATCTTGATTCGTTAAAAATATTCTAACATTAGAAAATGTTCTAGGATTAGGAATATTTCCACCTATAGTATCTGTAATCTTTCCTGCATAAGTGTCTAACAGAAATAATCTTTTAGTTGTATTTGCAATCTTATAGAATGTAACTAGTCTATCTATATTTGTTGCTGCCATTAATACAAACACAGGCCTATCGTTTCCTTCTAAAATCTCTATTCCTTTCTTTTCAAGTTCTTTCTCAGTCAGATTTATCTTTCCTATTTTATCATTTGAAAGATTAGTTCCCTCTGTTATAAGAACATCTACTTTAGGTAATTTTCTTAATAGTGGCTCAAAGGATTTTCTTCCATTGGAACGGAAATCACCTGTATATAATATCTTTTTCCCCTCACAGTCCAACAAAAACATGTAGGCATCAAAGGCTGAATGGTCACAAAGATAGGGTGTAATTTTTATATCTCCTATTAAAAATTCTTCTTCTGTTTTGAAAACTTTAGGCTCTTTTAAATATTCCCTTTCCATATATTCATTTGAAACCTTATGTATTTCATAGCTTTTTTCTCCCATATATATTGGGATATCAGGAAGAATTTTTGTTGCTAAGCCCACATGGTCACTGTGATAATGGCTAATTAAAACTCCATCATACTTAGCCTCTCCTTTGAAAAGTCCATCAATTTCTGGAACCACTATTTCCTTATCCTCTAAGTTGCTACCTATATCTAAAATAATTTTTGTATTCTTAGATGAAACCTCTATTATAGAACCACCTATTTGATTTTGTCCACGAATTATATTTATCTCCATGAGCACACCTTTTTATTGTCCTTCCCATTTAGGTTTTCTATTTTCTAAAGGTGAACCTAAAAACATATTCACAGTATCAGTTGCCCCTTGTACCTTCCACATACTTAAATCTTGATTAAATTTTTTTGCATCACAAAACATACGAGCCATATTTCTAACATTAGATACGTTCCAACGATTAAGACTTTGATTAAATGATACTGCTTCAAAAAACATCTCTTCCATATACTTTACTTTTGAAACATTCCATGAGTTAAGAGCTTGATTAAATTTCTTAGTATATCTAAACATACAAGTCATATCTTCAACACTAGACACATTCCACTTATCCAATGGTTGATTAAATTCTTTTGCACTATTAAACATATATGACATATTCTTTACCTTAGATACATTCCATGAATTAATATTTTGATTGAATTTGTAAGCAGCCTCAAACATTTCTTCCATATCCATTACTTCACCTACATTCCATTTATTTAATGGTTGGTTGAATGATATTGCTCCTCTAAACATATTTTTCATTGTTTTTACTTTTGATACATCCCAATTATTTAGTGATTGATTAAAGCTATCTGCATCTTCAAACATACTTGACATATTCTCCACTTTTGATGTATTCCAAGCTGATATATCTTCATTAAAATCTTTCATTTTATAGAATAGACCTTCCATATCAGTTACATTTGAAGTATCCCATTTTCCTATACCTGAAAAGTTTGTTCTTTTTGTAGTTATATACTCATAGGTTGTCCCACAGGCATCTATTTTATTTTTTTCTCTTATGAATAAATAGGACATATCTGTAATAGCTGATGTATCTATATCACCAAGATAAATACTTTCATTTTCAATCAACTTTTGAAGTTCTTCCTTTGTTTTTGGCTGGTATTTAAGCCCTTTTGAACTGACAGATATTGATAATATTAACATAAATAATAAGAAAAATATCTTTTTCATTTTAGCACTCCTTATTCTTTTTTTATATTCTTATATTTTATTATATAATAAGCATAATTTTATAACAAATTATTTAATAACTTTTATTTTATATATGAACGGAAATAATAAACTTCGTCATCTATCTGACTTGAATAAAAAATTATTACTAAAATATTTCTATAACATATATTACAAATGTTATAATAGAGGTGTTATACAATATATTCAAAATAATTGGGAGGGTTAAAATGAAAAAATCATTAATAACTTTATTTTTAATAACTTCTGTTTTGGCTTTTTCAGAAATGAGTATAAAAAAAGTTCCTTATGAAAATATGATAAAAAGTGATGATGGTATAATTTTTGTTGAAGGTGACAGTGCTCCTTACACTGGGATTATTGAAAAGAAAAGTGAAGATGGTAGAGTTGAATCTACTATTAGTATAAAAGATGGAAAACTAGAGGGTATTGAAAGAAATTATTTCCCTAATGGAAAATTAAAATCAGAGATGTCTTACAAGGATGGGAAATTAGATGGTGTATCAAAAGTTTTCTCTGAAGAAGGTGTTTTATTAGCTGAAGCATATTTTACAGAAGGGCAACCTAATGGAGTTTCAAAAGAGTTTTATCCTAACGGAAAATTAAAATCTGAACAAAATTTTTCAATGGGAGCTTTAAATGGACCTGCAAAATATTTCTTTGAAAGTGGAAAAATATATATTATTTCAAACTATAAAAACGATACTTTAGATGGAAAATTAACTGAATATCAAGAAGATGGAAAAGTACTACAAGAACTTTTATACGAAGCTAATCAGCTTAGTGGTCTTATCAAATTATATAGAGATGGACATTTAGAGTTTGAAACTCAATATGCTAATAATGAAAAAAATGGTCTATCAAAAAAATATTATCCTAATGGAAGATTATTAAGTGAAGTTATTTTTAAAGATGGCAAGGAAATAGGAATATTAAAAGGTTACTCTCAAACTGGTAAATTACAAGGTGAAATTCCTTATAATAATGGAGTTATAGAAGGAATTGTTAAGGTTTACTATGAAAATGGAAAAGTACAAGAAGAAAGTACTTATAAAAATGGTATGAAAAATGGAATAACAAAGTTTTATGATGAAAATGGTAATTTTTTAAAACAAGCTAACTTTGTAGACGATAAGCAAGTAGACTAAAATATTAAACATTGCCTCTCATATATTTTTGTAACATATGTTACAGATATTATAAAAAAAAGACTATATAATATAAGAAAAATAATGTGGAGGTTTAAAATATGAAAAAATCATTAATAGCTTTATTTCTATTAACTTCAGTTTTAGCTTTTTCAGAAGGAAATGTAAAAAAAGTCCCTTTTGAAAGTATGACAAGAACTGATAATGGTATAGCTTATTTTCAAAACGAAAAGACTCCTTTTACTGGAATAGTTGAAAAGAAATCAAAAGATGGTAAACTTGAAGCTGTTATAAGTCTAAAAGATGGTAAATTAGACGGGAAAACTCTTACATATTACCCTAATGGGAAGGTACAAAGAGAAGAAACTTTCCAAAATGCTTTAGTCAATGGAGTTGTAAAAAGTTATTCTGAGAATGGAATTTTAGAATATGAAGCAAACTACAAAAATGATAAAATAGATGGTTTAGAAAAATATTACTATCCTAATGGTAAAGTTGAAAAAGAAATTTCTTATAAAAATGGTAAAATAGATGGTCTATCAAGACACTTCTCTGATAAGGGTATTTTATTAGCTGAGGCATATTTTACAGAAGGACAACCTAATGGAATTTCAAAAGAATATTATCCTAGTGGTAAATTAATGTCTGAACAAACTTTCTTAATGGGTTCTTTAAATGGACCTGCGAAACTTTATTATGAAAGTGGTAAAATCAAAATTAGTTCTAATTACAAAAATGATGTTTTAGATGGTAAATCATTCCAATATCAGGAGAATGGAAAGCTAGTAGAAGAACTTTCATATCAATATAATCAACTTAATGGTCTTACTAAGATGTATGATAAAGATGGAAAATTAGAATATGAAACTCAATATGCTAACGATAAAAAGAATGGTATATCTAAGAAATATTATCCAAGTGGTAAATTATTAAGTGAAGTTACTTTTAAAGATGATAAGGAAGTAGGAGTATTAAAAGGTTACCATGAAAATGGTAAATTAGAAGGTGAAATTCCTTATAACAATGGAGTTGTAGAAGGAATAGTTAAGGTTTACCATGAAAATGGTAAAGTAAGTGAAGAAGTTACTTTCAAAAATGGTAAGAAAAATGGGCCAATGAAGATTTATGATGAAAATGGTAACTTAAAAAGACAATCAAACTTTGTAGATGACAGACAAGTAGATTAATATTAATTAAGGACTGTAAAAATTGCAGTCCTTTTTATTTTACTGTATAATAGACAAGAGGTGAAATTATGAAAACATATCTTATAGATTTAGACGGAACTATGTACAGTGGGAATACAAATATTGATGGAGCTAGAGAATTTATTGTCTATTTACAAGAAAAAGGCTTGCCCTATATATTTTTAACAAATAATGCAACAAGAACTAAAACTCAAGCTAAGGAACATATGTTAAATTTAGGCTTTAAAAATATAAAAGAAGATGATTTCTTTACATCAGCAATAGCTACAGCTAAATATATTGCTAAAAATTATTCTGAAAGAAAATGCTTTATGATAGGTGAAAGTGGTTTAGAGGAAGCTTTAAAAGAAGAAAACTTTATTTTTGTTGAAGACAAGGCTGATTTTGTTATTGTAGGCTTAGATAGAAAGGCAAATTATACTAAATATAGCGAAGCCTTACATCATATTTTAGCTGGGGCTAAATTCATTGCAACTAACTCTGACAGATTACTTGCAAACAATGGACTTTTCGATTTAGGTAATGGGGCAACAGTAAATATGCTTGAATATGCTTCAGGAGTTGAGGCTATTAAAGTTGGAAAACCTTATCAAACAATATTAAATATTCTTTTAGAAGATAAAAACTTAAAAAAAGAAGATATAATCTTATTAGGTGACAATCTAGAAACTGATATTAAACTTGGTTATGAAGGGAATATTGAAACTATAATGGTTTGCTCTGGTGTACATGATGAGAATGACATTGAAAGATTAAAAGTTTATCCAACTAAGGTTGTTAAAAACCTAAGAGAGCTAATAAAAGATTAAAAAGTAAAGCTGTTGCAATGCAACAGCTTTTTCTTATCAATTAGAATGTATATTTAAATCCTACTGTTCCACGATATCCTTTATGTTTAGGATTTGATGTGAATGATCTTTCATATCTTATGTCTGAGTACACATAAGCACTATTTGTTACTGGAAGTTGTACTCCTAGTCCAAATTCTCCCCAAGTTGCAGAATATTTTTCTTTAATTCTATCAGAACCTATATTTGCTTCTGTTGTGTTACTGAAATCATGCCATACATTAGCTATAGAATAGAATGACTTTTTATATGTAGTTCTAAAACCTAATCTAGCACGAAGTGCAGAGTCATTTCCATGATGAACTTCACGTACCCCATCATTAAAATCTTTTAAATTCAAGTATTGGTAGATTAATTGAGCTTGTGGTTCAATTGCCCAATTACTTCCTAGACTATAATTTTTTCCACCTTCAACTGATAATGCTAAAGCATTCCCTCTTTGTTTAGCAGACACTCCATCCCTTGAGTTATATTTATTTTTGATAAAAGACAATTGTCCTACTAAATCTAAATAGAAACCATTATTATAGTATTTTGTTGTTGTAAGACCTAAACTAAAGTCTTTAGTCTTAACTTTACCTGTGTATTTATCAGAAGCTATGATACCATTTTGAGCTCTATATCTATCATAGAAATCTGTACTTGCTGTTGTATTTGTAAAATAGAATCCTGTATATCTGTTTCCATCTTCAGAATTTTTTATGTTGAAATCATATCCTGCTTGTACTCCATATATATCTGTTTCATAATTAAATCTTTCTTTTCCTTCATCTTTTGAATGCTTACCTATTATACGAGCCCAAGCTTGACCTTTTTTATTATTTACATCTAGAGCATTTTCTCCTCTACGTTCATGTAAAGTTGATAAACTAGTAAAACCTGAATCCATATTTACCTTAGCTGTATTTATATATCCAGCCACTGATGAATTAAGTATTGTTCTAGCCTTTCCTAATCTATAATTTCTACTTGTACCATCATCATAAGGATTAGTTCCATCTATAGCATTCAATGTCCAGAAGAAAACTCTTTGACCATTACTATTTAGTTTACTTGTAAGTTGAACTTCTCCAGCACCTGTTGTTTGAGCAGTTCCTACGAAAGTTCCAGCAGCTGCTTTATCAGCAACTACAACAGGTACAGTATTTACTGCTTGAGCTACCTTTTGAATATTTCCTTCTATTATATTTACTCTTCCATCAAGGGCTATAGGGACAATTTCTGTAACTCCAGTAGCAAACCCGTATTCTGAAGTACCTCCACTTAAGATTTTCAATATATCTGATTGCGAGTTTGCACCATCAGCATCCCCTGGAGCATTCCATAATGTATTCATTTTAATTTTAGCTCCATTTTTACCCTCATAGTTACCATAGATTTCAACTTCATCATTATATGAAGTATTAGCCATAGTTATTATTCCATTGTCATTAAGAATTTTTCCTCCATCTTCGGCTCTATTAAAAATTTTAATCTCATAATAATTAGTTCCACTAGCATGTGGATGACTTTCATCTGATAGGTTAAAAGTTCCTCCATTTTTTAGGGTTAAATTAGAAGAATAAGTACTTCCACTATTTGCAGGTACTGACCAAACAGCATTATTTGTAATATTAGTTGTTATTTCACCAGAAGTAGCTCTATAGATTGTTCCTTTAATTTTAGCACCATTATCTATATTTAAAGTTACATCAGTATCATTTCCTTTAATTAGAAGTAATTCATTTTGATCAGCTGCTATTGCTTCACTTCCAGGACCTGATAAATTGAAAGTTGCATTTTTAACTCCTTCTTCAACAACAATTAAAGGAGCAGAATAAGGAGTAGTAGCTGAAGTTGTAATTTTAGCATTCTTTAAACTTATAGTTAAATCTCTTCCAGGTTTAGTATTTTCTCCATTAGCATTTAATGCTTGAGAAATTCCTGCAAATCTAATAGCAGTTCCTCCTGATTTTATTTCAGTTGAACTATTTTCAAAATCTGCTTTAAACAGACTTCCATGACCATGTAAATTTAATGTTGCCACATCAGGTGCTTCTGTAGTATCTAAAACCATCTTTCCTTTAGATTCTAAAGTTGTTCCTTGTCCTGTTGTTGTAGCTTCATAATCTGGAAAACCTAAAACGATAGCTCCTCCATAATAGTCATTATCTGCTTTTGACTTTATTTTAATATTTGAATTATTTAAAGTCATTTTTGTTGCACTATCAGCTGCAACAATGATTCCAGCTGAAGTATGATATGGGACCTTATTCGCTCTATCATCTATTTCTATATTTAAATTTCCTGTTGATGTAAAGCTTGATGTTTGATTTTTTTCTCCATACTGCAAAAGTCCAATCAGTATATTTTGATCACCACCAGCTGGTATCACAACTTGGTTATTTTCTATTTTTATATTTATATCTTTGACATTCATTACAGTATTACTAGGATTTCCTACTAAATTCTCATCATTTGGTCCAAAATCAAGTCCTATTACATCATTCCCTTCAGTTGTAGAATTTGTAATTAAATTTATATCTATATTTTCTCCAAAGTACTTAGCACCATCATATATTGCCATTCCTCTAGGAGCATTATAACCATCAGCTGCTCCAGCTTCAACCTTTATTTTAACATTCTTAGCATTTATAGTAGGTGCTCCATTATTTGTTCCAAAAGCTCCTAAACCAACTGCATTTCCATATACACCTATTGAAGATGAGTTTGGTATATTGCTTGTTAAATTAATATTTAAATCAGAAGCTATATCTAATGTAGAATTTCCTCCTACTCTTATATAGTTTCCACCATTAGTCAAATTTTCTGTAAAATTAAAAGCTGGAAGACTTACATTGACATTATTATAGTCATATCTAATACCAGGATATTCCTCAGGTATTCCTACTGACCCAGCATTTACATTGCCACACACCAGCAGAAAGGCAAATAGCCCAAAAACTTTTTTTGAATTTTTCATAAAATACCTCCGTAAAAATATATTGTCTAACTTTTTTTATTAATAATAAATTATTTTTTAAAATCTAAGAATAACACTACTGGACAATGATCTGATCCTTCTGTTTGAGCATGAATTTCTGCATCTACTAGATATTTTTCAAGAGCCTTAGACACAACAAAATAATCTATTCTCCACCCTGTATTATTTTTTCTTGCATTTGCTCTATATGACCACCAAGAGTATGCATGCTCTAAGTCAGGATAGAAATATCTAAATGTATCGATGAAACCACTTTCTAAAAGCTCAGTAAACTTACCTCTTTCTTCATCAGTAAATCCTGCATTTCTTCTATTAGTCTTTGGATTTTTCAAATCTATTTCTTTATGAGCAACATTTAAGTCTCCACAAACAACCACAGGTTTTTTCTTTTCTAAATTTTTTAGGTACTTTCTGAATTCATCTTCCCATACCATTCTATAGTCAAGTCTTAAAAGTTCATCTTTAGAGTTAGGAGTGTAAACTGTTATCATATAGAATTTTTCAAATTCAAGAGTGATAACTCTTCCTTCTTTGTCATGTTCTTCTATACCTAAACCATAACTAACTGATAAAGGTTCTTCCTTAGTAAAAATTGCAGTTCCTGAATAACCTTTTTTTTCAGCATAGTTCCAATATTGATGATAACCTTTTAATTCTAAATCTAATTGTCCTGCACTTAATTTTGTTTCTTGTAAACAGAATATATCAGCATTTTGTTCATTAAAATAATCTAAAAAACCTTTCTTTATAGCTGCTCTTATTCCATTTACGTTCCAAGATATTAATTTCATATTTATTTTTTCCTTTCTTCTGTTAAATATACAACTGCTAAAACATAGCCTAACTTTCCTAGCCCTGTTATCTGTCCAACACAGGCAGAAGAAGTCATACAAACTTTTCTAAATTCTTCTCTAGCATGAATATTTGAGATATGTACTTCCACAGTAGGAATACTAACTGCCTTTATTGCATCATGTATAGCAACTGATGTGTGAGTATAGCCCCCTGCATTCAAAACAATACCATCATATTTTTCTGTATAAGCCTTATGTAAGTAATCAACTATTTCACCTTCATGATTAGTTTGTAAAAATGTAAAGTCAATATCTTTCTCCTTATAGTTTGGATAAGTTTCAATATACTTACATAAATCTTCATAAGTGAAAGTCCCATAGATATTTTTCTCTCTTATACCTAACATATTTAAGTTAGGTCCATTAATTATCATTATTTTCATAAAACTCTTTAACCCTCTTTATTATTTTTTTAATTATTTTTTCTCTAAGTTGATTTGATAAAACAATATCATACAGAATTTCATCTGTCTTTAAGGCTTGTTCTATCAACATTTCCATTCCATTTATAGTTTTTAAACCATTTTCTCTTGCTATTTTTAAAAATTTTGTCTCTAAAGGATTGTATATTAAGTCTATAGCTATTTTGAATTTTTTTAAAATTTGTTCATCTACAATATTATCTTCAATATTAGGATACATTCCAACAGGAGTTGTATTGATTATTATATCTCCTTCTATATTTTCTGGAAATTCTATTTCACTCAATTTATCTTTTCTAAAATAGAAAGTTATATCTTCTGCTCCCATATCCTTTAAAACTTTATACACACTGGCACTAGCTCCACCTTTACCGATAATAGCTATTCTTTTTTCACTTGGCTTTATTTGATTACTAATAAGTGTCTGTTTAAAACCGTAGTAATCTGTGTTATCTCCATAGAACTTATTGTCTTTTATATAGAGAAGATTTATAGCACCAATTGCTTTAGCTTCATCACTGATGAAATCTAATTTATCTAAAAATACCTTCTTGTAAGGAACAGTTATATTTACTCCTTCAATAGAATTTTCAAGCATATAACTTTTAAAATTATCTATTTCAGTTTCAGTAACTTCATATAGATTATATTCAGCCTCTACTCCAAATTCTTCAAAAAAGACCTTGTGTAGAAGAGGTGATAGAGAATGTGAAAGCTTTTTACCTAAAAGTCCAAATTTTCTCATTCACTTTGAACCTCCTTACTTATATCCATTAAATTATGTAAAAAACTTTCTGTATATTTTTTTTCATTATCAGACATAGCTTCTGTTGCCTCTGATATTATTTGTTTTTCTCTTTCAGGATCAAAAATACTCATCTTATATTTTTTTTTCAATATACCAATTTGCTTTGAAACTTCTAATCTTTCTTTAAACAAAACTAAAAGCTTTTCATCAATTTCATCAATTTTTTTCCTCATTAGCTCTAGCTCTGTCATTATTCACCTCCACCATTATTTCTTCTAAACGGTTAAGTAATGCTTTTTCAGAGACTTTAAGTATCACTTTCCCTTTTTCACTATAAGTCATTATTATTCCCTTTGTCATATCATAGGTATTTAGTTTTCTTCCCATTTCATCATAATAAGTCCAAACATCAACCATTTCACCATTTACAACCTTACCTGAACTTATGATAACTCCTTTTTCATCGTAAGTCTTAACAATGGCTTCTTCATCTTTTGATAAGGCATTAAACATTACTTCTGTTTTTATCTTTCCATTTTCATGATAATATTGCCATATCCCTGTTTTTTTATTACCTGTATAATATTCTTTTGATTTGATTTTCCCATTTTTATAGTAAGTTTTTACAGGTCCATTTAAAACACTTTTTTTTGAGACATTAAGCTTTGAACTATTCAATATATTTTTACTATTAGCTCCAAAAAGATTAAGGCTAAAAAGTAAAGCTAACAAAAAAGATATTTTTTTAATTTTCATAAAATTCCTCTCACCCAACTATTTTAATTTTTATTATATTTTATCATTTTTTTTTATAATTGTAACTAAAAAATATGTTATAATATAAATTATTAATTTTTTTAGAGGTAAAGATGAAAAGAAAAATAGATTTTAACAACAGGGCTACTGATCAAGTAGCTTTTCACAATATGATGAATGAAAAAGATGAAGAAAAAAGAAAAGAAAAGAAAAATAAAAGAAGAAATAATATCATTTCCTTTTTTTTCATCTTGGTAATGATAGGTTCTCTTAATTTTATTAGTTCAATATCTAGATTTGATAATGCTAAAGTTATGGATAAAGCTTTTAAACAATCAATTATTTTAGGACTTTCTCTTGTAATTTTTATTCTTATGTGTACAAAAAAATTTGGTGGTTTGTTTGATAAGACTGTAAGAGGTCCACTTTTTAGAGCTTCTTTTCTTTTTCTTAGTTTAGGACTTTTTATAGTTGTTGCTTTAGGTCCTAGTAGTGTATTCCCAACAGTAAATGGTGGTAAGGGTTGGATTAGGCTAGGCTCTTTGAGTTTACAAATACCAGAGTTATTAAAAGTTCCTTTTGTTGTTTCTATAGCTGGTATATTTGCAAGAGGAAAAGATACTAAAGAAAAAATTTCCTATAAAAAGAATTTTTGGACAGCTTTTGTTTATACTGGTGCTTTTGCAGCCTTTATTACTTTAGCTTTAAAAGATATGGGAACTGCCATACACTATGTTATGATAGCAGGTTTTATGTTATTTTTATCAGATATTCCAAATAAAGTTCTATATCCTATTTTCTTTGGAGGACTGGCAGCTACACCTGCACTTCTTTCTTTCTTATCTAAGGTTTTAACAGGTTATAAGCAACATAGACTTAAAGTATATTTAGAAGGAATTCTCCATAATAATTATGATAGAGTTGATGCTTATCAAATCTATCAATCACTTATTGCCTTTGGAACAGGTGGAATATTTGGAAAAGGTATAGGAAATGGAGTTCAAAAGTATAACTATATTCCTGAAGTAGAAACAGACTTTGCCATAGCAAATCTAGCTGAAGAAACAGGTTTTGTTGGAATGTTTATAGTTCTATTCCTATTCTTTACTTTATTTGTTTTGATAATGAATATCGCTGGCAAATCAAAAAATTACTTCTATAAATACTTAGTTTCAGGAATAGCTGGTTATATAATAACTCAGGTTATTATAAATATAGGAGTTGCTATAGGTTTAATTCCAGTCTTTGGTATACCTTTACCATTTATAAGTGCTGGAGGTTCTTCAATACTTGCACTATCTCTTTCTATGGGATATATTATATATATTAATAATAACCATACTACTGATTAAACTTTACAAACAAAAGTGCTAGTGCTATAATTTTCAACAGAGGTGTAAAAAATGGAAATGAAAGATATAATAGAAAAAGTTAATTACTATGCTAAATTAAGTAAGGAAAGAAAACTTACAGAAGAAGAAATAAAAGATAGAGAAATCTATAGAAGAATGTATTTGGATCAGTTTAAAGCACAGGTTAAAAAACATTTAGATAATATAGAAATCGTTGACGAAAAAGATTTTAAAAACTAGGGGGATTTATTATGATGATTACTGTAAAAGATATTTTTAGACACGGTGAAGAGCATCTAAACAAAGAAATAGAGCTTTTTGGTTGGGTAAGAAAAATTAGAGACCAAAAGAAATTTGGTTTTATTGAATTAAATGATGGTTCTTTTTTTAAAGGGGTTCAAATAGTTTTTGAAGAAGGACTTGAAAATTTTGATGAAATTTCAAGACTTTCAATAGCTTCTACTATTAAAGTAAAAGGAACTCTTGTAAAATCAGAAGGTAGTGGACAAGATTTAGAAGTTAAAGCAAAAGAAATTGAAGTATTACAAAAAGCTGACTTAGAATATCCACTACAAAATAAAAGACATACTTTTGAATTTTTAAGAACTAAAGCTCATTTAAGAGCAAGAACTAACACTTTCTCAGCTGTATTCAGAGTTAGATCTGTACTTGCTTATGCAATACACAAATTTTTCCAAGAAAATAACTTTGTTTATGTGCATACTCCAATTATAACAGGTTCTGATGCTGAAGGTGCAGGAGAAATGTTTAGAATTACAACTTTTGATCTAAACAAAGTACCTAAGAAGGAAAATGGTGAAGTTGATTTTTCTAAAGACTTCTTTGGTAAATCTACTAACCTAACAGTTAGTGGTCAATTAAATGTTGAAACTTACTGTGCTGCTTTTAGAAATGTTTATACTTTTGGACCAACATTTAGAGCAGAATATTCAAATACAGCAAGACATGCTTCTGAATTTTGGATGATAGAACCTGAAATAGCTTTTGGAGATTTAGGTGCTAATATGGAGCTTGCAGAAGCAATGGTTAAATATATCATTAAATATGTTATGGATAACTGTCCTGAAGAAATGGAATTCTTTAACTCATTCATTGAAAAAGGGCTATTTGACAAATTAAACAATGTACTTAACAATGATTTTGGTAGAGTTACTTATACAGAGGCTATAGAAATTCTAGAAAAATCTGGTAAGAAATTTGAATTTCCTGTTAAATGGGGAATAGACTTACAAAGTGAACATGAAAGATACTTAGCTGAAGAATACTTCAAAAAACCAGTATTCGTAACAGATTATCCAAAAGATATTAAGGCTTTCTATATGAAACTTAATGAAGATAACAAAACTGTTAGAGCTATGGACTTACTAGCACCAGGAATTGGTGAAATTATTGGTGGTTCTCAAAGAGAAGATAACTATGATTTACTTGTTAAGAGAATGGATGAATTAGGATTTAATAAAGAAGATTATGAATTTTATTTAGATTTAAGAAGATTTGGAAGTTTCCCACATTCTGGATATGGTCTAGGATTTGAAAGAATGATGATGTACCTAACTGGTATGCAAAATATCAGAGACGTAATACCATTCCCAAGAACTCCAAATAATGCAGAATTTTAATAAGGATAAAAATGAAAAAGAAGATAAAAGAAGTTATTGTTGTTGAAGGAAAGGATGATATTTCAGCAGTAAAAAATGCTGTTGATGCAGAAGTATTTCAAGTCAATGGTCATGCTGTTAGAAAAAATAGAAGTATTGAATTCTTAAAACTAGCCTATGAAAATAAGGGGCTTATCATTTTAACAGACCCTGACTATGCTGGTGAAGAGATTAGAAAATACTTATGTAAACACTTTCCCAATGCAAAAAATGCTTATATTTCTCGTGTAAGTGGTACAAAAGATGGAGATATTGGAGTTGAAAATGCTTCTCCTGAGGACATTATCACGGCACTTGAAAAGGCAAGATTTAGCTTAGATAATTCAGAGAATATATTTGACTTGAATTTAATGATGGATTATGGTTTAATAGGGAAAAATAACTCTTCTGATTTAAGAGCTGAATTAGGTTCTGAACTAGGTATTGGTTATTCAAATGCCAAGCAATTTATGGCAAAATTAAATAGGTATGGAATAAGTCTTGAAGAATTTAAAAAGGCTTATGAAAAAATAAAAAACAATTAAATAATTTGGAGGTAAAAATGAAAAAATTATTATTAGCTTTATTTGTTATGTGTTCTGCTCTTTCTTTCTCAGCAAAGGTTATTAAGGCAAATAATGCTGAAGTTAGAGAAAATAATATTGTATATGAGTCTGGGCAAAATACTCCTTACACTGGAACTATTGAAACTTATAATGAAAAAGGTGTTTTAGAAGCTAAAACTGAATTTAAAAATGGTATACAAGATGGTAGCTCAAAAATATATTTCCCAAATGGTAAATTATATAGTGAAGCCACTTTCCAAAATGGGAAACAAGTTGGAGTTCAAAAAGATTACTATGAAAATGGTAAAGTAAAAATAGAAACAACTTATAAAAATGGACAAAAAACTGGACCTGCTAAAATATATGATGAAAACGGTAGATTGGACACTGAAGTTAACTTAGTAAACGGTAAAGCTGAAGGATTAGTAAAATCTTATTATCCTAATGGTAAAATCCGTACAGAAGAAAATTATAAAAATGATGAAAGAGATGGAATTTCTAAACTTTATGATGAAAACGGGAAATTAGTTGAACAAGCTACTTTCAAAAATGGACAACAAGTAAAATAATTAAATAATTTGGAGGTTTAAATATGAAAAAAATATTATTAGCATTATTTGTTATGTGTTCTGCACTTTCATTTTCAGCAAAGGTTATAAAATCAGACCGTATTGAAGCTAAAGGTAATGTTATATATGAAATAGGGCAAAAAACACCTTTCACAGGAGTTCTAGAAAATTATAATGAAAAAGGTGTTTTAGATGCTAAAGCTGAATTCAAAAATGGTGTTATGGATGGATATTCAAAATTATATTATCCAAGTGGAAAATTATCTAGTGAAGCTACTTTCAAAAATGGAGTACAAGTTGGACTTCAAAAAGATTACTATGAAGATGGTAAACTAAAAATGGAGCTTAACTATAAAAATGGTAAAGCAGAAGGGATTGGAAGAAGCTATTATCCAAATGGTAAAGTATTTATAGAAGAAAACTATAAAAATGGTGAAAGAGATGGAGTTGCTAAAGCTTACGATGAAAATGGTAAATTACTTCAACAAGCTACTTTCAAAAATGGACAACAAATTAAATAAACTTAGATAAGACATCCCCAGACATCACTTAGTAAAATAAGTGATGTTTTTTATTGAAAATAAAAAGGAGGTATTGCAAATTTGCAACAACCTCTATTTTTTATTATTTTCTATGATTGATATATAATTCATCTTGAACAGGTGGATTTTCTTTAACTACTTTTGCATCAGGAAGATCGTCTACCTTATCTCTTCTATTTATTTTTGTTTTTTCATAGTCTTTATCTAAATTCTTAGCATCTACTTTTCTTTGCTTATCATAAGCATCTTCTTTATATCTTTGAGAATTAGCATCTTCATCACTTCTATAGTTATTATCTAAGAAAATAGATAGAGTTTCTTTATCTCCATTAGTTTTTATAACTAATTTTAACTCAACTGGGAATTTTAAAGGTTTTATTCTAACTCCACTTTGAGCATATAGAACAGGGTCTACATAGTAGAAATCTTCTGCTCTATGAATAACAAAAGTTTTTCTTTGTAATTCAGTTATAACTGTATTTTCATCATTTAAAGCAGGATATACAATAGCATCATGTCTTATTATTCTTGATCCACCTAAAGTTGATTCCTTCCAAACAATAGTGATGTCTTTATTACTCATATTTTGTATATCTACAAAAATTCCACTTAAATCAGAACGACTTAATTCTATCTTCATTCCTTTATATTCTCTTGCATATATCTTTTGAGCTTTAAGATCTACGTTTGAAGCAAAACATCCAGTAAAAAATACAGCTAATAACATAAAAGCAAGAATTTTAATTCCTTTTTTCATTTATTTTCTCCTCATTTTTTAAAATATAATCATTATCAATTATTCCAACTTTCAAAACAGCAATATTATAGACCAAAACTTATAAAATTACAAGTTTTCATTAGAAATATTTCAATTTAGATAACTATTAAAATGTTTGAAAGGTAAATACCCAAAGATATTTACCCTTTCAAACTTTGAATTATTTAAACTTAAAATTATCTCCAGTTGAATCTATATGATGCTCCAACAGAGTACATAGTTTCTGTACGGCTTCCTGGAGTCATAGAAACTTTTGCATTTATTCTTGTGTTTTCAGTAGGAGCTGCTTGAACCCCAACTGCAACTGCATGAGTACCTCTATATCCTCCAACTGCTGCTGCTACTGTTGCTTGGTTAATTCCGATATCCATAAACTCTAGTCCTGCCATTGCTGCTGCTCCTGCAAGTCCTTTATTTACTCTATCTCCTAACTTATCAACCTTATTATTAACATGAGCAATTGCATCTCCTGCTGCATTAACAACGTTACCTACAGTTTGATTTAATTGATCTACGTTAACAGCATCTGTTCCATCTTTACCAGCTGCAACATTTGTTATAACATTTCCACCATTGTCTAAACCTTGATTGCTTAGGCTTACTGTGTTTCCACTTGGTGATGTTATAGTTACTCCGTCTCCTTTTACTACTGTTGTATTTCCAGAAGCATCTCTAACTGTTACAGTTTCTAATCCATCTAAATCTTTAGCAAGTCTTACTTTTAAGTTGTTAGAACCATCTGATACAACACCTATGTTGTCATTAGCAGCTAGTTTTGTTACATCTGTAATTCCTCCAACTACGTTAACTTGTTGATTTAGTTTCTTGTTGATAACTGCTCCAGTATCTCCACCATACTTCATTCCATCATCTAATGTTGCTACTTGATGAGGAGTTCCAGAATTATCAGTGTATTGAATTCTATCCATAGTTGTTCCTGGTGTTCCAGCTACTCCTGGGTTACCTTGAACTGTAGAAATTGTTGCTGATGATCCATCTTTTCCATTAAGTCCAATAGAACCATCTTTTCCATTGATAGATACTCCATCTTTTCCGTTAGCATCTTTTACAGTTATTACTCCATCTTTTCCTGGTGCTCCAACTGTTACTGAATTTGTATTTACAGTATCAGCTGTTACTGTATCAGATTTTAGATTTTTATCCATCTTAACAACTAATTTACCACCATCTTCAACTACTTTTAGATTTTGTCCACTGTATTCACTGTCAGCCTTAGTTCCTTCTCCAACAATTTCAAGAGTATCTCCTAATTGTTTGTTTACTGTTGCTCCAGTATTTCCTTTGAAGTTTAGACCTTTATTTATAGTGTTGTTAACATTAGTAATCTTATTATCAACATCTTTTAATTGAGATACGTTTACTGCATCTGTATCATTTACACCTGCTGCAACATTTTTAATAACTTTGTCTCCTGCACTGATACCATCTTTTGTTACAGATATATCTTTAGCTCCTGGAGTTGACGAACTTATTGTTAATCCATCTGCATTAACAACAGTTTTATCTCCAGCCGCATTTGTATATTCAGTATTTCCTGCAGTTATCTTAGTCTTATCTCCTGCTGCATTAGTGAATTCTGCTGAATTTAATCCTGTTAGATCTTTATTTAAACTATATTCATAAGTTTGTTTTCCTGTTGTAGGATCTATAGTTTGTTTTACTTTTAAGTTATCTCCAGCATTAAATTCTACTTCTTGACCATTCTTTACTAGTGTTGATGTAGCTGTTCCAGTTACGTTTCCGCCTGCAGTAGCTTTCCATCCACTGTTATTTATAGCATTTACAACATCTGCTGATGTAGCTAATCCTGGAGTTGATCCTGGTGCTACTTGAGCTGTTCCATCTGCTGTTGGTGCTATAGCTTGAGTAACAGTATCATATTTTACTTTACCTTGTGCATCAACACTTGCCTTAGTGAAGTTACCATCTTGGAAGTTTAATCCATCTGATAATTTAACTGTTTGATCGTTTGCACCATTAGCTGCATATTTTAAAGTAATGTTAGATCCTATAGTTGAAGGATTTACTCTTACTATTACCTTATCATCTTTAGCCTCTGTTATGATTCCATTATCTCCAACTATGTTAAATTTAATTCCACCATTTTTATTCAATTGTTGTGTAGCTGTTACTGTTGAATTATCTCCACCTAAACTTATAGTATTAGATGCTAGTTTATATAATTGAGATCCATTTATTGCATCTTTCGATGTTGGAGTAATGTCTCCATCTGCTACATCAGTAATCTTCTTATCACCAGCACTAATTCCATCTTTTGTGATAGAAATATTTTTAGCTCCTGGAGTTGATGGAGTTATTGTTAATCCATCACCATTTACTACAGTTTTGTTTCCACTTGTTGGGTTAACAAATTCTGCTGATGTTAAGTCTTTTAATTGTTTATTTAAACTATATGTATATTTGTGATCTCCAGCTGTTACATCTTGTGCTACTGTTAAGTTATCTCCAGCTACATAAGATACTGTTGATCCATTTTTAACTAGTTGTGCACTTGGGCTTCCTGATGCTACTCCTGTTCCAACTGCTGATGCTGTTGCTTTCCATCCAACATTATTTAATGCATCCGCAACATCTTGTGCTGTTACTAATCCATTTGGAGTTGTTGCTCCTGGTGTTGCTGGATTTGGTAATCCTGCTTTTCCATCTGTTACTGTTAATCCTTGAGTTACAGTATCATATTTAACTTCTCCATTTGCTCCTACAGTTGCTGTTGTAAAGTTTCCATTTTTGAAGTTTAGCCCATCTGCTAATGTTACTTCTTGTTTAGGTGCATCTCCATTTGCTGTATATTTCAACTTAGAGTTTGATCCTATTGTTGAACTATCAACTTTTACAGTTACTTTTCCATCTTTAGCTTCTGTAGTGATTCCATTTGCTCCAACTATATCAAACTTGATTCCACCAGATTTATCTAGTGTTTGTTTATCTGTTGTTGATGCATTATCTCCACCTAATTGGATAGTGTTTGAAGCTAAGTTATATAGTTGAGAACCATTTATTGCATCTGTTGATGTCTTACTAATAGTTCCTGGTGCTACATTAGTTACTTTCTTATCTCCTGCACTGATTCCATCTTTAGTTACAGATATTGGACTTGTTGTTGGAGTTGCTGGACTTACTGTTAATCCATCTCCATTTATTACTGTCTTATCTCCTGCTGGTGTTTTGAATTCAGCAGATGTTAAGTCTTTTAACACTTTATTTAGACTATATGTATATTTGTGATCTCCAGCTGTTACATCTTGTGCTACTGTTAAGTTA
>ERZ772999.609-NODE-609-length-22051-cov-7.874023_pt1 | contig 22051 bp, 19 predicted proteins | sample MGYA00511467_ERZ772999 | MGnify/ENA primary metagenome ERZ772999 (study PRJEB29015, sample SAMEA2738064) | human oral metagenome | biome: human oral; feature: human-associated habitat; material: saliva | place: China | collected 2218 ... | reverse complement strand
AACTTTAATTCCAGCCTTTGAAGACATCTTATTTCGAAAACCGTGAGTTTTCGCACGATGTCGTTTATGTGGTTGATGTGTTCTTTTTGGCATATCTATCCTATTTTACAATTTAATATCAAAAAAATCAAGTTGATTACTTTTCATAAGCTTTTTAATCTGTTACTTAAACTTGAAATTTTACTAAATTCATTTTGTAGTATACCATAGTTTTCCACAAAAAACAAGGACTTTTCCACAGATATTACAGTAGTATTTAAAAAATGTGGAAAAATTCTTCTACTTTTCAAAAATTATAACATATTTTTTATTTCTTAAAATTTTAGGTTGTGGAAAACTCAAAAATGTTATAGAATAGAATTATGAATGAGTTGTGGAAAAATATCTTAGCTGAACTCGAAATGGATCCTAAAATTCAAGGTGCTAATTTTAAGACTTGGTTTGCTGACACACAACTTTTATCTTTAGAGAATGACCATGCAGTTATTGGTGCTAAAAATTCTTTCATAACTAACACTATTAAGAAAAAATATATCGAACATATTAAGAAAGCTTTTCGAAATAACGGTAAAAATCCTGAAATTATTTCTTTTGAGGTTATTTCTACAAAAAAGCTCAAAAAACAGGCCGAAGAAATCCCAGCACCTTCTCTAAAAAAACCTTCTGTTGAAGATTTAATCAAAAAGAAAACTGAAAGAGCTAAACATTCTAGTGGTCTAAATAAAGATTACACTTTCGAAAATTTCATTGTTGGTGGCTCAAATGAATTAGCATATTTTGTTAGTCAAAATGTTGCAGAAAATCCTGGTAAAAAATATAATCCACTTTATTTTTATGGTGATTCCGGCCTTGGTAAAACACACTTGATGCAAGCGATCGGAAACGCAATTGAAGAAAAGCATCCAGAAATGACCGTTCTTTATATTACAATCGAGAATTTTTATCGTGATTTTCTGGAAAATGTGCGTTCAAAAAAGCAAGGCTATGCCGATAAATATCGAAATGTTGATGTTTTAATTGTTGATGATATTCAGTTTATTTATGGAAAAGATAAAACTCAAGAGGAATTTTTTCACACCTTTAATGAGCTTCATCGCGTAAATAAGCAGATAATTCTTTCAAGTGATCGTGCACCCTCTAGCATTCCAACTTTAACAGATAGGCTAAAAAGTCGTTTCGAAAGTGGAATGATGGTTGATATTCAGCTACCAGATTTCGAAACTCGCCAGAGTATCGTTGAAGCTCGCGCTGAACACGAAAAAGTTAAACTTGAACCAGAAGTTTCAGAATTTATCGCTGAAAATTATCGTACAAATATTCGAGAAATTATTGGAGCAGTTACTCAACTGATTGCAATGGCAGAACTTAGAAATATTAAGCCAAGTCTCGAACTTGCACAAGGTTTAATTCAAAATAGCCGTCCAATAAGGCCAAATCACTTAAACTCAAAAAAAATTATTGATAAAACCGCTAAATATTTCGGAGTTTCGAAAGAAGATATTTTAAGTAAATCTCGACAAAAAGATATCAATCATGCCCGCCAAACAGCCTGCTATTTGATGAAGTATGAGCTAAAAATGAGCTTTCCACAAATTGGTAAAGAATTTTCACGAGATCATTCGACCATTATGAATGGAGTTTCGAAAATTGAAAAAAGTATTAAATTAGATGCCGAGATTCGTTCACAAATTGAAGGGCTAAGAGATTTAATTTATGAATAGAGCCATAAAGGCTCTATTTTTATATCTGTTAATTTGACAATTATTTTATTCTAGTTTATAAAAAGCGAACAGTTATTTTTTGTTCTCTTTTGACTTTTTTGAATTATATTTTATTTATTTGTATAAAAAATTTATGTCCCTCCCTCCACCTAGATTGCAAAATATTATTTTTATTTCTTTATTATGTTTGACATTACTTATATAATATTTTAATAAAATGTTGAAAGCTTGTGGAAAAATAGCTAATTCGTTGAGTGAAAGTCATTTAAATCTTGCCGAAAAAATCACCAAAGTTTTACACAGGTTGGTTATGTATATTTTTAAAAGCTTAAAATTATGGAAAAGTTGTTATTTTTCCACAAAGTTTTTCAGAAAGTTTTACTTTGATTTTCCACACAAAAAATGGTATAATTTTAAGTAGTGAAAGCTTGGTTTTCCACAGTTTCCACAATACCTATTATTATAATTACCACTTTTTAAGAAAAAGGATTTAAATTTTTATGGAACTGACTGTTAAGAAAGATGATTTATCTAAAGCACTCAATAATATCTCAGGAATTGCAAGTAGTAAAACTAGCTTGCCAAGTTCTGAATATATTCTTTTTCAAACAGACGGTTCAAGACTTCTAGTTGCTGCTACAAATTTAGAAATTGCAATTTCACAAAAAATTAGTGCAAGAATTGAAAAAACAGGTTCCATTTTAATGCCAGAAAAACTAACAAAAAGTTTTATTGATAGTTTACCTTCAAATAGCGAAGTTTCTTTTAAAGTTAATGGTGGAAATATTTCAATAGAAAGTGGAAATTATAAATCAAAAATTAATGGTAGTTTAGCTGAAGAATTTCCAGAGATACCAACTGTTGATGAACCTACTGCAAGATTCTTTATTGGCTCTGATATTTTTAAAGAGTCGGTCAGTCAAGTTGATACGGTAAGTAATGACACTTCCCGACCAATCTTAACTGGAGTTTTTCTTCACACTTTTGAAAATAATATTTATATGGCGGCTACTGATGGGTATCGTTTAAGTGAGCGCAAGCTTTTCGAAACAGACCAAGAATTCGAATCGCTCGTACCAAGTAATGTTCTAAAAAAGGTTTCAGGCGTTATTCCTGAAAAACTTGATGAAATTGAAATCCTGATCGATGACAATCAAATTCAATTTATGGTTGGCGAAATTCTGGTTGTGAGCAATTTAATTGATGGAAAATATGTTGAATATCGGCGGTTAATCCCAGAGTCAACTGAAACTGTTTTGAAGATGAAACGGGCTGATTTTATGCAAACAATTAAAGTTGCTGAGGTTTTTACAAGAGATTCTGGTGGAAGCATTACTTTACGAGCTGATGAAGAAACTTCGAAATTATCAATTCATACAATTGCGAGTGAAATTGGCGAAAGTACATCTGAAACTGAAGCCGAAATTACTGGCGGTGGCGAAGTTACTTTAAATGTTAATTATATTAAGCAAGCTCTATCAGCAATTAAATCACCCGAAGTTTCTTTTGGATTTTCTGGAAAACTTGCGCCAACAGTTTTTAAAAGTACTGAAAGCGATGATTATATTCATATCGTGATGCCACTGAAAAGTTAGGATTTAAATGATTTTAAAAACTCTGAGAGTTCAGAATTTTCGAACACATTCTGATTTTATTTTAGAAATTGGCGAAAAATCAACTCTTATTTCTGGTGCTAATGGTAGCGGAAAAACTTCTCTTCTTGAGGCAATTTATTTTGCACTGCAGGGCACGAGTTTTCGCTCGAGTGATAAAGAAATTTTAAGAAATGATGGATCGAGCTGGTTTCGAATTGATTTAAAAGATTCAAAAGATTCGTTAAGAACGATTATTTTTAATGATGCTGTTCAAAAATCAAAAAAACAGTTCCTTGTTGACGGGAGCAAAAAAGCACGTTTGAGCTCTAATTTGCGCATTCCTGTTGTACTTTTCGAACCAGACGACCTTCAACTTTTGAGTGGATCACCAACACGGCGAAGGAATTTTTTAGATTATTTTCTTTCGCAAATTTTCCCCAGTTTTCAATTAGCTCTTGCAAGATACAACAAGGCTTTGAAGCAACGAAACAATCTTTTAAAACGTGATAATGTTTCGAAAGATGAGCTTTTTCCTTGGAACTTAATGTTGGCGGAATATGGCGCAGAAATAATATCTAAAAGACAAGATTTTTTAGAGCTTTTGAATTCAAAAATTGAGGAAGTTTATTTTGAAATTTCAGGTGTTAAAGATGAAATTAAAATTGATTATTTAGGTGAAAAGGTTTCGAAAAATGAAATTTTATCTATTTTAAGTGAAAATATTGAACGTGATAAGATTTTGGGTTATACAAATTTTGGCCCACACAAGCATGATATTCAATTTATTTTTAATAAAAAGCCGGCACAAAATGTGGCGAGTCGGGGTGAAAACAGAAGTTTAGTTTTAGCTCTGAAATTTATTGAAACTGATATTTTAGCTGATTTAACTTCTAAAAGACCGATTGTTCTTTTAGATGATGTTTTTTCTGAACTTGATGATGATCGACAGAAATTATTAACTAAGCATTTTTCGAAATATCAAACAATTATTACTTCAACAAATGAAATTAAAGTTGAAGATTGTAAAATAACCTCGCTGGAATAGCAGAGGTTATTTAAATAAAACGTATTAATGAAGGCTACAAGTTGGATCTATAAAATTAACTTTATATTTTTTGAAAATATTCTTTTCTTTAGATTCAAGCCAATTTGTTGCTAAATCTTTGTAAAAATCATAGTTCGAACTATTACATTTACTAAATATTCTAACCGATATATCTTTGACTTCTGTTTTGTCTTTTGCATCCAGATTATAGGTTATTGAAAAACCCGTAGGTAATGATGTTTTTGTTGCGTTTGTATATGGCAAATGTTTAACTATAGGGTGCTTTTCGGTCAATCTCTTCATTGTTTCTGTTATTTTTGCATAACCAGCACCACTTCTAATTATATCGTCTTTCTCATGTTCATTATACCAAGTTCCGTTTGGATCATTTTGAGCTAAAGCTAATGAAATATTTGTTTTTTGACCAGATTTAATTTCGAACTCTTTCGAGGCGCTTTCGAAACCGTCCTTTGCCACTTCAACTTTATATTTGCCTGGTGTCATTGTGTGAGTTCCATTTTGGATTTTTTTGCCGTTAATTGTTATATTTGAACTTTCTGGTGCGATGCTGAGTAGTAATTTACCGCAATAAATATCAGACCAAATCCACCATCCTATAATTACTAACGATAGTATTCCAAAAATGGCCAGAACAGAATAAATTTTAACTTTAGTAGAATTATCAATATTTTGCATATTTTAACCTTTCCATCGCCAAACTTCAACTTCGCCGAGGTTTTCCATAATTTGAAGATTCATCGGCTCAATAATGCCAGTTGTTCTACTGTGTCCAGCATTTGCAACTTTATCTTCACTATTAACCTGAACATAGAATTCTATGTGGGCCGCAGCTCCACCGCCAGTTCCTGATGATATAATATCACCTGGCTTCATATTGCTTGTGCTTCCATTATAAGGTATTTTCTCATATTTATCTGGGTTACTGCGCATATATTGAACAAGATTTGCAACGCCGCAACAATGTTTAGCGTATTCTGGATCAACAGTTGTACTCATAACCATAGAAACGAAAGCATCACAACTCATACCTTTTTGAACATATGGTTCACCATAATTAATTAAGCCAGTTGCACGCAAAGCTTCCATTTGCTTATCTGTCACCTCTCCGGCATAAGCAGCTGCTTTTTCTGATTCTGGGCGGGCAAGTTCCATTGCTCTATCTACGATTGTCGCATTTCCAAGTTTTCCTCCTGAAGACGAGCTACAGCTTCCTGATGAATTTGAAGAGCTGTTTCCATCATTTGCAATTTCTTCTTTAAGGAATTTTATATAAGCTTCTTGACCTTCTGTACTATGATGAACTCCATCTGCCGCATAGAGTTTATCTCTACCGCCATTCTTTTCAACATAACTCTTCCAATCTAGAATCTTCACTTCGTTGTGTCTAGATGCGAAAGCTGAAAGTTTTTGGTTCACTACATTATAATCAACATTTTGGTTTTTCGAAAAGTTATTTACCCAATAAATTTTCTTACCTTTAAGCTTGCCGATCAAAGCTTCTGCGGCATTTTCATCAAAATTATCATTAGTTCCTAAGTTAATAACGACCGTATCATGAATTGTATTTGGTAATTTTGATGTTGCAGCAGCAATTGAATCACCAACTGTTGCAGATACATTCGAACCACTGAAAGTTGATGATATTTTTTCTTGAACACCAACTGTAATTGAATCTCCAATGAAAGTTATAGGCCCTGAAGCTTTTCCTCTACCGCTAGAACCTTTTCCCGCGAATTGTGAAAGCATTTTGTTTCCAACTTCTTCACCTTCCTTGATACGTCCAGCTCGCAAATCTTCGCGAGGCCTTTCGAATTGAAGTGTCCAAGCAGTTGTAGCTTCAAGGACAGAATTTGAAGAGATAACCGCATTTTTTGCAGCAGATTGTGAAGTTTCCAATTCATACCAAAGGAAGTTTAGCTGGACACCAAGATCTGAAATTGGCTTACCTTGTTCTTTAGCATAATTTTCAAGATTAGTCCTACGACCAAAAGACCATTGTGCTATACCATAACCAATACCATTACCTTCTTCATTTAAATCTGGATTGAAATGATTCGACTCGCCCCAAAGGCTACCCATTATTCCAGCAACCTGTTCATCTGTAAATCCCTTAGATTTAAGGAAGTTCCAGATTTTTTCAGCATTATCATTACCCTCGAGATTTATATCTGCCATATTACCGCTAGATGCTGGAGCACAATCCTCGCCTGCATCATAATAGATTATATCATTCAGTTTATAAAAACGTTCATCAAATTCAGCTCTCGCAATATTTGAAAGAGTGGAAGCTAAAATCAATGAGATTAAGATAATTGATGATATTTTTTTATACATTATGTGTCCTGTTTAATTAAATCTGGTGGATAGAAAGATGCTGATGTTGATGGTATTGCAGAACCCTTCGAAAGTTCGAAATGTAAGTGTGATCCATATGAACAGCCATAGTTTCCTATAGTACCAATATTCTGACCTTTTTTAACTTTCTCTCCAGTTTTAACTGAGTGTGAATCCATGTGCCAATAGAAAGAATATACGTCTCCTTTATGTTTAATAATTACGGCATGCGGACCGCCCATCATATCGGCTGTTCCATATGTACAACCATTGTATGGGGCTACATCAAAACCGCCATTAACAACCTCACCATCAGCTACAGCATGTACTTGTGCTCCGTGTGTCCACCCTTTTTCTTCATTGGCAAAATCGATAGCTGGGTGGTTTTGTCGAACTGGTGTATTAAAACCTTGGCCATCTGATACTCCCTGTATCTGTCCATTTTTAACTTTAGTGTTTTTTAGCGGCCAAATAAATTCACCACTTAATTTTGATAGCTCTGGATCTATTCCTCCTTTTGAAGTGGATGAGTTATTATTTCCATGACTTCCTCCGCTTGAGTCTGGTTTAAATTCTTCATTCATTCCCATCTCTGTTCGAAGATCAGTTAAAAATAGTGAATACCAGTTTGCTTTAGGATTTTTTTCAGTATTACAAATTCCACCACGAGTTTCATCGTCGTCATCTTCTGATGTTCCAATTGGTGATTTTCGGTTGAAGCAATATTTATCATATTTCTTCAAGTCACCACTCATTTTGAAAGTATCTAATAGATTATTTGTTTCACTACTATTTTCTTTCTCTACAATATCGCCCCATTCTTTAAGTTTATTAACAACTTCTTCAGTGTCAGTTTCAGCAATGTCCATATCAATGCCGGTATAAACATTACAAAAAATATCGGTTGCAGCACCAGTATCTGTAATTGATTTATCTTCACAGGTTTCCATATTAGCTGCAAAGTTTGCACTATTAGCTGCACTTGCTCCTGGTGTAATTGACGCGAATGATCTCTGTGCTCCACCAATCATTGATGGTAATAAACCTTTAATTGAGCCCAAAGTTCCAACATAGGGCATCATATTGCTTACAATCGAACCTAAGAAAGTATGCCGTGTAGTTGGATCAAATGGACTATGAGTTTTTCGAATGTCTTCAGCATTTTCAGCAATTTGACGATCGGTCTCTTGGCGAAATGCAATTGCTTGAGACTTGGTTAAAACACCACCGCTTCCAGCCATTGAGTTCTTTGCCATCATTGCTGCAGAGCCTGACATTATAGCGTTTCCAAAATTCTCGCCAGTTGTTGAATCATTTAGAATTGTGCCGGTTAAACCTTCACTCACATATTTCGAAATTGCACCCATGGCCTGATTTTTTAGTATCTCTGCGGCAACAGAAAGAGCTAATCCTAATGCTACTGCCCATATTGCTACTTTTATTACATCACCAATACAACCAAAAAAACCAGTTCCCATACATTTGAGTATTGTTAATGCCACTTGAGCTATACCTACTGCCGCAGTAACTATACCTGCAACTTTACAGCTTTGTCGTATAAACCAGCCCACTATTCCTGTAGTTAATGTATTCATTAAACTTGCAAACCATCCAGTAATTCCAACCTGGTAGTCCTTTGCTGAATCATCTAATTTCGAAACTCGGTCATCATAAGCTACTGCTCGCCAACCTTGCGATTCGGTGGCGCTTTTGATACGGTCATTATTTGATGTGGAATCTGCAAAAAAAGCAAAAGCGTTTTTTAGCCTTGAAGTATTAGAATTTTTACTATCAGGATTTTTATTTTCTTTAGAATCTTTTTTATTGGCGATGCCCATCAAATTATTACCTTGCGCCGTAACTTCTTGCTGAGTTGCTTCACCGGCTTTAATTTTTGAAGCCATCGAAAGGAAAGATAAACCAAATTGAGCCAACACTTCAACTTTAGCTACTTTAGCAACACTCCAACCCATTGAAACTAATGCATAAACTCCACAAACTTTATCTACCGCATTTAAGCTATTTAATGTGCTGCTCGCACCTTCAAGTATTTCCAACCCCATGGCGGCTTTTTCAGATACACTTTGTGCACCTTTTTTAAGCTTATCTTTATATGTTTTTAGTTTTTCTTTAACTTTTCTAGTTCCTTCATCACCTTTTTGGGCTTTATTTTTACCTTTGTCGTCAGCATCTTCTTTATCACCTGGTAATTTCTTAGAATCAGTTTCTCCATCTTTACTATGGTCGTTTGCTGTTTTCTTTATATCATCGTCAATTTCGTCCTCAGTTTTGCCTTTATTGTCTTTTTTAGCTTTTCGAAAGTTAAACCAACCCTTTAGCTTTTGCCAAGATTTATCAAGAAAAGATGCAAAACGCCCGCTAAAACCACGGCGAAAAGCTTGCCGCACATCTGGGTTTTTAGTTAGAATATTTTTAATATCAGAAGAATTATTTTTAATATCAATACTTTGACCATTTTTGTTATATCTTAGCTCTGTTATTGTTTTTCTTCCAAAAAGGCTCTCTTTATCTGAGGTTTTAACTTCAAAGCCGGCTTTTTCAAGATTTTTGATATTTCGGTCTGTCACTTTTGACATTCGGCAAATTAAACCAGCTGGTTGACAGTTAACTCCTTTTACTTTGATTTTCATAACTTTAACAGAGCGATTATTCATACTTGTTGAGGCAGAATTGAGTTTTTCGGTAATAATTTCTTGAATATGAACTGGTGCAAGTGAAGCAATTCCTGTTGAAATTACAAAAATAAATGCACCACCACCACCAAGAAGGCCGCCAGTTGCCGCCATCGCTCCTTTATTTTTGAAGAATGATTTTGCACGGTTTTTCCAACCGCCTCCTGCTAAGTTTGCTGCGTTTCGAGATTTATGCGTTCCGCCACCACTCACATTATTTTGCCAGCCGCCAGATTGGATTGGTTTTTGATCTTTCGAAAGTGTTTCGGAATCGCTGATTCCAGAATTTGAAGCAGTAGAAGTTGAAGAATTTTCGGCACTCGCCAAAGCAGACGGATTATAACCGTCATTTCCTCGAATAACTTCAGCATTTCCCCATCTACTTTTTGCTCGTTCAAGCGCAGATTGATTCGAATCGCTCAAGTCGCTAAAATCAAGATTTTCATCTCTTTCGAAATCTCTAGCTGCTCCCATTTTATTCCTAAAAATCTATAATTTATAAATTAATTTTACCACATTTACGCTTGTGCTTCAAGCTTAAAATAATTCATTCGGGTCGGCATAACCGTTAGTCATCATATTATCACCCTGGCGGTTTTTTGAACTATTTGGGCTGGTTGAAATAAGCTGATGTTCGGTGTCGCTGGCGATGATTTGAATATGAACGTGATTTTGGCCTGCAAAGAATAATCCTTGCCCAACTGGGAAGTTCGAAAGGCGCTTTCGTTCTTCTTCGGTCAATTTAAAGACATCGCTCAAAACATCAACCGCGCTTGAAGATTGTTTTAAAAGCAGCTGCATTGAGCTGTTCGAAACAATCGCTCGGCCCATTTTTGAACCCATAAAGTCTTCGACGTCCTGCGAAATTGTAGTAAGGCCAAGATAATATTTTCGAGCGCGTTTTGCTAAGCTAAACAAGAAGTTTGCTGAATCGTCGTATTTCATTAACTGCCAAGCTTCATCTACGATAAGCATTCGTTTTTTCTGTTCAGAACGCACAATATTCCAGATGTGAGATAGCACAATATACATCGCAACTGGGCGAAGTTCATCTTCAAGATCGCGAATGTTAAACACCACCATCGAGTTATTAATATCAATATTTGATTGTTGCGAGAAAATTCCTGCAAAAGTTCCAGTTGTGTATTTTCGAAGGCGTTGTGCTAAGCTTGGGCCACTACCATCCATATGCACTAAGGTGTCGTAAAGGTTATGAATTGTTGGTGATGTTGAATTATGTGTGAGCGGATCTGAGGTAATTCCAGCTCGAGCATAAGTGTCAATGATTGCTTGGTCGAGATCGGCTTCTTCATTTGGTGAAAGCCCGATTGATTGCCCTGCACTAGTTCCACCAAGCATTAAGCGAAATAGACCGTGAAGCGTTACGATATTTGCACGAAGCGCGTTATCTGCTTCTTCTGCATCAATAACATGCGGTAAATCGAAAGGATTAATTCGAACATCTGAGTTCAAACTGAGGCGAATATAACTTCCGCCAACAGCATCGCTCAATTTTTGATATTCATTTTCTGGGTCGATAATTAAGACTTCTGCACCCATCATCATCGTTCGAAGAGCTTCAAGTTTCACTGTGAAAGATTTACCGGCACCAGATTTTGCGAAAACTACCATGTTTGCATTTTCGAGCGTATAGCGGTCGAAGATTACGAGTCCATTATTGTGCATATTAACACCATAAAGAACACCATTTTCCTGAGTTAAATCGGCAGAAGTGAATGGAAATGAAGTTGAAATCGCGCCAGTGTTCATATTTCGCCGAATTTGTAATTGGTCGGAAAGTTGTGGCACGGTAGATTTTAAGCCTTGTTCTTGTTGGCTTGATGCGACTTTCGAAAACAGCATTTGTTGGCCAAGCATTGTTTCAACTTTGCTTCGAACAAAATTAAGCTCATCAAGACTGTCGGCGTAAATTGTCAAATATAGGCCGAAGCGGAAGAATTTTTCAGCACCAAGTTGTAACTGATCTCGGAGCTCTTCGGCATCGTTCAAAGCAGCTTCAAGCGCTGGATCTCGGGTTCTACCTTTTTCGTTATTAATCGAAAGATCGGCTTCAAGCTGAGTAACTTTTCGACGAAGGTTTTTCATGACGATTTCAGTTTCAACAGGATAAATAAACATTGAAACATCTAAAACTTCATCAGCATTCAAAATTGGCGAGGCCCATCCAGTATAAAGCTGGCGGGGATAGCCGTAAACGTAAATTGTTTGACCATATTTTGTGCCAAGTCGAAAATATCCTGAGTGAAATTCAAGACTTGATGGTGCGATTAAATCTCGCAAAGTGTTAATACCGGTTAAAAATGCTTGTTCAACTTCGGCCTGTTCTTGTGCTCGTTGTTGGGCCGCAATATCAACCGCATCTTTTTTCTTTGCCATAATTAAAATCCTCCTTGGTCTGGTCGCTCGCCTTCAGCTTTTCGAACGAATAAACTTGCCGTATCACGAAAATCGCCCAAAGGTTCATAAACGGCTGTATCTGGGTTATAAACATTATAATAAAGTTCACCGAGTTCTTTAGTGTTTAATTGAACTGATTTGATTCCCATTTGGTAAAGACCACCAGTAATTGAATCAACGCGTTTTTTAATTTCTTCGCGTGCTTTATCCCAAGTGTTGCGGTCGATTTTCGAAATTTGAGCACCTGGTTTCGCAAAAATTTTACCAAAAAATCCTTTTGCTGAACCCTTTAAATTATTTAAATCACCACTCGGATAATAAGGAACTACAATAAAGAAAGATTTATCCATAATATTCGCACTTCGGCTAAGGCTGTCAATAAAGTTAATATAATCTTCCATTAAGTCACCAAGCAACATATTATCTTGTGCTACTTGAATTTCAGCCAATTTATTTAAATATGGCTCAATATCAACTCGTTGTGAGCGAACCAAAATCTGAATTGGGAAAGTTAATGCGTTCAAAAAACTTTGATAAGAATATTCCACACCCTCGCGTTCTCGTGAGCTCATAAGATCGAAGTTAATTGATTTGCAAGTAATAACAGCGCGAAAGCTTCCGTCGCGCATTACCACCATCCCTTCGCGGAGTTCGGCGATTTCAAGCGAATTTTGCGTTGAAGATGGATTTGTTGGAGCATTTATATTTGTTTGGTTTTGGCTCTGATTTTGTTGATTATTAACTTGATTATTGTTCATATTACCTCAATGAAATTACTACTTCTTTTTCACCCAAGTCGACCTCGTTCGAATTTTCTTGGGCTTTCTTTTCTTTATCTGCTAGTTTGTTTGCTTGGCGTGCAAGCGTTTCCACCGAAAGATCTTTTCCTTCTGAAACTAACCTTTTCATTTCTGCGCTAATCTTATCCGCAGATTCTCGTTCTGTGAGATGTCTTCCATTTATAAAAGGATTATTCTCTGGATTAGTAGAGACCCTAACTTTCGGATTTCGCTTTTCACGCTCAACAGTTTTACTAACTTGTCTAATTCGTTCAAAGCTGTTATTAATTCCTTCTAGATCTTGGTTGAAATCATCTGGCGGATTCTCGAAATAGTTTTGTGGCTCTGATTGTTGAGCTGGTTGTGGTGCGGGTGGTATAAAATTCGAAAGTGGCTGTGGTGAAGGCTGCGTAAATTGTTGCGGTTGATTTTGCCAATTTGGTGAAATAACTGTTTGATTCATTGAATCTGGATAAGGATTGTAGTTTAAATGAATATTTTCATCAAAATTTTGTTGCGGTTGATTTTGCCAATTTTTATTTTGCTGAAAATTATTATAATTTTGCGCTTGCGATTGATTCCAATTTTGCCAATTCGAAAAAGCCCCATTTTGCATTTGTGGCTGATTGCGGCTAAAATTCATTTGGTATTGATTTTGCTGATTTTGAGAAAAAGCTGTTTGCTTAGCTTCAGCTGGTTCTGAAACTTGAACATCTTCAAATTTAATATTATCTGAACCTTCGTATCGATTTTTAGGGTCGAAATAATAAGTTTTGTCTTGAATATTTTCCGAATTTTCATCTGTAAATTGCGCTAAATTTCGGGCCATATCAAGATTTTGCATAATTTGCTGTTTTCGTCGCTGATCGTGTTGGTTTAATAAATTATCAACATTTGAAGAAACTCGTGAATTATCAAACATATCTTCGGCTGCACGAGCTTCATTTGAATATTCTTCGCGAACAGTTGTGTTAACTGGCGCAATAGAGTGTTTAATGGCCCACCCTTCAGTATCAACAATATCTGCTAAGTAACTAAGTCTACGTGAGGCTTCATTTTGCGAAAGTTCTTTTGTGAGATGTTCTTCTCTATTTACTGGTGCAGAAATTTGAATTAAATGTTCCACGCCATCTGGCTGCCAAAAACGCTTGTTTGGTTTTAAATAAAATGAAACAACTGCTGCAAGATAAGTTTCCATTGGTTGGTCTTTTCGAAGCGGTAAAGCAAGCGCACCAAAAAAGATAATAATAGGTAGTGGCAAAATAATTAACCCCGGGAAAATTCCCCAAAGAAAAATCTCTAGCGCAATACAGCCTGCCACAATAATCAGGTAAATGAATTGCCGAAAGTTAAACGGCCCAAGCAATTTGTCATCAGCCTCAACGTCTTGAGGAACTTTATAAACGCTCATTCTTTATTTGCCCACTTCTCCTTATTTCAATAATATTAATTTTAACATATTTTCGAAAAAAAATAAAGCTTAAAAATAAAATAGGCAAAAATATTTAGATTTTGCCTATTTCTTGTCTTTAATATTTTCAGGCTTCCAATTTCCGCCCAAAACTTTATCATAAAGACCTTTATTATTTCGTTCAATCTCTTTAAGCATTTTGCGAATTTCAGCACCTTGCACGGCATTGAGTTTTCCGTATTCTGAAGGGTTTTCGTTAATCGCCTTAACACTTTCGAGCGTGGATCTAATGGTTTCATTCGACATATTCGAAATTGCTGATTTATCCCAAATGATTTTCATTGCGTCATTTGAAGCTTTAATAATTTTATCATCTGAGACATTTTTAGCGTAATTGTCGTGAATGGCATTATAAACTTCTTTCGAATTCATACCATTTACAGCAATATTTTCAAGTGCTGCACCACCAATAAATTGAAGATCATCTTTTTTGGTTTTCTTGAAAGCTTCAACTAAGTCGTTTCGGTTAGCGTTCAATTCTCCACCAATTTCAGTTTTACCAAGTGAATCGATAGCACCTTTCAAGTCGGTTGTTCCCATAAACTTCTCGGCTGTTGCAGCACGTAAGTTTTTAGTAATTTCGAAATCAATTCCATCTTTCTGGATTTTTTCACCCATATTTTTCGAAAAGATTTCGCTATAATCATTGCCTGAAAAATTAAGTGATTTTGTAAGGTTTGTGAGTGATTCGACTTCTTCTTTGTTCTCTTTCGAAGCCGCCACTAAAGAACTTGCAAGCGCCGAGACTTTTCCAGCTTCACCACGCACGCCAGATGCTGTTTCAAGCAAGTCGTTGCTGTAGCGCATATTATTTGCCATTGCATTATTGAGTGAAAGATTATTATTCTTTTCAGCCAGTTTAAGAGCATTTGTTTGATTCATATTATCAACAAATCGAAGTGCTTGCTCGCCAAATTTCCCGCGTAAAGCTTTTAGTGATGCTTCGCTTAAATCAACAACACCGGTAATGTTTCCATTCGCATCTTTTTTGAGCGTTGAATTAAATAACTCTGCTTTAATTTGCGAAAGCCCAGCATTTGTACTTGCGGTTGCACGATTGAGAGCTTCAGTGGCTAACATTTCTTGATATTGTGTATCTGAATTTATTAAATGCTTTTTACGAGCATTATAATACATGTTCGAAAATGCATTCGAACCTTCCGGCATATTTTTAATTGCATCTCGTCTTTCATTTTCAAGATCCGTAAAGCGTTCGTTTTGATATAATTCTGCAATTGATTTCGAAGCACCAATTCGACGTCGGCGGTTGTAGTTCATTTGATTAATTCGTACAGGTAGTGAATTTGGATTTTTTGCGATCGCATGATTTCGATACATTTCTTGGTTTTCTGAAAGGAATTTCTTTGCACGATCAACTGGACCTTTGTTCGGATTATTGATAATTCCAGCAAATTTACCAAGCAGACTACCGCTAATTCGCATAATTGTTGGCGTAATTGCTAGCGGCACAACTTGCACTACGGCACCAAGTAAGAAAATTAAAAAGCTACCGTTCGAACTTGCAATAATTGTTGTTCCGATTAATTGCGAACCTCCAAAAAGAAGAGAAATTAATGGATACATTACGAGCATTGTAGTGAATAAATCTTTCCATTTTTCGAACCATTTTTCAGTATTTGGCAAAATATTCGCCGCAAATGCAAGTGGCGCTAAGAAAACTAAAACAATAATAATTGCCTGTCGTGCAGCTAAAATTACTAAAGCTACAACTGCCGAATAAATTACAGCAACTAGTGCTCCAAGAATCATCATTACTGCTGCGCCAATATTACCCATAGTTGCAACCGTTACAGTGTAAGCGCCATAAGCCACCACGCCAGTTCCGCTCAAAACTGCAGCAGTCATATTTGACCAATCAAGATTAGCTGTTTTTATCTTATTTTCACCACCATTATTAAAAATACTATCTCTAATTCCAATCAAAAGATTTTGAGTTTGTGCACCTAAAATATTCGAAATATCAACTAAAATTGCACAAATATAATAAGAAACATTAATTAAAATTGCTGCAATAATTAGCTTTGGCAATAATTTCTTAATTCCATAATTGCTAATTCCAAAACCTGTTATTTGCGAATAAATTACAAAAACGAATCCAATCACAAAAAAGACGTTTGCAACATTTCGCATATAATCCCAAACTTGAAAAAGACCAGATTGATTTGATGTGTAAAGTGGTTGCACTCGCAAAAATGCTTGGAGCCAGTCATAAATACCATCCATCCATTTCGAAATAGTATTAGCGACCATACAAACCATCCAGCCACCGCCACCCTCAACGCTACAAAGTGATTTATCTTCATTTTTCGAAACGCCATCAACTTTAACATCTTGTGCTTCATCGTTTTGTTTTACATTTCCAAGCGCGCTTACGTTAAACGAATAAATTTTTCCGTTTGAAGCATCATTCTCGTTTTCAAGAGCGATTACTGTTGTTTTGTTTTCACCAGCATTTAATGAAGAATTTTCGGCATAAAGTTTTTTTGAACGAATTGATTCTGGAAATCTTGAAGTGTCGGAAACTTTTGAATAGGTTTTTCCGTTATATGTTATGCCATTTTTTGAAGAATCTGTCCATTTTGCTCCATCAAGAGCAAGGGCGATATTCGAATTAAAAAATCCCAAGATTGCGACTACTGTAAAGATCGCGATGAAAAACACATTTCGAAAATCTTGAGTTTTTGCTTTTTTGAACCTCGCCAAAGTTTGCATATGACCTGATTTTATCATAATTTAACCCTTTTGTCAACCTTAAAATTAAGTTTTTAGAATAAAACACTTGCTTTTTCCCTAAAAATGGTTTAAAGTATAATTATCATGGTAAGCAAAATAAAAAATATAATAATAGTTGGGTTAGTTTTGACGAGCTTTTTTGCAGCTTTTCAGAGTATTATTATTTCGAATTATGGCTCTAGCTATGCTTTTGCTGAAGAGCTTGTGGAGGATGGTAATGGAAATCTAACCACGCCAAATGGTAATAACGGTAAAAGTGGTGGATCTCCCGCTGATGCAAAAACTGCAATTCTCCCTTCAGACTGGAAAATTGAAGATATTTTAAATATGGTTTTAGTTGTAGTGACTACTGGCGTTGGAATCGCAGCAGTTGGCTCGATTGTTTTTGCTGGCGTTCTGTATATCACGGCTCGCGATAATGCTGCACAAGTTTCGAAAGCTAAAACGATGATTATGAATACGGTTATCGGTATTATAGCTTATATTTTAATGTGGGCGTTCTTAGAGTGGATTATTCCAGGAGGAATTTTATAATGAAAAAGATTATTCTAGCAATTTTTATAACTTTTATGCCAGTTTTGTATTTTTCGAATAGTGCTTATGCGGCTGGTTGTAATGATAATCAAACTTTTTTTGGTCTCCCCGCTTGGTACCGTGGATTAACTAAATCTGGCGAAGGTGGATGTCAAATTAAAAATATTGGGCCATCTGGAAAGGGCGAAGTTACTTTAGAACAGTTTGTCTGGACAGTGGTTGCGAATGTTATTGATATGGCTTTTCGAATTGCCGGTGTTGCTGCAATAGGATTCATTATTTATGCAGGTTATCAATATATGATTGCTGTTGGTGACCCAGGAAAACTTGCGGGTGCTAAAAAATCACTAACTAATGCAATAATCGGACTAGTGATTGCGGTTCTTGCTTCAACAATAGTAACATTTATATTAGGGATTTTGGGATAATGAAAGAATATAAATTTTTAGCAGAAGCATCCTTTGATAAATCAAAAGTATTAAACGGGATTGATACTTCAAATAAAAACAAAGCTAGCGATGCTTCGATGCAGAATGCTTTCAATACTGCTTTTATCTGGGCTGGAATTATTTGTGTGATTATAATTATTGTGTCGGGATTAACATTTATAACGGCTGCCGGAAATCCAGGAACAATTTCGAAAGCGAAATCTGCACTAGTTTACGCTTGTGTAGGTATTGTGGTAATTATTTCAGCTGCACTAATTGTTAACTTAATTCTTGGCGGGTTACTAACGGGGTCAATATAATGAAAAAAATAATTTTAATAAGTAGTATTTTATTTTCAATGATTCTATCACCTATTGCTTTTGCGGAAGGCGGAACGAATGGAGCTAATAGTAGTGGAACATTCAACGCTTGCAAACATGTTGTTTCTGGAAAAACTGCAGTTTGTTCTGGTGATTCAAAAAATGCTACAAATATTGCTAAAAATATAATCTCCATTCTCCTGTGGGTTGTTGGTATAGCGGCGGTTATTGTAATTATCTATGCAGGAATAACATTTATAACAGCAGCTGGAAATCCATCAGCAATTACTCGAGCCAAAACAATGATAATTTATGCTGTTATTGGTTTAGTAGTTGCAATTCTCTCTTACGCAATTGTTAATTTCGTTATTAACACTTCAAGCGGAAAAGGAGTTGGCGGAGGATCATCTGGAAGTTCAGGCACCTCTGGCGAGTCTAATAATTCAAGTGGCTCAACTAATGCTGGATCGCAAAGTAAAAACCAAAATGGTGAAAATAATTCAGGACAAAGTTCAAGTGGCTCGAATAGCTCAAATAATAATTAGAATAATATAAGGAGAATAAAATGAAGAAAATTTTAATAGCTTTTGGATTATTTCTTGCGGTGGCTGGCTCTTTTGCCTTCAATGCTGGATTTTTCGAAAAACAAGCTTATGCAAATAGTGCAGCAGATTTAATAAAACAAGGTGCAGATTCAACTGGTCAACAAGATACTCGTTCAGCTGGTGATATTGCTAAAGACGTTGTAAATATAATGTTCTTTATTATTGGTGTCATGGCGGTTATTATGATCATTTGGGGTGGAATTCGATATGTTCTTTCGGCTGGAAATAGTGCTGCCCTCACTAGTGCAAAAAATACAATCGTATACTCTATTATAGGTTTAATTATTGCAATCCTTGCATACGCAATTGTGAACTTTGTTATTAATACTGTTGCGGGCGGTAGTCGATAATAATAAGACTTCAGATTTGTTTAGTTGAATGATTGCTAATAATTAAAATACTTGCAAAATAGTAAAAATTTGATATAATTTAAGTATATATAATTTAAGAAAGGAAATGTAATTTAAAATGAAAAATATTGTAAAAATGGCTCTATTGACCGCCGCAACAATATTCGCTGTTGGTGCTGCTACATTTGCAACAATTCCAGCTTATGCTGCTGATTGTAAGGTTACTGGCGGTTTGAAATCTGCCGATAGCTGTGCTAAAGGTGTTCAAGAAGAAAATGGTGGTCCAACGAGCCTGTTTGATGGAGATTCTCCAATTTTCACAACTGCAATCAATATTATGCTCTTTATAATTGGTATTCTTAGCGTGATTATGCTTATCTATGGTGGTATTCGCTATGTGCTTTCGAGTGGTGATGCTGGCGCCGTTCAAAATGCTAAAAATACAATTATGTATGCTATTATTGGTCTTGTAATTGCAATCCTTGCTTACGCAATTGTTAACTTCGTTATTCATTCGATTACTAATAAAGAATAATAAAAATAATAAATAAAAAGACTTCATTTTACAGAGGTCTTTTTATTTATTTGAAAATTTGTAAATTTTAAAAAATAAACTAATATAATAAAAATCCCGAAGTTTTGCACTTCGAGAATTTTATTTTTCTACAGAACTTTAATTCGTGTTGCTTGAGTTTTAACTTTTGTGAAGCTGATTGTTAAAATTCCATCTTTCAACATTGCTTCAACTTCATCTTCTTTGATCGGAACTGGAAGAGTTAGTGTTCGGCTAAATTCTCCCCAGTAGCATTCTTGTGCATGATGAGCGATAATTCCCTCTTGATCACCAGGATTTAGACTTCCGCTAATCGTTAAAGTTCCATCTGAAAGTGAAACATCCAAGTCATTTTTATTCACACCCGCAGTTCGTGCTTTAACAAAAAGCTTATCTTCTGTTTCATAAACATCAACAGCTAATTGACCAGGAAGTTCATTTTCTTCTTCCGCAATTTCAATTTGTTCAGCTCCGCTGAAAGCTTCATTTTCTGAAGTTTCCATCAAATCATCACCAAAATTGAAAGCAGCTTCCAATTCATCATTCAAAAAGCTATCATCATTTTGTCTTCTAGCCATTTTTCCTCCGCATTAAATTTCCTAAATAAGATTAATTTACTTTATTATATCGCACTTTTATTATATAATCAAGAGGTAGAAACGATTTTTTATGAAGAAAAGCATATACGAAATAATTTTGAACTCTTTTGCGCCAGATAATTGCTATTTTTGCCAGAAATTGGGCGACCCTATTTGTAAAAAATGCCTTGAATCAAGGTGTAATTTTGGAAATTCCCTTTCTCGTTCGAATAGTGTGATTTCGAAAGAATTTTATCTTTCGAAAAGGTCTGGAGAGCTTCAAAAAATAGTTGATGAATTTAAATTTCAAAGCAAGAGGCAGAATGCTTATTATCTCGCAAAACTTTTATCTGATTTTCTACTTTCGAATAATGAATTTATCAATAATCGTGAAAAATTGGTTTTAATTCCGGTTCCAACACTTTCGAATCATATTCGTGAACGTGGTTTAGATCATAGTGAATTTTTGACTCGTCAGCTTGCAAAGAATCTAAAAATTGAAAAATTAACATTAATTAAAAGAATATCAAAAACTACTCAACGTGGCAAAAATTTTAAAACGCGACAAGTTCAGGCAAAAAGTAGTTATGAGTTTACGGGAGAAAAGCTTTCGAAAGATAAAATTTATGTAATTTTTGATGATATTCGTACAACTGGCGCAACTTTAGATTCTATTGCAAAAATTCTTCACCAAAGTGGTGCTAAAGAGGTTTGGGCGTTTTATTTACTTCAGCAAGAAAAATAACTTGAGAATTCAAAAAAAATGTGATATAATGGAAAATATCTGGAGAGGTGGCCGAGTGGTTGAAGGCACCGGTCTTGAAAACCGGCATGCGGTAAAACGTATCGAGGGTTCGAATCCCTCCTTCTCCGCCAAAATAGGTAATTCTGCTTAACGGCAGGATTTTCTATTTTAATAGAGATTTTTTGAATTTTTAAATAGCTTATGGTATAATTAAAATATTATGAATTTCGACAATGAAAACCGAAATGGCGTTCCTCGCGTAACGGGTTTGCCTGAATCACAATTTCGAACACCTGAGGCAGGTAGTTTTATGGCTGAAAACCCTAAAGAATCTACCGAGCCGGTTTTTGAAGAAGTTAAACCCTTTAATCCAGAAGAATATACACAAGTTCGTGAAGTTGAAAATAATCAATCGCCCACTGAAAATATTGCCGAAGAACGAGAAATTGTTAATTGGCAAGCTCAAGACTTAATAATCGGTGATAAAAATAAATCTTGGTATGTTATATTTTTAATTATCATTCTAGCATTTTGTCTTTTTGCAATTTTGAATCAATCTTGGACTTTTCTTGCTTTAATTATAGTATCAGCCATTGGAATTTTAACTCTTCGAAAATCAAACCACACCCAAATCATATCTTATAGTCTTTCGACTCATGGAGTTTATATGGGTGAAACTTTTCATTCCTATGGTGAATTTCGAGCTTTTGGTATTCGAAAAGAAACAAATACTTATGCTATTATTCTTTTGCCTAAAAAACGCTTTTCGCCCAGCACAATTATTTACTTCCCGAAGGAAAATGGTGAAAAAATCACAGATATTATTGGCGCTCGCCTACCAATGGAAGAAGTCAAACTTGATTTAATCGATAAAATTATTCGAAAAATAAATCTTTAATCTTGCAATATTTTAAAAAATATGCTAAAATTTAAATGTCTGCTTAGCGCAGAAGAACTTCAAAAGTTAGCTACTGAAAAGTAGCATATGCACCTGTAGCTCAGCTGGATAGAGCGTTGGCTTGCGGAGCCAAAGGTCGTAAGTTCGAATCTTGCCAGGTGTACCATAGAAAAAGCATCAGAGTAATCTGGTGTTTTTTCTATTTTGGT